>ENA-ORCV01000654-ORCV01000654.1-marine-metagenome-genome-assembly--contig:-NODE-654-length-17976-cov-5.015755_pt1 | contig 17976 bp, 11 predicted proteins | sample MGYA00237779_ERZ508509 | MGnify/ENA primary metagenome ERZ508509 (study PRJEB26180, sample SAMN06268772) | marine metagenome | isolation source: Bioluminescent Bay, La Paraguera, Puerto Rico | place... | reverse complement strand
GCGCCGTCGGGGCGCAGTTCCTCTCCGCCTTCAAGACCTTCATCGAAGAACCCGCCGCCATGCTGCTCTAGGGCGGGTGGTAGCGTTTGGCTTATTTGGTTAAATCTTATTGATCAGCGCCAGCCTGGGCTGGGTAGCGGGACGGTTCAATAATTTTCTTCCTGCGCGCCGGCGTCTTTGTCCGCCTCGCGCGCAAGGAGAAAAAGCAAGTCGGATAAGCGATTGATAAAAGGGACTGTGGCGTTTCGCTTGTCAGTCGGCAGGAGTGCAAGATTGCGTTCAACGCGCCGCGCGACAACGCGCGCCTGATGCATCCGGCAGCCGGCCTCGCTCTGGCCTGGATAAATGAAATGTTTCAACGGCGGCAGGTTCGCCTGCACATCATCGATGAGCGTTTCCATGTCGTCGACAGCGTTTTCTTCCAGTTGGAACCGGTCCGCATGTTTGTCGCCCTGATAGCTGACAGCGGCGCTCAAGATATAAAGTTTTTGCTGAATGTCCTTGAGAATATCATTCCGTTTCGGGTGGGCCAGCCGCGCAAAGCCGAGCGCAACCGATAGCTCGTCAAAGTCGCCGACCGCTGCGATATGCGGATCGGCTTTTGAAACGCGCTCGCCTGAGAGCATTGATGTCTCGCCTGTATCGCCGCCGCGGGTGTAAACTTTCGTTTCGGCCATGGGTCATATGCTCCTGAATGGTCGCCAGTTTATCGCGCGCTCAAACACCTGGGGGGAATTCCCTCAAGGCCGCCTGAAGTGCGCGCACCGCCTGCGTCGGCAGCCAACGTTTACGCACGGCGAAACCAACCGCAAGTGGGTCAAAGAAATCAATGTCGAGAATAGAAAAGCGCCTCATGAAAGCGGCCGAACGGGCGTATTCATCGCTGATGACGCCGATGGCGTCGCTGGATGCGACGAGATCGGCGAGAAGGGGAAAATACTCCACCACATGCATGCGCCGCGCCGCATCGCCGGGAGCTGTGTCAAACAGCGAGCGCAAGCGATCCGTATGCCAGCTCATGCGATCGGGGGCGATGACGGGATGGGCGGCGATATCGCGCCGCCCGGGGGCGGTCTTGCCGGCGAGCGGATGACGCTTGCGCACGAAAAGGTGGGTTCTGAGATCGCCGAGCGGTTCGAAAACGAATGCATCGTCGCTGGCCATCGGGGCCTGCGGCCCCACGAGGACATCGATGTCGCCGCGGCGAAGGGCGCGCATGCCGCCGCTCACCGAGATTGCTTCCAGGTGAAGCCGTAAATCGGGGCGCCGCTGTATCAGGGCGATAACCGCATTGTTCACGAGCCCCTGCATGGAGGCCGGGCTGACGCCGACCCGGATCAGGGTTTCGCCGGCCTCGCGGGCGAGACGCGCGTCTTCGGAAAGCTGCTCAAGATCTGAAAGCAGACGTGCGGCGCGGTTGATGAAATCGCGGCCGCGGTCGGTGGCGACGACGTCGCGGGCCCGCCGGTCAAACAGGGCGTAGCCGATTTCCGCCTCGATATCCGCAAGACTGCGGCTGACCGTGGACTGGGTTAGTCCAAGGCCTCGGGCGGCTGCGCTGATCGAACCGGCGTGGTCGACGGCGACGACGTGTTTAAGTTTGACAGTATTCATATCTATGCATTTTATGCATATTACACGCATATTATGTATTTGACAAATGTGCACGGGCCGCCGAAGAACACTGTAAACGCCAGCGAAACGCGTCGCCGCGTTGCGTCGTTTCTGCTGTGGCGCCGAATAAGCGGCGTCGCTCGTGTCAACTGACGAAATTAGGCGAGGAAACACTACACATGGCGGATTATTCGGCCCCGATTGCTGACATGTATTTCGTTGCAACGAGGCTCGCAGGCTTTCGCGACATTGCAGCGCTTTACGGCGATGAAGATCTCAATGAGGAGCTTTTGTCCTCTATTTTCGAAGAGGGCGGCAAGTTCGCCGCGGGCGTTCTCGCCCCGCTCAATCGCGTCGGCGACATGCAGGGTTCGAAGCTCGTCAACGGCGTCGTTCAGACGCCAGATGGCTGGAAAGACGCCTATAGGCAATTTGTTGAAGGCGGCTGGAACGCGGTGCCTTTCGATCCAGATTATGAAGGGCAGGGGCTGCCGGTACTTGTTGCGACAGCGCTGTTTGAACTTTGGCATTCATCGAACATGGCGTTTGCGTTGTGCCCGATGCTCACCCAGGCCGCCGTCGAGGCGCTGTCGAAATACGGCTCAACCGAACAAAAAGACAGATATCTCGCGAAGCTGATTTCCGGCGAATGGACCGGCACGATGCAGCTCACCGAACCGCAGGCGGGATCCGATCTCGCTCAGGTGCGCGCCAAGGCGGCGCCGGACGGCGATCATTACCGTATCAGCGGGCAGAAGATTTTCATCACCTATGGCGACCATGAGATGACGGAAAACATGATCCATATGGTGCTCGCCCGCACGCCGGATGCGCCAGCGGGCGTGAAAGGGATTTCCCTGTTTATCGTGCCGAAGTTTCTGGTGAATGACGATGGTTCGCTGGGGCCTCGTAACGATGTGCGCTGCGTTTCGCTGGAAGAGAAGATGGGCATTCACGCAAGCCCGACGGCGGTCATGTCTTACGGCGAGAATGAAGGCGCCGTCGGCTACCTTGTCGGCGAGGAGAACAAGGGCCTCCATTACATGTTCACGATGATGAACAATGCGCGGCTCTCGGTCGGTGTTGAAGGGATCGGCATTTGCGAGCGCGCCTATCAGCGTGCGGCGTCATTTGCGCGAGAGCGCGTTCAAAGCCGCGACATCGCCGGCGAGAGTCCTGATCCGGTAGCGATTATTCGCCATCCCGATGTGCGGCGCATGCTGATGACCATGCGCTCGCTCGCTGAAGCAGGCCGCGCGCTTGCTTATTACACTGCTGGCCGCCTTGATGCTGCAAAACGTCATTCTGACGAAGAACAAAGAGCCGTCGCACAGGCGCGCGTCGACCTGCTGATTCCGATCGTCAAGGCGTGGTGCACGGAGAACGGTTCGGAAGCGGCGTGGAACGGCGTGCAGGTTCATGGCGGCATGGGCTATGTCGAGGAAACCGGCGCGGCGCAATATATGCGCGACGCGAAGATCGCCGAAATTTATGAAGGCTCAAACGGCATTCAGGCGAACGATTTGATGGGCCGGAAACTGGCTCGAGACGGCGGTGCGGAAGCGCTGCGCATGATTGCTGAAATGCGCGACCTCGACGGCGTCCTCGCTGACGCCGGCGCTGATTTTGCGGGTTTGCGAGCGCGTCTTTCGCAAGGCATCGATGCGCTCGAGAAATCAACCGGCTGGATGCTTGAACAGATAAAGGGCGACATTCGCCATGCGGCGGCGGGCGCGATGCCTTATTTGCGTCTGTGGGGCGTGGTTTCCGGCGGCTGGCTGATGGCGCGCGCGGCGCTTGCGGCCAAGGCCGATCTTGACGCTGGAGAAGGCGATGAAAACTTCCTGGCCGCCAAGATCGCTACGGCCAAATTCTATGGCGAGCGCATATTGCCGCGCGCGGCTGCTTATGAAGCAGAAGTCGCCGCCGGCGCCGACGCGCTGATGTCAATCGCCGATGAGGCGCTATAGGGCGCCGACAAAAGAACGCATACCGGGAGGATAGGATCCATGCCTGACGACGCAAAAATCATCGAGAAACCCGAGAGCGCAAGCGGTAAGGGCGCCGCGCCGGTGCGTGAGAACAAGGTTCGGTTTGTCACGGCGACAAGCCTGTTTGACGGTCATGATGCAGCGATCAATATCATGCGTCGCATTCTTCAGTCGCTCGGCGCCGAAGTCATCCATCTGGGCCATAACCGTTCGGTCGCTGAAATTGTCGATGCGGCGATACAGGAAGACGTGCAAGGCATTGCCGTCAGTTCCTATCAGGGCGGACACATTGAGTATTTCAAATATATGGTCGACCTCCTGAAAGAGCGCGGCGCTGGCCATATAAAAGTATTCGGCGGCGGCGGCGGGGTAATCGTCCGTGAAGAAATTAATGAGCTGCATGCCTATGGCGTTGAGCGTATCTATTCCCCCGATGACGGTCAGAAAATGGGGCTGCAGGGGATGATTGAGGATATGATCGCCCGCGCGGATTTTGATCCTGCCGACATCGGCGCGGCGACGGTTGCAGATCTCGACAAGCCGGGCTGGAGCGGTCTCGCGCGCTTCCTCACCCTTCTGGAAGAAGAACGAGTAGACGCCAAGTCGCTCGCCGATGTTGAGATCGCCGCCGCGGCGCGTCCGCGCGCGCCTGTACTTGGCGTCACCGGCACCGGCGGCTCGGGCAAGTCGTCGCTCTCCGATGAGATCATCACGCGGTTTCGCATGGATTCAAGCGACTTCAAGATTGCTGTGCTCGCTATTGATCCTTCCCGGCGCAAATCCGGCGGAGCGTTGCTTGGCGACCGGATCCGCATGAACTCGATCAACGCTCCTCAGATATTCTTCCGGTCGATTGCGACGCGAGAGTCAGACAGCGAAGTGCCGCCCTTCGTGCATCAGGCTGTGAATGCGGCGCGTGCGGCGGGCTTCGATCTCATCATTGTCGAAACGCCGGGTATCGGCCAGGGTAACGCCGCGATCGCCCAGCTTGCTGATGTTTCGCTTTATGTGATGACGCCGGAATTCGGCGCGGCTTCGCAACTTGAAAAAATCGATATGCTCGATTTCGCCGACGTCGTGGCGATCAACAAGTTCGATCGCAAGGGCGCGGAAGACGCGCTTCGCGACGTGCGCAAGCAAGTGCAACGGAACCGCGAAGAATTCACAAAACCGCCGGAAGAGATGCCCGTCTACGGCGCGATCGCGGCGCGCTATCAGGATGATGGCGTCTCAGGTCTTTATATCGGTTTGCGCGAAGAGATCGCCGCGAAGGGGTTTTCCCTGCCTGAAACGCGCTTCCAGCCTAATGAAAAGCGCATGCCGTCGGCGCGCGACGCCATCGTGCCGCCGTCCCGTCAGCGTTATCTGGCGGAAATTGCGTCTGATGTGCGCTCATATCACGAAAAGACACGCCAGCAGTCAGCGCTTGCCCGTGAAATACAGCAACTGAAGCGCTCGCAGGAAATGCTGCAAGCCGACGGCGGCGACGGCAAGGACCTCGACAAGCTGATTGAAGCCCGCGAAGACCGGCAGGATCCGCGCGCCAGGAAACTCCTCGATAACTGGCCCAAAGTTAAAGAAAGCTATGCGGGCGATGAATATGTCGTGAAAATCCGCGATAAGGAAATCCGCACCAAGCTGACGCGCAAGACTTTGTCCGGCACGGAAATTCGCAAGGTTGTATTGCCTCGCTATGAAGATCACGGCGAGTTGTTGAGCTGGATGCTTCGGGAGAACCTGCCCGGCAGCTTCCCCTATACGGCTGGCGTGTTCGCTTTTAAACGCGAAGGCGAGGATCCGACGCGCATGTTCGCTGGCGAGGGTGATCCGTTCCGCACCAATGAGCGATTCAAGTATCTCTCAAAAAACTCCGACGCCAAGCGCTTGTCGACAGCCTTCGACTCGGTGACGCTTTACGGGTTTGACCCGAATGAGCGCCCGGACATCTACGGTAAAATCGGCAATTCCGGCGTTTCGGTTGCGACCCTCGACGATATGAAGGTCTTGTTCGATGGTTTCGATCTCTGTTCGCCGGCGACTTCGGTTTCGATGACAATCAACGGTCCCGCGCCGACAATCCTCGCCATGTTCCTCAACACGGCGATTGATCAGCAGCTTGAGAAATTCGAAAAGGAAAACAGCCGTCAACCGACGGAAGACGAAGCCGTGAAAATTCGCACCTGGGCGCTTGAAACCGTGCGCGGCACGGTTCAGGCGGACATCCTGAAGGAAGACCAGGGGCAGAACACCTGCATTTTTTCAACTGAATTTTCGCTCAAGGTCATGGGCGATATTCAGCAATTTTTCGTCGAGAACCGGGTGCGGAATTTCTACTCCGTTTCTATTTCCGGCTATCACATCGCTGAGGCGGGCGCGAACCCGATCTCCCAGCTCGCCTTCACGCTTTCGAACGGGTTCACCTTTGTCGAATCCTATCTCGCGCGCGGCATGAAGATCGACGATTTCGCGCCGAATCTTTCCTACTTTTTCTCCAATGGCATGGATCCGGAATATACGGTTCTCGGCCGTGTGGCGCGGCGCATCTGGGCGATCGCCATGCGCGACAAATACGGCGCCAACGAACGTTCGCAGAAACTAAAGTATCACATCCAGACGTCCGGGCGCTCGCTGCACGCGCAGGAAATGGACTTCAACGATATAAGAACGACCCTGCAGGCGCTGATCGCAATATACGACAATTGTAATTCGCTTCACACCAACGCTTATGATGAGGCCTATACAACGCCGACCGAGCATTCGGTGCGGCGCGCCATGGCGATTCAAATGATCATCAACAAGGAATGGGGGCTCGCGCAGAACGAAAACCCCAACCAGGGCGCATTCATTATCGATGAGCTGACTGATCTTGTCGAAGAAGCTGTTCTCAAAGAATTCGAGCGCATCGCCGATCGTGGCGGCGTTCTCGGCGCCATGGAAACCGGCTACCAGCGCGGCAAGATTCAGGAAGAAAGCCTCTATTACGAGCACAAGAAACATGACGGTTCGCTGCCGATTGTCGGGGTCAATACATTCATCGATCCGGACGCCCCGGAACCGCCGTCGCCGCCGCTGCAACGCTCTACAACCGATGAGAAAGACAGCCAGATTAAGCGGCTTCGGGAGTTTCAGGCGCGCGAGCCTGAAAAATCGGAACAGGTCCGCCAGCGTTTGCGGGATGCGGTGGTTAACGATGAAAATGTCTTCGCCGTGTTGATGGAGGCCGTGCGCTACTGTTCGCTCGGTCAGATTTCCGACACGCTGTTTGAAGTTGGCGGTCGCTACCGGCGGAATATGTGACGCTTGATGAGGTAAAGACCGCGACAAGAGAGGCGGGGCTGGCTTGGCGAGGGGTGTTTCATCCGGCAGCGGATGATATGCCTCAGGGCGAGGCGGCCGGGACGCTTGTCATGCTCGGCTTCATCGGCGGCGAACAGTGGAACGGCTTCGCCTCCTCGCCGGAATACCGTGATGGGCAGCCTCACCCGCTTGATCGCTGGTCTTATCGCGTCGTTTCAGCGCTGGCGCGCAAGCTGGGCGCGCGGTCCTATTTTCCGTTCACGGCGCCGCTGATGCCGTTCATTCGCTGGGCGCAGAAAGCCGAGCCGGTTGCTCCTTCAGAAATCGGCATGCTCATTCACCCCGATTACGGGCTGTGGCACGCTTGGCGCGGCGCGCTCGCTTTTCGCGAACGGTTCGCCTTGCCGCCGGCCGGCCCGCGAAAGCGTCCGTGTGACGACTGCGCGGCAAAGCCCTGCCTGTCGGCTTGTCCGGTGGGCGCCTTTCCGGGCGGCGGTGGTTTTAACGTTCAAGCCTGCAGCAGTCATATCCGACAGACGGATGGCGCAGACTGCGTATCGACGGGATGCCGGTCGAGGCGGGCCTGCCCGGTGGGCGCCCAATACGCCTATCCCCCCGAGCAAGCTGAATTTCACATGCGCAGTTTTCGCGGCGACTCACGATGAGCGTTCAATGTCCTGCATAATCGTCAGCAGTTCATCGAGCCCGTCGGAGAGGGCGGCTGGTCCCGGTTGCAGGATGACGGCGGACTTGATTTCGTAGAGACGGTCGTTCTTCACAGCGGGTATGGCGCTAAAGCCAGGCCGGTTAACGACGGATTGCTGTTTAAATCCCTTGCCGCACCATGAGCCGATGATGATATCCGGTTGTGCGGATATGACCTGCTCTGCGGAAACGATGCGGTCCTTCGCGCCCTGTTCTTTTGCAAGGTCAGCGAAGACGTTCTCGCCGCCGGCGATTTCAATGAGTTCCGAGACCCAACCGATGGCGGAAATCATCGGATCGTCCCATTCTTCGAAATAGACGCGCGGGCGTATCCGCCGTGATTCGGCTCTTCTTCGCGTATCGTTGATCTTGGCTTGCATCGTTTCGCATAGCGACGCCGCCTTGGCGGGCTCGCCGATGAGCGCGCCGACGGTTCGCATCATATCGAATATTCCCTCGACGGTGCGATGATTAAAGGCGTGAACTTCTATACCTTCCCGTATCAAATTTGCAGCGATATCCGCCTGTATGTCGGAAAACGTAAATACAAGATCCGGCTTCAACGCCACGATCTCATCCGTTTTGGCGTCAGTAAATGTGGATACTTTTGGTTTTCGTCGGGCTTCCGGAGGCCGTACGACGAACCCTGAAACGCCGACAATGCGTTCGGATTCGCCTAATAGATAAAGCGTTTCGACCGTTTCTTCAGTCAAACATACAATTCGCGCAGGGGGGGGCATTCAAACTAAATGTGCTGCTATCCAGGTTAAATAATAGCAGTTCGGCTGTTTCGTATAAAGCGCTGTCTGACTTGCAAATTTGGTTTTCGTTCTAGAAAAGGCCGACATCCAGATATCTTTCTGGACCGAGCAGGCGCCCGTGGAGCATAATCCGCGAGCCAGCCGGGCTTATCGAGTCTGAAAACTAAGTCAGCTTGAGGTATTGGGTGCAGAAATGGATCTTGCCAGCGATGCCTCTCTGTTATGGGATCAGCTTAGCTAGCTAAACCGCTTCGGCTAAGATGTGCTGCATCATCGGAAGCGCCAGGGCTGGAATAAGAATCAAATACATCCGCAAATTTTATGCGCGCCAAAAACCGCGCGCCTTTTTCACTTTCAAGTTCGAGTGCTGCGTTATGCAGCGCTGCGAATTTGGACACAAGATAAAGACCCAAACCGGCGCCTTCATGGGTGCGATTGAGCGCGCTGTCAGCCTGAAAAAATACATCAGTAAGTTTGGGCAGTGCAGAAGCATCCACGCCGGCGCCGTTATCCTCTACTTCTATCGTAAGCGTGTTTTCGCATCTTAGCGCGCGGATAATAATTTGCGCGTTGTCGCCAGCGAAAGTGATGGCATTACGTATCAGGTGCGATAGCATCTCCTTCAAAATGCTTGCATCGGCTTCCGCGTCGGGTAGCGGTTTTTGAATCTCAAGTATCACATTTGAAGAATTTCGCTGCGCAAGCGTTTCATATGAAGCTGCAACACCTTCTATTACATCTTCGAGCGATACCGGGTCTTTGCAGAGCTCAAATCCGCCAGCGTCCAGCTTGGCGATGTTCAGCATGTCGTTAACAAGCCCAAGCAGACGTTTTCCGCTGTCGTGAATGTTTTGCGAATATTCCTTGTATTCCGGCACGCCGAGCGGCCCGAATGATTCGTTCATGAGAATGCCGGCGAACCCGATAACGCCGTTCAGCGGCGTTCGCAGCTCGTGGCTCATATTTGAGATTAATTGTGTCTTGAGATTGTCGGCCGCCATGGCGGCTTCTTTTGCTTCGCGTTCAGCGATCTCGATTCGCTTTCGGGCGGAAATATCGCGAATCGTGTAAACGATCAGCATTCGCGTGATATTTTTTTCAGCGCCGCGTTCCTTACCGGTGGTAATTGCGCGGCTGCTTATCGACGCTTCCAGCGTATTCCCGTTGTTATTGGTGAACTCAAATTGCTCGTATCCGCCGTGATTCCGGACGCTGCCGCGAAGACAATCGCATATTTCGTTAATGTTGGCGCCCGGCGCCGGCTTGGATTTGAACTCTATGAGTTCCTCAGCCCGGTCATTGCATAGTTCAATTGCTCCGGATCCATCGGTCACGATGACGCCGTCCGTATTCTCTCGAACAATAATACTGGCAAGCTCATGAAATCTGATCGTTGCGGCGCGATGCCTGATAATTTGCTGAGCGCGGTGCTTCAGCCGCGCGCCGATCACGAATAACAGGCTTATGAATTGGGCTCCGATGATGACGCCAACGTCAAAACTGACGGGAAAATATAATTGCAATACGAAGGGTGTTATGAGCAGCAGGCTGGAAACAGCGATATGAGTGATGATTAGTTCAAACGCGCGTTTTCTGGTCGCATCTTTGATCAGCCAAAATAGTAACATTAAGGCAATTGAAAACGGGACCGCCGGGTGAGGGCGCAATATTGCGCGGTTTTGAATCAAGCTTTCGTAACTCAACGCATGCAGTACAACGCCAGGTGTAACGCCGAGAGCGGGGGCGGCGAATTCATCGCCGAGTTCAAGCGCGGTGGCGCCGATCAGCACATGTTTTCCGCGCACCATTTCTGGTGAAAATCTGCCGGTGAGGACATCATGGAAAGAAATGCGAGTGATAGCTGCCGCATTGATGCTGTAGTCTATATAGAAATTGCTTTGGCGATTGGCGGGGATGCCCGCCAGCACGCCGGCGATCGAGGTGCGGTTGAGGCCGTCCTCTTCAACGGCGCGCCATCCTCGGCGAACAACGCCATTCTTCTCGGCAGTCAACGTGACGCTGGCGATGATTGCATCATTAAGAAAAAACGAATTTGGCGGTGTTTTCAGCAGTTCGCGCTTTCCGTTGGCGCTGGATGACCATTGCCAAAAAACAGGCAGAATGACTTCTCCGGGCCGCCGGTTCAGTGCAACAGAAAACGCCCGATCGCCTTCCGGATCCGACAGAGAAGAAAAATCGATATCGAATGCAATTAATTCGGCGCCCGCGCCTTGAAGATTCTCAACCACTTTCGCATACCGATCGCGGGACCAGGGCCAACGCGCTTCCTTACGAATGCTTTGTGGATCGATTTCAACAATTATGAGCGAATCTGACGGCGTTCTGTGACTGAGCTTAAACCGGGCGTCCATAAAAGCATTGTCGACCGGTTCGAAAACGCCAGTGTAAAGACACATTACCAATACGAGAAGCAACACACCCGTGTTGCGGATGTGTTCAGCGCCATGGGTGACAAGGCGCTGAACCAGACTTTTTCGATCTCCGTGCATGGCCGGCGCTCTGAAAATTCTAACTGCCGGAGAATGATAGCTGGCGAAGGGTTAAATTTTACAATCCGAGGCCTGAAAGTCCGAGGTCAAGGTCGACCCCCTCTTTTCCAATCCCCAGATCAACGCCTGAATCACCGAGATCAAGCCCTAGATCGAGTCCCGTATCTCCGGCATCCGCGCCGACATCGAGGCCAAGGTCGACGCCTGCGTCGCCCGCGCCCGCGCCGACATCGAGGCCAAGATCGACGCCTGCGTCGCCGGCATCCGCGCCGACATCAAGGCCGAGGTCGACGCCTGCGTCGCTGACATCCGCGCCGACATCGAGGCCAAGGTCGACGCCTGTGTCGCCGGTATCCGCGCCGACATCGAGGCCGAGGTCGACGCCTGCGTCGCTGACATCCGCGCCGACATCGAGGCCAAGGTCGACGCCTGCGTCGCCGACACCCGCGCCGACATCGAGCCCAAGATCGACGCCCGTGTCGACGGCGTTCACGGCAGCGTCCAGACCGAGGCTGGCTGTAACCCCTGCATCACCGGCATTGAGATCTAGTCCGACAGTTGCGCCACTGGCATCCGCGCCTAAGCCCAGATCAACACCTGTATCGCCGGCGTCTGCGCTTATGGTTACGATACTGGCAACAGTTGTGATTTCACCAGCGACCGACGTAGGTGAAGCGGCGGACGCGTCGTCCTCATTCGCCGCTTTATTCATTGTGAGTCCTGAGTGCGAGCCGTTTGCCGCAACGCCGCCGCCATCCCGCACAAGGCCCTTTGTCAGCATTGCAAAATCCAGCGGTTCCGCGCCTATATCCGCAGGAATAATCAACAAATCAGAGTGTTTTCGACTCTCAGGCCGCCCTTCATCATTCGACCGCTTGTCGTTATTCTTCGGAAGCAGGTTTTCGTCATTAAGATTTATGAATGACGCATCCTCAGCAGAGACGTTCACTGTCTCGCCGGCCGCAACTAACACGGAGTCGTGGTTGTTGTGCGGCGTTACTTCGACCAACCCTTCGGCCACATGAACCGTATGAATGGCCGAGTTTGCTGAGACGGTAAAGGTCGTGCCTTTGACGACAGCAGCGATGACCGGTGTTTCAACCGTAAAGTGCTGCTTGCCACGCTTGTCGACTTTGAACATCATCGTGCCGAGATCCTGGAGGATACGGGTCATTCCCTTTTCTTCATGCATAGGCAGCGACATGCGGGAGTTCGGGCCGACAACGATCTGTTGCTTGCCGCGCACCAGGATGGCTCGTCCATCAAGCCCCGTTGACAGAACCGATCCTGCGCCGAGCGTATCTCCGGTAGAGACAAGAGTATTCGTTGGAGCGTTATGCGCAAGCCGAACAATGCCTTGCATTTCGACAACACGCCATTCTTCGTTTGATGCGTATGCAGTTGAAAGAACAACAGTGAAACTTAATATTAGAACTGCCAGCCGTTTCAGGATAAGCATGTACAAACCTTACTCATACGCGACGACAATATGAATCGTCTGATTGTCATTACATTTGGGCTATTGAAATTTAAAAAATATTAAAATTGTCTGCTCAATAGTTAATGGAATGTGGCCGGTAAATGAATTGTTAGCCTTGTAACGCTAGCAATCTCGAGCGTTTATTCGTGTGTTTGTCTGCCAATGGTTAGTAGTGGTGGAAGCGTGTATTCCCTGGTTCGATTAATATCGGTCGCATGTTTTGCGCTGCTGCTTTTTGGAAAAGCGGGCGTTCAAGCGCAGGAACTTGATAATGTAGAAGAGCGCCTGCGGCCCTTGGAGGAAGCAGAGCGTGCAGCCAGGGATGCGAAAACGCCGTTTCCTGAAACCCCGGCGCTTCATTCAAAAGACGACTATGAGCAGGGCAAGCTAGATCGATTTGTCCTGGTTGCGGTTGATATTAAAGGGGCGACAGCAATCCCTCTGAAGGAGTTTGCGCCTTTATATGACAAGCTTCTTACAACAAACGTAACGATATCCGATGTTGCAGCCCTGGCTGAAAACATCACTGCGCTATACCGGAAGCGTGGCTACTTTCTTTCAAGGGCGATCATTCCGGCTCAGGACGCTAGAGACGGGATGCTCAAGATCCGTATCGTTGAAGGATATATCGCCGAGGTAAACGTTGAAGGAGCCGGAGCGGCGCAAATCAAAGATCGCCTTTCAAGGCTCACTAAGGAGAAGCCGCTACGCATTTCGACGCTGGAAAGAGAACTCGCGCTGATCGGCGATTTGAACGGCGTCAATATCACCGCAGCAAAAATCGACGCCTTTCCATCGGAGCATGGCCGTCACCGGCTTCGCGTCAATATCGTAAAGGACACATTTTCAGGCAGCATATATGCAGATAACCGCGGCACGAAAGATGCCGGACCGGTGCAGACTTATGTAAGCGGCGCAGCCAACTCAGCATTGTTCTTTGGAGACCAGCTAAGCGGAGGCGTCTTTTTTACACCATTTGATCCCGATGAGCTGTTGCTGGGACAAGCGGCTTATTCGGTTCCTATTGGAAGCCACGGGACGGAACTGCGTGTATCAGGCATGGTTTCGACCTTCGATGCAGGCGGCCCGCGCGCGTCAACTGAAACTGAGAGTCGCACGCATCGCTTGATTGTAGGGATTTCGCATCCAGTCATTCGGTTGCGGCGAACGACTCTCTGGGCTGGGGTCGGCTTTGAAGGGCGCAATCTCGAACAGGAAGCGTTCGGAACAACGCAATTCTTAGACAAGATTCGTTCTGTTTATGCATCGCTAACCCTTCGTAAGGCGCTTTGGAATGGTGTTACAGGAATCACGGTGAAAGCGACACAAGGGCTGGATATGCTCGGCGCCTCGACAGGCGGCAATCTCTCACGTTCCGATGCAAACGGTCGTTACACGAAGTTCAACGCTGAAGTGAACCGTCTTCAGAAACTTGGGATGAAATTCAGCGCTTACGTCAGTGTTGCAGGGCAATTATCTCTCGATCCATTGTTGTCGCCAGAAGAATTTTCTCTTGGAGGAAGCCGGTATGGGCGTGCATTTGACTATGGCGAATACAAAGGTGACGATGGTTTCGCTGCGAGTGTTGAACTCCGCTACGACCCTGGTTTCAGTGTTGGGCTTCTAAAAAACCTGCAGATTTACGGCTACCATGATTATGGCGCTGTCTGGAATGACAATGTCGCGGCGGAATTTGCAAAAAGAGACCTGTCATCAGCCGGAGTCGGCGTGCGCTTGTTGTTACGAGAAAAAATTCGCCTCAATGGCGAAATCACAAAACCGGTTGACGGAACGCCTTATTTTCAGGGTGATAAAAGTTGGCGCGGATTCTTCTCGATCAGTAAGCAATTCTAAGCTCAGAAGCCTCAATGAACCAGGACACCTAGGTTGACTACGCTTAGACAGTCTTCGACTACTGTTTTGCATGATATGATCGCCGTTAATGCGCAGGTTCTCGGAGGTGGCGCTGGCGAAAATGCATGACGACCTAGGCGTTTCGTTTGAATAAATGTGCTGCGAGAACGCGCCGAGGCGTCTTTGTTAGAATGGCGGCTGAGCTCGAGGGGGTATATCAAAGCGTCATGGGTTTTAATCAGATCCAATGGAAACTCTTCAGTGCGTATGATGTAATTATGAAAGCAATGGAAACTATCTTTTGATCAAGCGATCAAGAGTACTTAGCTGGTGATTTGAGCAATAAAGCCGGAAAGGGCGGGAACGGTTTCCGGAGGGTGTTGCCCGTAATGATCCGGCTCGCTGGAAATCAAAGTCGTCATGGCGCATTCCTTTCCTGTTTGCCTGCATTTCTTTTCTACGCTGAGATTGAATGCGCAGAAAACACTGTCGCCTTTAAACGTTCTCGAAAATGCAAGGAAGTCGTCGGTTGTTCGGACAAAGTCGATAGAGCCGAGGCGCAACGGCGCGCTATCGCTGCGAATGGCGATGAGTTTTCTGAAGAATTGTAATGTTGAATGCTGGTCAGCCTCCTGAACATCAATCGCCAGACCGTCATGTCGCGGGTCGACAGGAAGCCAGGGCTTGCTAACGGAGAAGCCGGAGTTGACGGTTCCCTGCGCCCAGGGAATTGGCGTCCGCGCGCCGTCTCTGCCAAGTGTTAGCGGCCAATTGGCGATCGCTTCTGGATCCTGCAGCTGTTCGAAGGGGACATCCGCCTGAGGAAGCCCGAGCTCTTCACCCTGATAGAGAAAGATGTTGCCGCGCAGGCTCATCAACAACATCGCATAAAGTCTCGCGGCGCGGTCGCGTTGATCTTCCGGCGCCCATCGATTCACCGCACGCGGTGCGTCGTGATTGGAAAACGCCCAGGAAGGCCATCCTTCGCCAGGTTCTCCTGTCCACGCTGTCAGAGATGTCTTTACTTGTTCAGAGGTCAGCTTTTTTCCGTAAAGGAAATCGAAATTATAAGCGGAGTTCAAGCGCTTGTCGCCGGCCGTGAATGCTTTCATTTCCGCCAGAGGGGAGGGACCGGCGACTTCTGCAACAGTAAACACGCCTGAATATTCGTCCACGACCTTTCTGATGCGTTCAAGAAACAGCGCAATGTCTGGATGCGACTGACTATGTACATGAAGTTGATAATCGAACGGTCGCGTAATCTTGCGATCGCTGTGCGGCGCCGGCGGGTTATCGCGTAATTGTGGGTCGTGCATCGCGAAATTAAGTGCGTCGAGCCGAAAGCCGTCGACGCCGCGGTTGAGCCAAAAACGCGTCACCTGCAGAATGGCGTTCTGGACCTCCTTGTTGTGCAGATTGAGATCAGGCTGACTACTCAGGAAGTTGTGAAAATAGTATTGCCGCCTGCGGCTGTCCCATGTCCATGCGGGGCCGCCGAACACGGACTGCCAGTTATTCGGCGGCGTACCATCCGGTTTGGGATCCGCCCAGACATACCAGGCGGCTTTGGGGTTTTCCCGGTCCTGGCGGCTTTCACCAAACCAGGCGTGTTGATCCGAACTGTGGGAATAGACTTGATCGATGATGATCTTTAGCCCCAGTCGGTGCGCCTTCAAAACCAGGGCGTCAAAATCCGAGAGGTCGCCGAATACCGGATCGACGTTGCAAAAATCAGATACGTCATAACCGAAATCACGCATGGGTGAGGTAAAGAAAGGGGATAGCCACACGCCATCGACGCCAAGACGTGCGACATAGTCGAGCCTGTCGATAACGCCCTTGAGGTCGCCAATGCCGTCGCCGTTAGAGTCCTTAAAGCTGCGCGGGTAGATTTGGTAAATAACGGCGCCGCGCCACCATTCCGTTGGCATGCGCCCGATTCCGCGACGGTCTGTTGATGGGGTTACCCTATCTGGCGTCATACAAAAGACTTTCAGTCAATGCGCCTTGGATGCTTACAAGGGCGCGTCAGTATTTTAAGCCTTGCGGTCGGACTAGGCAATGAACATTCTAGATGAGCATGGTGTAACTTATAGCGCGATTATTTGAGTTCGTTTACGTTGAGTCAGTGTGATGGATTGGCTGTAAAGGAAGTTTGCGATGGCCACTGATCCGGTTCTTGTCGCTGATATCGGCGGCACTAATGCGCGCTTTGCGCTTGCACGTATCAATGATGGCGACGTTATAGTCGATAACGTGCAAAAGCAGCACGCTGTGGATTTCGGAAGCATTCGCGATGCTGCCGGCGCCTATCTCGAATCCGTTGCGGTGAATCCTTCTGCGGCGTGCTTTGCGGTCGCAGGCCCGGTCACCGACGATTCGATCAAGTTTACGAATTCTCCCTGGGCGCTAGACATTGCGTTTGTGAAGAGGGCGCTAAAGCTTGAGCGGCTTGTCGTCGTCAATGATTTTGAAGCGCTGGCGCACGGCGTCAGCTCGCTGGGGAAACCCGGGGACTTTTCGCTGATTAAGCCGGGCAAAGGCGACCCCCGCGGCCCTACCCTCGTCTTTGGTCCCGGAACAGGGCTTGGCCAGGCGTTAATCGTGCCGCTTGCCGACGGACGCGAAAGAATTATTCCCACTGAAGGCGGTCATGTCGCCTTTGCGCCACGCACGCCCGATGAAATCGAACTCATGAGGTTCATCGCGCGCGATCATTCGCGTGTTTCGGCTGAGCGCATCCTTTCCGGGCCTGGCCTTGTAAACATCTACCGCGCACTATGCTCGATCGCGGGCACGGCTCTAGTTCCACGTCAGGCGAGCGAGATCACCGAGGCTGCGACGTCAAGAGAATGCCCAATCGCTGTCAAGGCAGTTGATATGTTCTGTGCGTCACTAGGGGCGTGCGCTGGAGATGCAGTGCTCGCAACCGGCGCTCGGGGCGGCGTCGTGCTTGGCGGCGGTATCTTGCCGAAGATCGAGAAAACCTTTCGTAACAGCAAGTTCATCGATCGCTTCCTCGACAAAGGGCGGATGCGCGATTTCGTAGAGGATGTGCCGATTGACCTCATTGTTCGCGACAGCGCTGCGCTTGTCGGGGCTGCCGCTTTTTTTAAGAATACTTGAGCGCATGTTGACAATGGGGTAAGCGCCGCAACGTAATCCCTGTTCTGGGACAGGCAAGGCCGGATGTTCTTGGCCTTTTATGACCGCCCGGCGGTCTGATAGTGGCGCCGGTTGGGGCGCGCCTTGACCGCAAGGTCCCGCGCTTTCTCGTTCGCTTTTTCCGCTTCCCGGTAGAGCTGGTATTCTCCGGATTGCAGTTGAACCGGCCAGCCGAGACGCGTTCCGGCGACCGATTTCACGCCGTAATGGCCGGCGGCCTGCCGCGTGAAGAACGGATTGTTGAGATGCGGCCGCGCAAGGGCGCACAAGTCGGCGCGCGCGGCGGCGATGATCATGTTGACCTGTTCGGGCAGGGTGATGTCGCCGACGGCGATGGTCGGCAGCACCACGCGATGTTTGATGAACTCGGCGAATGGCGTTTGCCACATGCGGCCGTATACCGGTTTTTGCCACGGCACCGTCTGGCCGGATGAGGCGTGAATGATATCGACGCCAACGTCTTTGAACGCCTTGCAGATGGTTTCGAGATCCTCGAGCGTCATGCCGCCCTCAGCCCAGTCGGCCGATGAAAACCGCACTGACATCGGCCGGTCTTCCGGCCAGACCGCGCGCATCGCCTCAAACACTTCCAGCGGATA
>ENA-ORCV01000651-ORCV01000651.1-marine-metagenome-genome-assembly--contig:-NODE-651-length-18147-cov-3.326895_pt1 | contig 18147 bp, 13 predicted proteins | sample MGYA00237779_ERZ508509 | MGnify/ENA primary metagenome ERZ508509 (study PRJEB26180, sample SAMN06268772) | marine metagenome | isolation source: Bioluminescent Bay, La Paraguera, Puerto Rico | place... | reverse complement strand
CCCCGGCCATGATCGCGACAAGGATCGGCACCCATGTGCGGGCGGCCGCGATCTTGTCATCCTGATAGATGATGCGATTTTTGATCAACGCCAGAAAGCCGGCGGCAATCACGCCGCCAAGCACGGGCGAGATCACCCAGCTGGCGGCAATCGCCCCCATTGTCGGCCAGTTGACAGCCGTCAACCCTGCTGCCGCAATACCCGCGCCCATTACGCCCCCGACCACCGAATGAGTGGTCGAAACCGGCGCGCCGACCTTGGTGGCCAGATTGACCCATAGCGCCGCCGAGATCAGGGCGGCCATCATGGCCCATGTGAAAACCCGGATTTCGTCCATGCCGCTTGGGTCGATGATTCCTTTGGAGATGGTCGAAACCACGTCGCCCCCGGCCAGCAACGCACCCGCGCTTTCGCATATTGCAGCGATGATGATCGCGCCGCTCATGGTCAGGGCATTTGCGCCGACGGCTGGCCCCATGTTGTTGGCGACGTCGTTGGCGCCGATGTTCATCGCCATGTAGCCGCCGATCATGGCGGCGACGACCAGCAGCACCCCGCTTGTCCCGCCGTCGGAGCGCACGATGGTGAACAGCATGATCCCGACGATGAACAAGACCGCGGTGCCGAGCCGGAACAGCTCGTCGCGGTTGACCAGGGTCGCTTTTTCGAGGGTCTTGACGTTCAAGATGCTCACGGCGGCAGCCTCCCCGTCGCCTGTTCGCCAGCCTGCGCGTCCCCCACGCTTTTTCTGCCGGCTTGCTACTTTGCCGCGCTTTCCCGCCCGCGCCATGCGCGGAATCGGATCGCAGCACCCGGAGCCACGCTACAGAACTGTCACAAAAGTGAAATGATGCGAATCAAACCGCTGATTTCGCGCGACTTTTCAAGCGACAAAAGAGCGGAACCGTCGCGGCAACCGGACGAATCACCGCGCTGCCGGCGGCAGGGTGAGGCGTACTGCCCGAGACATCGCATTCGTCTGTCGGACAACGATTGAACACCCCGCCGCAATCCACTATGTTCCGCCCGCGCTCAGGTTTCTTGTGCACCCGTAGCTCAGCTGGATAGAGCGCTGCCCTCCGAAGGCAGAGGTCAGAGGTTCGAATCCTCTCGGGTGCGCCATTTCCAAATTTCCACCTGCCAAAGCACCTAAAACCTTGAAGGGAAAGGCTAAATTTGCCGTTCTAAATCCGTTTTCGCGGGTATAGCGTAAACGGTCGCTAAAGGTGAGTTTTAGGACGGCCTGCTTGTCCTCTAGACGCTCGGAACGCCATAGAATCCAAGGGTTTGAGATAAAGTCGAGCGCCGTTCTAACTGTCTCCTCGAAGCCGCTCTTCGGTTGAGTGGTATCCGCCAACCGATCTTGCAGAACGAGTTTTTCTTCTTCGAGTTTCTGAATGCGTTTCTCATAGGCTGACACGACGCTTGAAGCTTCCGCGTCAACGATGCGGTCGAGCAGCTTTGCGATTTGATCGTCGATTCTTTTGAGTTCGGTTGCGAAGGCCTTCGCCTGATCTTTCGCCATGCCGATACGGCGTTCCCACAACTCCTTGAACAGTTTTCGAGTCACCGCGAACACGCGCTCGTCGGGTTTGACACTCGCAAGCAGTTGCTCAAATTCGCCCTCGATCTTGTCACGCCGGATCGACTTGCCGTAGCTGTCGCATTGACGGTTGAAACACTGATAGTACGCGTGCCTGCTATGCGAGCCCTTCGCCCAATAGCCGGTGAGCGGCTTGCCGCAGCAGTCGCATTCGACGTGACCACGGAGCGGAAAGTCTTCATTCAGGTTCTTTCGCCGTGGCGCGTAGCAGCCACCGCTCAGGCGCTCCTCAATCTTCGCGAACGTCTGCGGACTGACAATGCCTTCGTGCTGCCCGTTGCGGCGTGTGACGCCCCAGCTTGGCGCTTCGACATAGCCCGCATAGAGGCATTGGTTGAGTATCTGGTTTGTCCGCTCGTGAGGGACGATGCCAGACTTGCCGCGCGGGAAGAGCGGATTGTTTTGCAAAAAGGTGGTCACTTCCGCCTTCGAGCCGAAGTGCCCGCTGGCATAGCCTTCAAGCGCCTGTTGAATGATTGAGGCCAGCGGCTCATCGCGTTTCAGAACTTTGCCATGGCCAGGCACGCGCTCGTACTTAAAACCAACAGGCGGTCGCGCGAGAACGCAATAGCCGTTCTGAATGCGCGCCTTCATGCGGTTCTTGGTTTGCTCCGCATTTTTCTGGCGTTGATGCTGCGAAACGCTGGCGAGCAGGTTTTCGACCAATACTGAATCAGAGTCCTCGCCGAATTCGATGGAGGGCGATTCTAGTATGCCGCCCGCGCCCATGATTGCTTGGCGCAACTCCAAATGGGCTTGCAGCGAACGGGCAAGGCGAGAAACATCATCGATCAGAAAACGAATTTGCTTGTTGCGGTTCTTGCGTACGAAGGCCAGCGCCGCCTTCATACCAGGGCGATCCGCCCGCCCGCCGGAAACGTCGTCAGTAAAGAACTGGACGACTTCGTATCCCTTCATCCGCGCGAACTCTTCGCAGCGGGTGCGTTGGGAAGATAGGCCCGCGCCAGCCTTGGTCTGTTTCACGCTCGACACGCGCGCATAGATGATGGCCTGAATTCCAGTGCTCGATGTCATTGCGCAGCAACCTCACTTTCTGCCTTCGATGGCGTCTCCATTTTTGATGTTTCACTAGAGTCTAACGCGTCAGAATCGGCCCAAGAAAGTAAAAGCTCGGAGATATCCACGCGAAAGCCCAGGTCCACAAAATGCCAGATGACAGGAATAAGCACCGATAGAAGCTCTGACGCCTGCGCTTCTGTGATCTCGTCATCCGTCAATTCGACGACATATTTGGACACGTCGAGCTGAGGTGCAGGCGATGAATCGCTCACCATAGCCGCCGCGTGCTTAGAGCGTGCGTTAAATTGTTTTTTCGTATTTCTAACCACAACACACCTCCTTTTTTAGCGCCGATCAGAACAGGACAGTATACAGGAACAAATAGTGAACATTCAAGATATTTGTTCTGGTGTTATTTTCAGAAGAGACCGGCGATTTGTGCGTGCAGCTAACTTGAAGGCTTACAAATCAGTGCGCTATCCCATATCTCAAATTATGGAAGCAAAATGCCCCGTAAGGGATATTTATGGTAAGAAACTACAAGCCCAAAAATCGGCTTTATAAAAACTCGAAGCTCAGTGAAGAGCAGGTTCTTGTGGCCTTGGCCTTCACACTGGCGCTTGCTCCCAATGCAATCATCAGCAAAAAAATTGGCGTAACTGAAAAATCTCTGAAAGTTCTTCAGCGAAAATACGGCGCACATTTTCGATCTTCAAATCTGTTGGTTCGTAGTTGCCTTGCAGGGCTAGTGAATTGCGGAGCAATCACGCCCGAGCTGCGGGAAGAATTTCTAAACCGCCACAACGAAAAATCGAATGATGATTGGACCGAGCTAGAAGCCTGTGTATTCCGATGCCCCAAAATTCTAAGGCTTCGCACTAGCGAAGGTGACTTGCAGCGGTTTCTGCGAAAATTTGACGATGCCCCTGCGGCGAAGGAAAATGCGCAAATCATTATGCAGGTTCATGGTTACGGAAAAGGCCAGGAGACCTTTAAGCGTGTTAGGTGTGTTGATTGTCGCCAAATCTTGAACTGCGGCGTTCATCCAACCTACAGTCACGTATATTTCGCCCATATCAACACGTATTTCGAGCGCAGGGCATTCCGAAAATCCTCGCTTGCGGAACACCTGTTTCCCGCGTTTATCTCTTTCGCTTTATACATTCGAACGATGGAGCACCTTGGCGTGCAATATCCAGTCTCATCGCCCGAACAGCTCCCGAATTTTAAGACCGCCAAGGAATTTACAGATGCGCTGATTCCGCTTTACGTCAAGAATGCATCCGAGTTCGTGACATTGACTCATGGCGCATTGATAGAAGATCCGATTTGAGTTCCTATGCCTATGAGTGAGGCGACATTTCGCTGATCGCAAGTTGTGCGGGGTAATACCCGCAAACTTGGAAAGGGGGCCGCTGGCGCGCCCCCGTTTCATCCCCCAGGCCTTGGCGCTTGCTCGGCATTGAGCCTCGCCGCACCATTCAACCGTATCACCGGTTGACCACTCGCAGGGAAACTTCGCTCTCCCTGCACCCATCGACCAAGGGGCCTTCGTGCCCCTGTGGAACCCAGACCATTTCATGGAGACGATTTCATCGAGAGCAAAGGGCGTTCCTGCCCTTGTGCAATCCTGACCAACCGTCCGCCGTTTGGATGCCGCCAGCGCGTCGGCGCTGAATTCGGTCAAAGATCATCCCAGCCCTTTGGCGTCACTTGCAGTCTTAAATGGCACTGCCCCTTAGCGACGAACTATTCCTACAAAGTATTGTAATTTATAGCCATTTTGTGCACTATGAACATAATTGCTTGGTGGTTCGGTCCAACTAGAACATTGTTTACGCGCGGCGCTATAAAACGGGTTCGGAAATTTGATTGATACTGCGAAACAGCAGCCTGTAATGATAGAGAAGCATGGTCATCCCGTTGTGGCTGTGCGGACAGTAGAAGAATATGAGCGCATTACCAAAGAAGGCACCACAGAAAACACAATCGAAAGTGACAGGCAACAAATCTCCTAAATTGTGGATTGTGCGAGCTGGAGCGCACGGCGAAAGAGAGCTCGCCGCAATAGAACGGCACACGCTTTTTCCTGGTTTTTTGGAGGTGGGTGACCTGACAAGTTTGGAAAGTCGAGATGCCATATTTGAGCACCTTGAAGAAGTTCTTCCTAACGAAGGAAAGAACCGACTGCGAAATTTTGCTGCGCAATTGAATCAATTCGCTAACAAAATCAGTGTTGGTGACTACGTGGTTATGCCGCGCAAGGTGACTAACGGGGTTGCGATTGGAATCGTTAAGGGGCCCTACGAATTCGATTCAACTAACGACTTCAAGCATTCTCGTTTGGTTGAATGGCAAGAAGAATCTCTGCCGCGCGATACATTCAAACAGGACTTGCGCCATTCGTTCGGTGCTTTCATGACGATCTGTGAGATCAAGCGCAATTCAGCATTCGAAAGGGTGAAGGCAGTTCTTGAAACAGGGCGCGACCCAGGCTCAATGCTCGATAGGCAGGGCCAAGTTTCCACGGCGAGCGCCTCAGGCGAAGAAGATGATAATGAGGCCGATGATTATCAAACTGATATTGAAGACGTAGCAAACCAGCAAATTATTTCTCTAATAAAATCAGAGTTTGCTGGTCCCGCTCTTGCTGATCTCGTTGCTGAGATAATGAGAGTAGAGGGCTATACAACAAAGGTATCTCCTCCAGGACCTGATGGAGGTGTGGATATTCTGGCTGCTGGCGGAACTCTCGGTTTAGGTGAAGATCGAATCTGTGTGCAGGTAAAGTCTGGGGACGGAGCGGCTAACCATGACGTTGTACTTAGATTGATCGGTTCCGTTTCAAATTCACAAGCTCAAACAGGACTTCTAGTAAGCATTGGCGGCGTAAACGCAGTTGCCCAGAAAGAGCTTGATAGCAATTTCTTTAAGCTTCGTCTTTGGCAAATGCCTGACTTGTTAAAAGCGCTGTTTAGAACTTATGCAGAGCTGTCAGATGAAACGCGCAACAAGATTCCATTGAAACAAATTTGGGCCCCTATGTCGGGAGGCGGTTGATAGTGTTGGTGAAACAAAAAGCATTTTTCAGGAGCCTGACCACGGATGTCCCTGTCCTCTGAGGAAAAAAAGCAGCTTAGCGAATCTGATGTTTGCGATTTGTACATTACCCCGGCATTGAAAGATGCTGGTTGGGACCCGTTTACGCAGATAAGACGTGAGGTAACTCTCACGCCAGGACCGATCATCGTTCGCGGCAACATGTCCTCAAGGAACAAGAAAAAGAAGAAGTTCGCTGACTACGTTTTGTCTTGGGAGCCGTCTTTACCAGTCGCTGTCCTGGAAGCCAAGGATAACAAGCACTCGATAGGCTCAGGAATGCAGCAAGCCCTTGGCTATGCCAACATTATGCAAATTCCTTCGGCTTTTAGTTCCAATGGGGACGGATTTGAGCAACATAACAAGCATCCGAAACCAGGTGAAGACATAGAGACGACCCTCGCTTTGGATGAATTTCCAACGCCTCAAATTCTGTGGGACAGATACAAGTCCTTTCGAGGCATTGATGACAGTGAGCAGACTCTGCTCATGGAGCCTTATCATGACGATGGCTCGGGTAAGGAGCCAAGGTATTATCAAGCTGAGGCTATCAACCGCGCCATTGAAGCAATTGCGAAAGGGAGCAGTCGGGTCCTTTTGGTCATGGCTACAGGGACCGGAAAAACCTACACCACTTTCCAGATTATTTGGAGGCTTTGGAAGGCTGGAGCTGCCAAACGAATTTTGTTTCTAGCAGACCGCAATATTCTCGTCGATCAAACTTTGGTCAACGATTTCAAGCCTTTTGGTTCTGTCATGACCAAAGTTGGGAACAGGAGAATCGATCCATCTTACGAGATACATCTCGGTCTATATCAATCACTGACGGGCCGTGAAGAGGCCGACAAAACTTTTAAAACAGTATCGCCGGACTTTTTTGATTTGATCGTCGTTGATGAGTGCCACAGAGGTAGCGCCTCTGAGAATTCAGAGTGGCGTGAAATCCTTGAATATTTCAACGGAGCAATCCAGATCGGTCTAACCGCAACGCCAAAAGAAACCAAGGACGTATCCAGTAGCACCTATTTTGGTGAGCCCGTTTACACGTATAGCCTCAAGCAAGGTATTGAAGACGGATTTTTGGCTCCCTACAAGGTTGTGAAGATCGATATCGATAAAGATGTCGAAGGATGGGTGCCTCCGCCTGGAGCAGTTGACGATTTAGGCAACCCATTGGAAGATCGTCAATATAATCAGAAGGATATGGACCGCATTCTGGTACTGAACCAGCGAACGAAGCTGGTTGCTGCGCGAGTGATGCAACTCCTTCAAGCGACAGACCCATTCAGCAAAACCATCATATTCTGTGAAGATATTGATCACGCTGAAAGGATGCGAAAAGCAATCGTAAATGCAGCGGGCCAACTAGCAATTGACCACCCTCACTATGTCCGCCGCATAACGGGCGATACAAAAGAGGATGGAAAAGCCGATCTCGACAACTTCATTGACCCTGAGAGCAAGTTTCCTGTTATTGCGACAACATCTGAAATGTTGACCACAGGCGTTGATGCCAAGACCTGTAAACTGATCGTGCTTGATAAAACGATCACGTCGATGACCACTTTTAAACAGATCATAGGCCGTGGAACGCGCGTCGATGAAGAGCACGGTAAGTGGTATTTCACGATCATGGATTTTAAAAAGGCCACGGAGCTCTTCAACGATCCAGACTTTGACGGTGAAGCCGTAGTGATCTATGAGCCGAGTGATGATGATCCACCCGAGCCGCCTGATCCGCCGAATGACCCTGATGACGAGGAGGGCGACGACACCGAAACACCAGGTTCGAAAAAGTTGGTAGTAAGTGGTGTTGCGGTGGAAATTATTGCTGAACGGGTGAGTTTCATCGGCCCAGATGGCTCACTTATCACTGAATCTTACAAAGAATTTGCCCGCAAACAAATGTTGACGGAATTCGCGTCACTCGACGACTTCATCCGCAAATGGAGAGAGGCGGACAAAAAGGCTGCGATCATAAAAGAGCTTGAGGAGCATGGCATTCTGCTCGAAAACCTTGCTGAAGAGGTTGGAAAGGATTTTGGAGATTTTGATCTCCTTTGCCATATCGCTTATGACCAACCACCTCTGACGCGAGCAGAGCGCGTCAATAATGTAAAAAAGCGCAACTACTTCACCAAGTACGGAGATCAGGCCCGAAAAGTGCTTTCCGCGCTCTTGGACAAATATGCGGACGAGGGCGTGCGCACAATCGAAGATGCACGTGTTTTGCGTCTCGAACCCTTCGACGAGATTGGAACACCTGTCGAAATCATCCGGGATGTTTTCGGCGGTAAAGAGAACTACGAACAAGCTCTAAGAGAGCTTTCACAGCAGATATATAAATAGACGGAAGAAAAAATGGGAGAACTCACTAGCATCATTAAGGCTATTCAAGACATCATGCGAAAGGACGTGGGTGTCGATGGTGATGCGCAACGCATCGGCCAGATGGTTTGGATGTTCTTCCTGAAAATTCTCGACGACCGTGAACAAGAACTTGAGCTGATCGATGATGAGTTTGTATCAGCTCTTCCAGATCATTTGCGTTGGCGTAATTGGGCGGGTCCACGCGAAGGGCTAACAGGCGATGGGCTCTATGACTTCGTTCAGGACACTCTCTTTCCTAAACTGAAGGCACCTGTGAAGGTGCAAGGCCCGCAGCGTGAACAGGCGCTCATCATCCAGCGCGTTTTCGAGAATGCCTACAACTACATGAAATCTGGCACGCTCATGCGCCAGGTGATCAACAAAATCAATGAGATCGACTTCAACAACCGGGAAGACTGGCACACTTTCGGTGGCATCTACGAACAAATTTTGCGTGATCTTCAGAGTGCGGGAAACGCTGGTGAGTTCTACACACCGCGTGCAGTGACACGCTTCATCGTCAACCGTGTTGATCCTAAGCTAGATGAGATCGTGTTCGATCCGGCTTGTGGTACGGGTGGTTTCTTGACCTGCACCATCGACCACAAGAAAGAGCATTACGCAAAGACCAGCAAAGACCGCCAGAAGCTCGCAAAGACAATCAGAGGCGTCGAGAAAAAGCCGCTACCCTACATGCTCTGCATGACAAATATGATCCTTCATGGGATCGATACGCCATCAAGCATCAAACTCGATAATACGCTCGCTAAGCCTTACCGAGACTACGGCGACAAAGACCGCGTTCACTGCATAATCACTAACCCGCCGTTTGGTGGGATTGAGGAAGATGGGATTGAACAGAACTTCCCGGCGGGTCTTCGCACACGTGAGACCGCCGACCTGTTTATCGCAGTCATCATCAAGCTTCTAAAGAAACATGGTCGCGCAGCGGTAGTGCTTCCTGATGGCTTCCTGTTCGGTGAAGGCACAAAGACGCGGCTTAAGGAGTCTCTTCTCACAGAATGCAACCTGCACACCATCGTCCGTCTGCCCAATGGCGTCTTCAACCCCTACACAGGCATCAAAACCAACATTTTGTTTTTCACCAAAGGTGAGCCGACCAAGGATGTTTGGTTCTATGAACACCCCTATCCAGAGGGCGTGAAGAACTACAATAAATCGAAGCCCATGCGGTTCGAAGAATTCCAGCCTGAAATGGACTGGTGGGGGAATGAAGCCGATGGTTTCAAAACTCGTAGGGAAACCAAACAGGCTTGGAGACGTAGCGTCGAGTATTTCGAGCTGCGTGGTTTCAACTTCGATGACAAAAACCCGCATCAGGACGAGCTTGAAGACCACGATCCAGACCACTTACTCGAAGCATACGCAGAAGCCCAAAACAACATACAGAAACTCCGCAATCAGCTAAAGGCGATCTTGTCAGATGCGTTGAACGGTAGCCGCTCATGACGGATGTGAACCAACTGATCACCGAGCATTTGGAAATCTGGACGTCAGCCATAGAGAAAAAGTCAGGTGCTGGGCGCGGCAATAGTGGTGGACTAGAACTCTATGGGATCAAGAAGCTTCGGGAGTTGATCCTTGACCTAGCGATTCGGGGTAAATTGGTTCCCCAAGACGAAAATGACATACCAGCAGGTTCGCTACTCTCACAACTGTCCAAACAGCAGTCCGCTATGTACGCGCAAGGACAAATCAAAAAACCGAAGCCAGTTGCCGAGATTTCCGATGCTGAGAAACCGTTCGATTTGCCGCCGGGATGGGTTTGGTGCCGCATTTCCCAAGTCGGGCACGATTGGGGACAGAAAATTCCAGACAGCGAATTCACTTACATTGATGTTGGATCAATAAACAAAAAGTTGGGATTGGTATCGGAACCGACGATTGTGGAAGCCAGTAAAGCACCTTCGAGAGCGCGGAAGCTGGTTCAACAGGGTACGGTGATTTACTCAACAGTTCGACCATATCTTTTGAATATCGCGGTGGTTACTGAGAATTTTGAACCGGAGCCGATTGCTAGTACGGCATTCGCAATTGTTCATCCGTTTGAGGGCGTCTCGGGTTCCTACTTGTACCGTTATCTAAGATCACCAACCTTTGTCTCATATGTTGAAGGTTGCCAGACTGGCATTGCTTATCCAGCGATCAATGACAAACAATTCTTTTCCGGTTTAGTGCCGCTGCCACCCGCCGCCGAACAACACCGCATCGTGGCTAAGGTCGATGAATTGATGGCGCTGTGTGATGCATTAGAGCGACAGACCGAGGGCAGCCTCAAGGCGCACAAAACCCTAGTCGAAACCTGCCTCGCTACCCTCACAAGCAGCCAATCCCCCGAAGAGCTTACCCAAAACTGGAGCCGCATCGAAGCGCACTTCGACACGCTCTTCACGACGGAAGAGAGCGTTGAGGCTTTGCGCCGTTGTGTGTGGTCTCTAGCAGTTAGCGGAGTACTGGTGAGCTCTGTTGTAGACAGCTCCACAGTTGGTTCAAACAGTAGGAATGACGCAGGGCCGGAAATCGTAATTAGAAAAACTCGCAAGCTCCTACCGCCACTATCGGAAGCTGACACTCCCTACGGCATTCCTGATGGCTGGGTGTGGCGACGTGTTTGTGAATTATTTCAAGTAAGTAGTGGAACGTCATTCCCAGCAAAAGAAGAACTCGATGAGGGCGAGTACGCGTACATCAAAGTTGCAGACATGAATTTGCCTGAAAACCAAACGGAGATAGAAACTTCGTCGCGTTTCATTGACCCAGACGTGAAACAAAAGAAAAAGCTGATCCCCTCCAACAGCATTGTGTTTCCAAAACGGGGTGGTGCTATCGCGACGAATAAGAAGCGGCTGGTTCGAAGAGAAATCTTCGCAGACCTGAACATAATGGCGCTAACCGTGCCCCCCGAGATGTCTGTTGATTATGTGATGATATGGCTCAAAGGAATTGATCTTGCGCAGCTAAATACCGGAACAAGCGTGCCACAGATCAACCACCAAGACATCGATCCGCTTCCTTTTCCCTTGCCACCTAGAAGTGAGCAGGACGAGATTGTTGCGAAGGTCCGCTCTCTGGAAGACCTTTGTGATCTCTTGAAACGAAAGCTTTCCCTCCAGAACCAGTTATCGATCGATTTAGCTAGTGCCTTTACCTCCAAAATTCATTGAGAAAACATGCGATTAAAATCTGTTTGGATCAGCGAATATAAGAACCTTCGGGATTTTTCTCTCGCGTTTGATGGTGTTAGCTTTCTCGACATATTTGTCGGCAAGAACGGTACGGGAAAATCCAATTTCTTCGAAGCCTTGGTCGAGATTTTCAGGCACATCTTCGACAGTCGAACAGACCAGGACGATATCGCATTTAGTTATGAAGTCGCTTATGAAATGGATGGTAAGGATACGACCATTCGATTTCATGAAGAGCTATTTACGATAAACGGCCGAGAGCAAAAAACCGTTGGTCAAGCTCCAGTGCCAGATAATGTCTTGATCTACTATTCCGGCCACAATCAGACGATCAATCAGACGGTCTCAAGATATGAGCGTCGGTTCGCCGATCAGAGTAAGAGCTGGCAGGCCGATGCTGCGCGGCGTTTCATCGGCATACGCTCGGACTACAAAGAGCTGCTTTTAACCGTTCTTTTGATGCAACAAGAGGGCTGCATTGCCCGCCGTTATCTGTGCGAAAAATTGCAGATTGATGTAGTCCCAAAGCAAGCATTTACACTGACTTTAAAACGACCATCGTTCGCCTCACGGGTCGAGGTCGATGTTGGGGTGACTGAAACATTCCTTTGGGGAGCGGCGGGGACCGTCCGTATTTTCCTTGACCGTCTAACCGACTGTATCAAGGGGGGCTTTACCTTTGGCTCCATCTACGACCGGGAGACTGACCAATATAAAATTCCTATCGATATTGACCGCTTCCAGGAACGCTTTGCCGACGTCACCGCATCTGAACTTTTCAGAAGCTTTGATCAACTCAAGGCAATTGACATGTTCGCTGGTTTATCAGTTCCTCTCAGGTTGAAATCCGGCGATGTTGCCAAAGTTGGTGATTTCAGTGACGGCCAGTTTCAATCTGTCTATATCTTTGCCATTTCTGAGCTGTTCAAAGATCGGAATTGCATCACCCTTCTGGATGAACCAGATTCATTCCTGCACCCTGAATGGCAGTTCGGATTTCTACAGCAGGTCGTTGACATAGCAGGGACGCAAGCGACGCAAACAAGTCACGTTTTGCTGAGTAGCCATAGCGCTTCGACAATTGCGCAAACAGAACAGCCGCAGATCAGGATGTTTGAAATTGGCGACAACGGGGTGACGGTGTCTGCCACCGATAAATCCAGTATTGTTAGATCGCTTTCTGCTGGCCTTATTGTATTCAGCGAGCGTGAAGCTCGCTTGAACATTTACCACCATCTGAAGAATACTGACGGTCACGTATTGATGGTCGAAGGGGTTAGCGATGAAATCATACTCGAGACGGCATGGAAAAAGCTCTATGGCGATGATGTAAATCGCAATTTTGATATTATAAGCGCCTTCGCATGTACGACCTTGGGGCGTTTGATGCGAGACAATGGATTTTACGAAAAGCATCCGAATAGGACAATCTTTGCGCTTTTCGATTGGGATAAAGCCTATAACGACTGGAATGACGGGGGCTCCGACTTAGTTGAAAATGACCCTACAAATTGCCTAGCAAAAAAGAGAAGAAATCAACCTGGGTACAATTTGATGCTTCCCGTCCCAGAGCAGTTGTCGTGCCGAAAGCAAGTGATCGACCCGACGACAGGAAATCACTTTTCTGATAAAGCGTCGTTGCCAATAGAGTTGTTGTTTATCGATGCTGCAGGGATGGAAGCTTACTTTGTGGTTGATCATGAACGCCCAGGTGGCTGCATGAAATTTCAAGGCAACAAAGTCACATTTGCGAAAGAAGTTGTACCCACGCTTCCGGCAGCGGCATTTGAAAATTTTAAGCCGATATTTGAATTTATTAATCGAGCTACACAATCCGGCGAGTGATATAGATATTTAATTTATCTCCTAAGACGGTCGGCCCGTTTTTTCTTATAATATCATTTGTTGGGGCTTTGCCCCGCGCGCTGCAAGAGCCTTCCGCCCAGCTTCATACGCTTCGCTCATTGCAGCAGGGTCCCCGCGAAGGCTCTTTCCGCTTGCCCCCCATTCTCGCCGAAGGGCAGAGGTTCAGCAGGGCTGAACCATTTCTAATTGGTTTGGATAACCACGAACCTAGTCTGATACTTCTCGTAGATCTGCAATGATCCCTTCGAGTTCAGCGTCGCTCGACAATTGCGGAGTTACCATCGACAGAACCTTTCTGTCGCTTTTTAGCCATTCGTACCTGTCGGGTTTCTCCCGAACATCGCGCAAATAGCCGCTCAGTTCATGCCGTTCCCAATAGTTCGGCATGTCGACTGTGAAATAGCCGTGATCGCGGGATTCGAGAAGGCCGGTTTCACCGCCCGTGGCGCGGCGGATATCCTCGACCTGAAGCAGGGGACGGGATTGCTCGCCCAGCGTATCGCCCGAACCGGCGACCTGGTTCTGGTTCACATTGAAGCCCCGGACCATGACGGACGTCTTTCCAGATCGATGCTCGATCTCCTTCAGAGTATCAGTATCGGGTAAACCGCGATAAATCGTATGGGCAACGGCCTTCTTCCAGATGCGCGCCGTTTCCTTGCCGTAGCGATGCTCAATCTGCGCAGGGGCGTTCTGAAACACACCGAGGAAATTCACACCGCCTTCGCGGTAGAGCGTCAGGATTTCATGGAAGTTGGAGACATAGAACTGGCCCCATTCTTCGCCGACAACGAGTGCGCGGAATGGCCCGTGGGCGTCGGCGAAGCGTTCGATTATCGCGGCGGTCATCGCGCCGACAAAGGCGCGGCTTGTCTCGCTACCAGTCGAACCGATAATGAATAGAGCGGTCCGCTCGCTTTTCATTTGGGCAGGATCAAAGCTGTTGCGTTCAGTCACCACCCGCGAGGCTGATCCGTGTTGGTATCCTTGTAGCCTCTCCATGATAAGCGAGGCATATGCGTTCCATTGATCGGTTGAATTGGTGAATGCCGCGATCTGCTGACACATGCCCGCATCGTCAGACATTTGTGGATCGGCGGCCCACGACCGCAAATGCGTACGGATTTCTTTCGGATCCCGGCTATAAAAGTCCCACAGTCCACCCGTTGTGCAGGGCCACAGCGCGGAAGGGTTCTGCGCAGTGACTTTCAAATAAAGCGCGCATGCCGAGCGCACGCCCTGGCCAATCCAGCGATGCGCTGGATTCGGATCGACAGGGATATGATAACTGGCCGCATCGTAAGCAGCGTCCCAGACATTCGCGCGGAGATCGGGTATCGCGGCTATATCCAGCAGCCGTGTATTGAAGTTGAAGCTCTCGCTCGGATAGCCATAGAGCTGGCCTGCGTTGATGAAGCGGACGCGATAGCCCTGCCGTTCGAGCGTTTTCCAGCACGACCAGGCGAGTTCGCCGTTCTTGGGATCGGTTATAATTTTGCTCAGATGGGCAGTGCGCGGCGAGACAAGATTGACGCCGAGAAAACGCGTGAATTTGCCCTTGCCCGCCTGCGCGTCGATGGCGACCGGCTCGGTTCCATCGTAGATAAGCGGGGTGCGCTGCCTGAAGCCGAGCTCAATTCCCCGCCTTATGTTACCGTAGTGATGACCGACCGCGCTCATAGCAGCCCTGAATCCTTTAGCGTGTCGTCATCATTGAGCTTTGAGTTGCCGAGTTGGCCGCTTGGGTTTGCGTCCAGCATGGCTTGCAGTCGGATAGCGGCTTGCTGCTCAGCGCGAACGCGCGAAATACGCGCTTCGTCAGCGTCCTTCCATGCCTTCGTTTGCTCATAGTTGGCGCGAAGCGACCAGATGAACTGATAAATCTCGATTGCACGGGAAACGCTGCTCATGATCGGCGCTCTTCCTCATCGTCCCAGCTTGCATATCGGAACGGCTCCTGCGGCGGTGCCGGAAGCGCAGTTTGTTGTGCAGCGCTGGAAACCGAGTTGGTAGAAGTATCGGACGGCGCAGGCTCGTCATACACGCCGATCTGCTGAAAGAGCCATTCGAGACCAATGGAGCCCAGAACATATCCAATGAGAGCCATAAACGGGAAAACACCCCAAACGATAGGTTCGGGCGTAAACATCCAACCTACTAATGTCAGTGCGGGTGCGATGGCCGCTCCCCACAATCCTCGTTTAATAAAGGCGCGCGCCTCTTCGGGCTCAATTGTGTAGCGACCGATGTGAACAGGTTTGTTCCAAGCGAAAAGGGACAAAACCGTTAGAACAATACACATGATCACAACGAACCCGAGGAAGGCGAGGATTACGATATAGAAAGCCATCGCAATGAACGCGAAGATCATCGCGAGGCCAGTTACTTCGTCGTTTCTGTTAGACATGACTATTCTCCCGTTAGCGTTGAAGTTTCAGTCCGAGTGAAAGTTTGGGCGTTCGACCCTGGCCGAGTGTTTTTCCATCGCCGGAGAAACGCAGATACCGTCCGACTTCCTTGCGAAGATCGTTGAGCAGACCGGCTTGCTTGCCGCGCATTTCTTTGAAACGGCTTTGAAGGACAGCGCGTTGAGCGCGCTGTTTGTCGATAAGCTCTTGGCGCTCTTTGGCGTGGCGATTGCGCGTTTCCTGCGCTTCGGCTTCGTTCATCGCGCGCGCCGTTTGGTATTTTCCCGTTAGGCGGTGCCATAACCCACGCAGGCCTTTTGGCAGCCGTGCGGCGCGTGCCAGGGTTTCGCGGTCCCATTCCTGCTTTTGGTGCCGATCAAGCTTTTCCCGTGCGGCGCGGTGCAGCTTCGTCATCTCGGCCTTGTACTGGCCGAGTTTGGACGAACGAGCGCGGAATCGTTCTTTTGAGTCCTCGATAATCCGGCGCAAGGCAGGCGTCATCCGCTCGCCGATCAGCTTGCGGGCGTCTGCGACGCTTTGCAGCTTGTCGGGCTGACCGAGGCGCGCGGCGACTTCTTTGGCTTTAAGGCCAAGCATGCGCGAAAGCGCATAGACTTCGCCGGTATGATCCACGACGACATGGCCGCGCCTGTCGCCTTTGGCGAGAAAGAAACCACGCTCTTCAAGGCTGTTTTGAAATGAACGGTGATCGTCGGAGGCAGCCCAGCAATCTTGAATCGATTGCTTGAGCGAGCGCGGATCGTGGCCTTGTCTTTTGGCTTGCTGCCATTCGGTCAGGGAAAAGTTTGTTGGGTCGCGCTCGCCCTTGTTCAACATGCCGCGTGGCATGTCCCAGCCAAATTCCAGATGCAGGTCGCGGGCAAGATTGAACAGGCGGTTCTTGTAGAAGGGCAGATGCTTGGCCGTCATGGTCTCGGCATCGATGCGCGACCAAACGGCGTGCGCATGCAGGCGGTTTTCCTTCTCATGAAAGACAATGGCGCGCGGCTGGCCTTCGAGGCCTAGCTGTTTCTCGATGCGGTCAAACGTGTCCTCAAACACTTCGACCGGTACGCTTTCTTCCTGCGGCGGATTGACGGAAACCGAGAAGAGATACTGCCTGCACTTCGTGCCGAGGCTGATCGCTTCGGCTTCCTTGAAAGCGTCATGCAGATTGTCAGAGGCAAAGTCTCTGATCTCATGCAGGCGCACATGTTCGTTGTCGTCCATCTTCATAAGATGAGCGGCAAGGTTAGCGCCTGAACCGCGTTGCGATCCCTTGATAATCATTGATCGCGCTCCGCCTTCAGACCGAGTGCCACCATTAGAAGGCGGCGGATTTCGCGAATGTCTTGCAGGCACTCGCGCAGAAACTCTTCCGTTTCTGGCGTTATGGGTAGCGAGCCAATATTGGCCGCGTGCGCGAGCTGGTTGAGGTTGCTTGAGAGCCGGGACTTGCCGAGCAGGGCGAGCGTCTGAGCCAGCGCCTCGCGGTCTTGAACAGAAAGACCAGTCCGGCGTCTCTTGAGAGGTTCGCTGAGCGCTTTGGCCTTGATATAGGCACCGAGCGGCGCGCCCGCGGCCTCCTCAGCCAAGCGGGCGCGCTGCGTCTCGCTCAGGCGGATGCAAAACGGCGAAGGTCGCTTGCGCTTATTCGGACTTGCAGATTGGGTGAATTGGCGCGTTACGGACATGGCGGCACCGTGAAATCTTGCGATTTCAGGTGCTCAAGCTGGGTATTCCATTCGGTCAGCGTTTCGAACGATTCGTTCGAAGTTTCGCCATCAAGGCGCGCCAAATCTTCATTAAAAAAGTCGGTGTCGCACGAAGGTCGGCGTGGGCGGGCCTTCTAGGACGCGCGCAGGCGCATCGCCTGGGTCTTCTGGTCCAGTTGCCGCTGTCGCACGGTTGACTTGCGGTTGTATTCGGCCAGCCACGTCTCGAACTCGCCGGCCGGCATCGGTTCTCCGAAAAAGTACCCCTGCAGGTGGTCGACGCCCAGTTCCGCAACGGCGTCACGCATTTCCTCGGTCTCGATGCCCTCCGCGACCAGCCGAAGCCCAAGCTTCTTGCCGAGCTGAATGCTCGTCACGACACACTGGCTGGCAAACGGCTGTTCCAGCATCTTGGAGACGAAGGAGCGATCGATCTTCAGTTCCGAGAAGGGGAAGTCGCGCAGCTGCTCGAAATTGGAGTTACCGGTGCCAAAGTCGTCGATCGACAGGCCGAAGCCCTTCAGGCGCAGGCGCGCGAGGACTTCCATCGTCACCGCCTCTTTCCTCAGGATGCTGCTTTCCGTCACCTCGAACACGATGGAGGAATGGTCCAGCTCGGCCGCGTCCACACAGGCCGTCACCTTGTCGGGAAATTCGATGTCCTCCAGCGTCTGAACGCTCAGATTGATCGAACATTCGAGATTCGTCCCGGCCTTCCTCCAGCGCCAGACATCGACGATCGCCGTCTGCAGGACGACCGCCGTCAGCATGTCAATCAGCCCGTGCTGCTCGGCGACCGGGATGAACACCGAAGGGTAGATCATGCCCAGTTCGGGGTGCTCCCAGCGCGCCAGGGCCTC
>ENA-ORCV01000648-ORCV01000648.1-marine-metagenome-genome-assembly--contig:-NODE-648-length-18227-cov-2.826116_pt1 | contig 18227 bp, 15 predicted proteins | sample MGYA00237779_ERZ508509 | MGnify/ENA primary metagenome ERZ508509 (study PRJEB26180, sample SAMN06268772) | marine metagenome | isolation source: Bioluminescent Bay, La Paraguera, Puerto Rico | place... | reverse complement strand
GAGGCGGGCCGCGGGTTCGGCCTGCTGCCGTCCGGCCGGCCAAACATCGACAACCTGCGCCGGCCGGTGTCGATCGGCAGGCCCGTCGATATGCGGCCCTATGTCTGCCAGAAGAAGAAGGCGCCGGCCGAACTCGTGTCCTTCGGGATGGAATCGGCCGCGGTTGCCTCATCCGGCGACCCCTCTCGTGTCCTGACGTCGGGGACCCCCGCGCTTGCGCTCGCCGCCGGGCGGGTCAGCCTGGGCGCCGCGACCGCGGCGGCCGAGCCGCTGGTTGCCTTCGATGTGCCGCTGCCTCGGCCCCGGCCTTCGGACCTGCCGAGGTCTCGGGCTATTCCGGCCACCGCACAGGCCGCCCCGTCCCAACCGGCCGGTGCCTATCCCCGGCCGAATCCGCTGCGCTGATACCGGATCCGTTCCCGCGCAGCTACGCCGGGCGGCGCCTGATCACAAAGGTATAGACGCCGTCGGCTTCCGACTGTTCGACCAGCGAATGGCCGGTTTCGGCGCAGAAGTGCGGGATGTCGATCACCGAGGCCGGATCGGTCGCTTCCACGGTCAGCAGCGCGCCGGGTTCCAGTCCCGACAGGATCTTGCGTGCCTTCAGGACCGGCAACGGGCACAACAGCCCTTTCACATCGAGTTGGCTTTCCAAATCCAGGCGCTCCGGCTGCTCGGTCTCGTTCCGGCGCTTGCGCCGGCTTCTGGTTTCGTCGGGGATGGGAAGCACTGACGCGCGTCCGTGTCAAACCCTCGCCGGCGGGATAATGACGACGGTCCGGCGAGACCGGAGGCTGGGGAGCCGGATGCCGGGGAGTCGGTTCGCCGTCTATTCTTGAAGTTCGGGAAATCGTATAGACTCGCAACCGCACCGCCGATGCCGCGCGGACGGATGCGAAAAAAATCAAGCGGCAACAGAGGAATCGCCTGGGGGAACACCATGCCGCTCCTGGAACGGCTGCGTAGCGAGTACACCTATCTGACCGGAGCGATCCGGATTCTCGGCAAGGTATCGCCGATCGTGAAGAACAGGACGCGGACCTTTCCGGATGTCCTCGACGATCTCGCCAACAAGTACGCCGATAACATCGCGCTTTTGAACGACCGGCAGCAGCTGACCTATCGGGAGCTTCAGAAGCGGTCGAACCAGTATGCGCACTGGGCCCGGTCGATGGGCATCGGCAAGGGCGACACGGTCGCTCTGATGATGCACAACCAGCCCGAATATCTTGCTGTCTGGATGGGGATCATCCGGGTCGGCGGCGTCTGCGCACTGGTCAACACGAACCTGTCGGGCCACGGTCTGGCGCACTGCCTGAACCTCGTCCGCGCCCGCCAGGTGATCGTCGGCACGGATCTGGCCGGCGCCTACGAATCGGCGCTGCCGATGCTCGACGAGGCGCCGCGGCTGTGGGTTTACGGCAAGGCCGGGTCGACGGGCGAGCGCCTCGAGACGGCGCTCGAGGCAATGCCCGAGGAGGCATTGCCGGACGCCGAGCTGCCCGAACTGACCATCGACGATCCGGCGCTCTACATCTACACGTCCGGCACCACCGGCCTGCCGAAGGCGGCGGTGATCAACCACTACCGGGTCCAGGCGATCATGGCCGGCTTCGCTGCGTTGTGTAACTCGCGTCCGAGCGACCGGATCTACGTGGCGCAGCCGTTCTATCACACCGCCGGCGGCGTGCTGGCTCCGGGCATCGTACTGATGAACGGCGGCTCGTGCTTCATGCGCGACAAGTTTTCGACCCGCCAGTTCTGGGACGACATCGTCAAGTACGACTGCACGATGTTCCAGTATATCGGCGAATTGTGCCGCTATCTCCTCAACGCGCCGACCAATCCGAACGAAACGAAGCACAAGATCCGGGTATGCAACGGCAACGGCCTGCGGCCTGACATCTGGATGGACTTCAAGAACCGGTTCAAGATCCCGCATATCCTCGAGTGGTACGCGGCCACCGAAGGCAACGTCTCGCTGTTCAATCTGGACGGCAAGCCGGGCGCAGTCGGGCGCATTCCGAAATGGCTCGAAAAGCGGTTCATGACCAAGATCGTCCGCTTCGACGTGGAAAACGAGACGGTCGTGCGCGGTACCGACGGGCTTTGCATCGAGTGCGCGCCCGACGAGGTCGGGGAGGCGGTCGGGCGCATCCTGATCGACCCGAAGGCACCGGCGCAGCGCTTCGACGGCTATGCCAACAAGGAGGAAACCGAGCGCAAGATCCTGCGCGACGTGATCGAGCCGGGCGACGCCTGGTTCCGCACCGGCGACCTGATGAAGAAGGACGCGCTCGGCTATTTCTACTTCATCGACCGGATCGGCGACACGTTCCGCTGGAAGGGCGAGAACGTGTCCACCTCCGAGGTCGCCGAAACCATCAACGTGTTTCCCGGCGTGCGCGAGGCCAATGCCTACGGCGTCGCCGTGCAGCACCATGACGGACGGGCCGGGATGGCCGTGCTGGTGGCGGAGGAGGACCTCGATCTCGACGGCCTGCGCGAGCACATCAAGACGCAGCTGCCGACCTATGCGCGGCCGCTGTTCCTGCGCATCCGCAAGGAGATCGAGGTGACCGGCACCTTCAAGCAGAAGAAGGTCGAGCTGCGCAACGACGGTTTCGATCCGGACCATATCGTCGACGATCTCTATTTCGATCACCCGGAAACGGGTCGCTTCGAGCGTCTCGATACCGAGCTCTACCGCCGCATTCAGGCCGGCGAGATCCGCATCTAGCCGGTCTCGGGCGAGCGGGACCGACCGGGCGAGATCGGCAGGGGCTGGGCGCGGCGGCGCGGACGCCTGTATGCTCGGCGTCCCGCGCATTCAGGCGCCCTGTTTTCCCTTGAAGGAGTTCGATCCATGTCCGACTTGCCGACGCCGCTCGACGTTCTCGAATTCTGGTGGAAGGCCGGCTACGAGAAATGGTACGGCGGCGGCGAGGCGTTCGATACCGAATGCCGCGACAGGTTCCTGCCGCTGCTCGAAGCGGCGGCGGGCGGCGGGCTTCAGGACTGGGAAGCGACCCCGCACGGCAGCCTGGCGCTGATCATCGTGCTCGACCAGCTGTCGCGCAACATCTTCCGCGGCTCGGTCCGCGCCTTCGAACAGGACGCACGCGCCCTCGATGTCGCCGAACGCGCGATCGCCAACCGGTTCGATCTCGCCTTTCCGGTGCCGGCCCGCAACTTCTTCCACATGCCCTTCATGCATTCCGAGGAGCTGGCGCATCAGGAACGCTGCTGCGACTACTTCCGCAGTTGCGGCGACAAGGACGGCTACTTCTATGCGCTGATCCATATGGACGCGATCCGTCGCTTCGGCCGCTTCCCGCACCGCAACGCGCTGTTCGGGCGCGACACGACCGCCGAGGAACAGGCCTATCTGGACTCCGGCGGTTTTGCGGCCTGACGCGCAAATCACCTTCCGGAACCGTTTCTTAAGCGCTCTTTCCTAGTATCGGCCGGGTTTTCTCAAGCTCCGGACGGGAATGGCAGGTGAGCGACATCGCCCCCGCAGACCACCATGACGGCAGCGGCGTGCCGCCCGGACCGGATGCGGGCGACGGGCCGGTTGCACGCGCACGCCGGCTGCTCGGCGACATTCTGCGCGCCGAAACCGACCGTACCCTGGCCCAGCGTACGGCGTTTCTCGCTTTCTTCATCCGTGCCTCAAGCGCCGCGATCGCGCTTGTCTCGCAGATCCTGCTGGCGCGCTGGCTGGGCAGCCACGAATACGGCGTCTATGCCTTCGCCTTCGTGACGCTGGTCATCGTCGGTGGCCTCATTCCGCTCGGCTTCCCCACGGCCGGACAGCGTTTCATCGCGCAGTACTCGGAATCCGGCGAATTGCCGCTCTTGCGCGGCTTCCTGTTCGGCAGCCGCGCCTTCGTCGTGGCGGTCGGGACGGCGACCTCGGTCCTCGGCGCGCTCGGCCTCTATCTGTTCGGGGACTTTCTCGACAGCGCCTATCTGCTGCCGCTCTACCTGATCCTCGTCTGCATGCCCGCCTACGCGCTGATGGAGGTGCAGGACGGGATCGCCCGCAACTACAGCTGGATCGATCTGGCGCTGGCGCTGCCCTATCTGGTGCGCCCGCTGATCATCCTGTCCATCGTCGGCGGCACCATGCTGGCGCTCGGCAGCGCCACGGCGATCACCGGCGCCTATGCCCTGATCGCCGCGATCTGGGTCACCGGGATGATCCAGATGGTGTTCCTGGACCTGCGCCTGCGGCGGCAGGTGCCGCGCGGCGGGCGCAGCTACAGCTGGAAGGCGTGGATCGTCACCTCGCTGCCGATCTTCCTGGTCGAGAGCTTCTATATGCTGCTCACCAACACCGACGTGCTGGTGCTGTCGATCTACGAGCAGCCCGACCAGGTCGGCATCTACTACGCGGCGGTGAAGACGCTGGCGCTGATCTCGTTCGTGCCCTTCGCGGTGACGGCCGCCTCGGCGCACAAATATGCCGAGTACGGCGCGGCCGGCGACCGGGCCAAACTCGAAACCTTCGTGCGCGACACGGTGAAATGGACCTTCTGGCCGGCGCTGGCTGCCACGCTCGCGATGCTGGCGGCGGGGCGGCCGCTATTGTGGCTGTTCGGGCCCGAGTTCGTCGACGGCTATCCGCTGCTGTTCGTGCTGGTGCTCGGCCTGATGGCGCGGGCCACCGTCGGCCCGGTCGACCGGGTCCTCAACATGCTCGGCCAGCAGAACTTCTGCGCGATCATCTATGCGGGCGCCTTCGCGCTCAATCTGGCGCTGAACTTCACGCTGATCCCGATGTTCGGGCTGGTCGGCGCGGCCTGGGCGACGAGCCTCGCGCTCATCGTGGAATCGATCCTGCTGTTCTTCGCGGCGCGGTCCCGGCTCGGGCTGCACGTCTTCATTCTGGACAGGCGGCACTGATGTCTGCCGGCCGGCCAGGGCACGGGCGCACGGAGGAGTGACATGGCTGCGGGGCAACACATGCCTGCCTCCGATACCGGGCCGGGTGGGGCGCCGGAGGGATATGCCGTCGAGCTTGCCGATCTGACCGCGCTGCGCGGTCTCGGCGACGGCTGGGCGGCGCTGTCCGAACGGGCGGCGGAGCCGAACGTCTTCTACCATCCCGGTTTCGCGCTGCCGGCGATCGAGGCGCTCGGGTTCGCCGACGACATCGAGGCGGTTCTGGTATGGCGCGAAACGCCCGGAGCCGGTGGCCGCACTCTCGTCGGCCTGTTCCCGTTCGTCCGGCGCTGGCGCTGGGGCGTGCCGATTTCGGTCGGCGAGGCCCTGATTCACCCCTACGCGACCTCGTCGGCGCCGCTTGTCTCTACCGACGATGCGCCCGAAACGATCCGGGCCTTCCGGACCTGGCTGGACACGGACCCGCAGGCGCCCGCCGCGTGGATCTTCCGGGTGCATCCGGCGGACGGTCTGCAGTACGATGCGGTCTGGGATGCAGCCGTGAACGCCGGAGAGGCGTTCGAGCTGTTCGGTGACCATGAGCGCGCCGTGCTGAACACCGCGGGCCTCGATACCGCCTATCTTCAGGAGGCGCTGCGCCGGAAATCGCGCAGGGAATACGCGCGTTTGCGGCGCCGACTCGCCGAAGGCGGCGATGTCACGTTCACTTGCGATGAAGCGCCGGAGGACGTCGCCCGGGCGATGGGGGAGTTCCTCGTGCTGGAGGCTGCCGGCTGGAAGGGAAAGCAGGGCACGGCGGCGGCCAGCGTGCCGGCGACCGAGTGGATGCTCCAGGAAATTGCCGAGCGGCTCGGTGCAGACGGCCGGTGCCGTATCCACGCCCTGCGGCTCGACGGCAAGCCGGTTGCCGTGACGGTGAGCTGCGGGCAGGGCGAGACCTGGTGGCTCTGGAAGATCGCCTATGACGAGGCGTTCGCGCAGTATTCGCCCGGCGTCCTGCTCATCCTCGACATAACGGAGGCCGCGCTGAAAGCTGACAGTCCGGTGCGCTACGATTCCTGCGCGCAACCCAACCATCCGATGATCGACAGGATCTGGCGCCAGCGCCGGGCCTATGCGGACATACTGCTCGTTTCCGGCCGGCTGAGCCCGAAGCGGCAGCGTACGGCAACGCGGCTCGAAACCTTGCGCCGTCAGGCGGAATGGGCGGCGCGGGAAGTCTTGCGGCTGGCCGGAAAGGGCTGATTCAGTCCCGCTCGCGCAATAGCCGGCGGATCACCTTGCCGGTCGTCGTCAGCGGAAGCTCTTCGAGGAACGCGATTTCGCGCGGGTACTCGTGCGCGGCCAGACGGTCGCGGACGAAAGCCTGGATGTCGGCGACCAGTTCGTCGGAAGGAACCACGCCCTCGCGCGGCACGATGAACGCCTTGACGATCTCGGTGCGCACCGGGTCCGGCTTGCCGACGGCTGCGGCGAGCGCCACGGCGGGATGGGAAATCAGGCAGTCCTCGATCTCGCCGGGGCCGATCCGGTAGCCGGCCGAGGTGATCACGTCGTCGTCGCGGCCGACGAAGGAGAAATAGCCGTCCGCGTCGACGACGCCCTGGTCGCCGGTCTTCATCCAGTCGCCGACGAATTTCGCTTCGGTCGCTTCCGGCCGTCCCCAATACTCCAGGAACATCACCGGATCGGGACGACGCACGGCGATCTGGCCGGTTTCGCCGGGGCCGAGCACGTTGCCATCCTCGTCGATGATCGCGACCTCGTGGCCGGGCACCGGCTTGCCGATTGCACCGGGCCGCGACACGCCGATCGCCGCGCAGGAGGACAGAACCAGATTGGCCTCGGTCTGGCCGTAGAACTCATTGACGGTCAGCCCAAGCGTCTCGCGTGCCCAGTCGTAGACCTCGCGGCCGAGCGCCTCGCCGCCGCTGCCGATGGTCCTGAGCGACAGGTTCCAGCGCCGGCGCGGGTCGGGGACGCGGCGCATCATGCGAAGCGCCGTCGGCGGGATGAAGGCGTTGCGGACGCCGAACTCGGCGATCAGCGAGAAGGCGAGTTCGGGATCGAACTTCTCGAACCGGCAGGCGACCACCGGCACGCCGTGGAACAGCGCGGGCAGCAGCACGTTGAGCAGGCCGCCGGCCCAGGCCCAGTCGGCCGGCGTCCACATCACGTCGCCGTCCTGCGGCAGGAACTCGTGCGGCATCTCGACGCCGGGCAGGTGTCCGAGCAGCACGCGGTGGCCATGCAGCGCGCCCTTGGCCGGGCCGGTGGTGCCGGAGGTATAGATGATCAGGGCCGGATCGTCGGGACCGGTCTCCTCCGGCGTAAAGGTCTCCGGCGCGGCGTCGCAGGCGGCGTGGAAATCGACCGCTTCCTGTCCTTCGACCGGGTCGATCGAGTAGATCGCCGACAGGTCCTCGGGCCGCGTCTCGAAACGCGCGACCTTGGCAAGGCCCGCCTCGCCGGTGACCAGCGCCTTGGCGCCGGAATCGCTCAGCCGGTACTCCAGCGCGTCGATTCCGAACAGGGTCGCCAGCGGCACGGCCACGGCGCCGAGCTTGTAGACCGCCAGATGGGCGATCGCCGTTTCGGGGCATTGCGGCAGCAGAAGTGCGACGCGGTCGCCACGCTCGATGCCGGCGGCCTTCAGCACGTTGGCGAAGCGGTTGGAGCGGGCCCGCAGCTCGCCGTAACTGATATCCTCGACGCTGCCGTCGGGCCTGCGATGCAGGATCGCGATGCGCTCCGGTTCGCGCGCCGCCCAGACGTCGCAGGCGGCGTCCGCGATATTGAACCGGTCCGGGATCTGCCAGCGGAACCGGCGGACCAGATCATCGTAGTTTGAGGCGTGAGGCAGCATTTCGAACTCGGCTTTCGGGACTCAGGCGGGCTCTGCCATCACCAGCACCCAGTAGACCTTGTACTTGGTGCCCGACCGGTAGACGGCCGCGATACCGAGATCCCGGGCGGACGGCAACAGCATCACTTCGCGATGCGGCGGGCTGTCGCGCCAGCCCGAAAACGCCTCGGCCAGCGTGTAGTAGCCCGCCGTCACCGATTCCTTCACCTCGGCCTGCTGGTAGCCGGCACCGGCAAGCCGGGTGTCGAGCTTGCCGTCCGGCCTGATCGACGCACCCGTTCCGGCCTCTGCCGCCAGCTCGCGGGCATAGGCCTGCGCAAGCGCGTTGAGGCGGTCGTCGAGAGCAACCGGGGCGAGCCCGTTGTTGGCGCGGTAGGCGTTGATCATGTCGCGGGCCGCGGCCTCGTCGAGGTCGCCGGACACCTCGGCGAGGTTCCGGTAGAGAGGCGGCTTGGACGAAGTGTCCGGGCCCAGGCAGGCGGACAGGGAAAGCGCCAGCGCCAGTCCCATCGGGACCCAGAGCAACAGTGGCAGGCGAACCGGCATCATGCGTCTTTACCGGCTGCGTCTTTCCCGGCCGCGGGGGCAGGGGTGCCGGCAGGGGGCTGAGGTCCGGCAATTGCCGTCTCCAGACGGTCGATGTCACGGAAGTTGATATCGCGCTGCGGGAAGGGGATCTCGATATTCGCTTCGCGCAGCCGCTTCAGGATCTCGAAGCGGAAATCGCTGCGCACCGTCAGCGAGCTGTTCACGTCGGAGACGAAGGCATAGAGGTTGAAGACCAGCGAGGAGTCGCCGAAATCCATGAAGTAGACGCGCGGCTCGGGATAGGCGAGCACGCCCTCGTGGCTGCGCGCGATGTCGAGCAGGATGTCGCGCACCTGTTCGGGATCGGAATCATAGCCGACCCCGATGGGCACGATGATGCGCCCCATCATCGAGGAGTGCATCCAGTTCTTGACGGTGCCCGTGATCAGGTCGGAGTTCGGCACGATGACGGTGGCGCGGTCGAAGGTCTCGATTTCGGTCGAACGGATCGCGATCTTGCGGACGTTGCCCTGCTCGGCACCCACCACGATCCAGTCGCCCTCCTTGATCGGCCGCTCGGCCAGCAGGATCAGGCCGGACACGAAATTGTTGACGATCGACTGCAGGCCGAAGCCGATGCCGACCGACAGGGCGCCGGCGAGCAGGGCGACATTCTGCAGGTTGAAGCCCATGTAGGTCACCGCGAAGATCGCGGCGATCGTGATACCGATATAGCCGACGACCGTGCTGATCGAGTTGCGCAGGCCCACGTCGAGTCTGGTGTTGGGCAGGAACCGGTTGCCCAGCCAGCGCTGCACGGCGCGTGTCGCGACGATGCCGACGGCAAACAGGACCAGCGCCGTCAGGATCGATGACAGCGAGATGTTCACCTCGCCGAGGCGGAAACCGAAGAACGCCTTCTGGATCCAGATCCGCCACTGTCCGGTATCCAGCCCCCAGGGCAACATCACCAGGATCGCGCCCAAGACGATCACCACAAGACGGATCACGCCGCTGGCGACCAGCGCGATCTGGTTTATGCCCGTCTCGCTGATGCCGAAGGCGGACGACAGCACATCGCCGATCCGGTTGGTCGGCGACAGGATGGCGTTGACCAGTTCCTCGATCAGACCGAGCAGCAGCCAGACGACGGCGAAGACGGCGCCGGCGAACACGAGCTGGATGGCCATGAAGTTCGCCAGCGCGATATAGCCAGTGAAGAGCGCGGCGATGATGCCGGCGACGATCAGCCAGACAAGTCGCCGGAACCAGGTCAGGAGCAGGTTCACCTGCTCGCTCTCGCTCGCCGACACGCTGCGCCGGGCAACCGACAGCCGCCACAGCCCGGTGGCGGTCAGGATCGCGATCAGCAGCGCCATCGTGGCGCGCTTGATGACCTCGATCGAAACCGGGGAGTAGAGGAGGTCGTTGACCGTTTCCAGATAGACGCCGACCGCCAGAACGGCGGCGATCAGCGTCGCGGTGACGACGGTCTGGGCCGCCGTCGTGTCCGGCAGATTGGCCAGCCGCCATCCCGGGCGCATCGGCGCGCAGATGGCCCGCGCAAGCCCGAACAGGAACCCGAATACCGCAGCCGCGGCGATGATGCCGCGGTTCATTTCGGCGAGGCGCGGCGCGACCAGCCCGCTGAGGTCCAGTGCCAGATAGAGGACGCCGACCGCGGCCACCGGAATCAGGCCGTCGGAAATCACGACCAGAACCGCTCGCGACAGCTTCTTCAGGCGCGGGACTTCGGTCTCGTCGCCAACGGGGGGCGCGAAACGGCGCACATAGCCGCGAACGAAGACGGCCAGGACGATCGCCACCATGAGCGCACCCAGCAGGATCCCGACCGACCGGGCACTGATCTGCTGCGTGAACACGGACCAGGAATCGGCAAGCAGGTAGCCGAAGGAGCGCGTGACCGTCGGCACGGCCTCGATGCCGTCGATCCACAGCGAGGGATCGACGATGCTGCGGTTGCGGACCAACAGTGACTGGGCGAACCGGTCGCGCCGCAGGGAGGCGACGTCGCGAATGATCTCTTCGGCCTGGACGATGGTCAGCCGCACCTTCTTGGCGGCCGCGTCGACGGCCCCCAGCGTGGCCGTTTCCGCGGCACGCCGCGCGGAGATTTCTTCGGCCTCGGGCGGTTCGCCCTCCGCCGGTGCCGGCCCGAGCTGGTTGAGCCGGGTACGGATCTCGTTGATCTGCGGCTGCAGCGTCGCCAGCACGCGGCTGGCTTCCTCGACGATCCGTTCGGCGCGCGCGCGGATCGCGGAAAGCTGGTCCTCGCTGACCCCCTCGCGGTCGAGCGCCAGGTCCATGTTGTCGAGCTCGACCTTCCAGTCGTCCGCCCTTTCTCCCGGCAGACGCTTGTCGGCGGGGCCGATCGCCGCCGGCAGGCCGGGGGCGGTCACGGCGGGCTGGGACGCTGCCGGTTGCTCCGGGGGCTGCTGTTCGGGGGCCGGCGTGGCGTCCTGCGACTGCGGCGCGGACGTGTCCGCCTGCTGCGCGTCGGCGGCGACAGGTGCGGACAGTGACAGTCCGATTGCCAGCAGTACGGCCGCTATCGGGCCGGCCGCCTTCTTTCCCGCAATGTGTCCGCGAGGGGACGCCATCGATCGACTCTCCATCAGCTCCGCCGGCACTTTAGACGGGAAATCAAAGTGGTACGAGGGCCACCGTATCGGCTCAGAGCCCCGCTTTATCTGCCGATCCGGTGCGCCGGGCAAGCCGGTTTGCAAGCAGGACCACGCCGCCGACCACGACGATCGCCGCCGCGACGGCACTGGCGATGCCCCAGGGCCCCAGATGGCGCATGACGGCGCTGAAGCTCGTGGCGTGGTCGGCGAAGTACCAGGCGCCGAAGCCCCACGTGCCGACCCACAGGAAGCCGCCGATCACGTTGAACAGCAGGAACCGCGGCCACGGCATGCCCGCCGTCCCGGCCACCAGGCCGTTGAGCTGGCGCAGGATGTCGAAGAAGCGGGCGAAGGCAACCGCGATCGGCCCGTAGCGGGAGAATACCGCCTCGACCTTCTCGAAGCGGGCCTGCGTCATGCCGACCCGCGACCCGTGATGGATCAGCAGCGTGCGGCCGAGCTTGCGGCCGATCCAGTAGCCGACGCTGTCGCCGGCGACCGCGCCGAGCCAGGCCCAGATCATGAGGCCGACAAGCGAGATCTCGCCGCGTGCCGCCAGCACGCCGGACAGCACCAGCAGGCTCTCGCCCGGCAACGGCGCGCCGAAGGACTCAAAGAAGATCACGGCGCCGACCGTGATCGGCCCGTGCGCCTTGATGTAGCCCTCCGCATCGGTCATCAGCGATTCGAATGCCATAACGGAAGTTTAGCGGAGAAATCGGGCCTCGCGGGAAAAGCCCGCAACGACGCAACTCCCTTTGCCGACGAAATCAGTCCGATTTGCATTTTCGGCGCGCTGACGCCACTCTCCGGACGAGACTTTCCGAGTCTTGCCGGGTATCCGGCCTTCCTTTTGCATTTCGAAGCGAAATTCCATGTCGGATACGGTTCTGCTGGAGCCGCGCGTGCTGGCGATTCTCGCCGCGATCTACGTCGTCGGCGGGTTCGTGAAGGGGGCAGCCGCCTTCGGGCAGCCGCTGTTCGTCATTCCGCTGTCGAGCCTGATCCTGCCGGTGCCGACGGCGATCGCCGTGTCCGTGACGCCGGTGTTCGTGACGAATGTCGTGCAGCTGGTCCAGAACATCGGCGTGTGGCGGGAGGCGCGGCCCTACTGGATCTTCTATGCGGCCATCCTGGTCGGCATGGTGATCGGCCTGCAGGCGCTGGCCTCGGTGGACCAGGAGGCGTTGCTCGTGGTGATCGGCGTCCTGATCCTCGCCTTCGTCGCCACGCGCCTCATCCAGCGGCGCGCCAATTATCCGCCGCCGCCGGGCCGGCTGTTGCTGGTCGGCACGGGCTTCCTGTCGGGTCTGGCGGCGGGCACCGCCTCTTTCGTGGCGTTTCCCTCGCTGCTGATGCTGACGTCCTACGATCTCGACCGGCGCGTCTTCGCCTTCCTGACCTGCGTCATGTTCATCCTGGTGACGGTGATGCTGACCGGCGGGCTCGCCTTCTTCGGCCTGTACGGGCGCGACACGCTGATCGCCGGCCTGATCTGTATCGTGCCCTCGGCGATCGGCCAGACCATCGGTCAGCGCGTACGCGACCGCATGTCGGACGTGCTGCTGCGCCGGATCGTGCTGGCGCTGCTCGCCGGGCTGGGCCTCAGCCTGATATTGCGGAGTTTCTAGGCGGAGCGGCGAAGACCGGGCAGTTCTGCGGGCCCGTATCCCGGATTGCCGCGAGCGGGCCCGTGATGACAGTCTTGAGACGGGGATAGTGGAGAGACCGGCATGACCGACACGGCAGCGACGCGGCCCGATCAAACGGCTCTGGGGATCGTCATTATTCTGGCGTCGGTCCTGACCATGGCCTTCTCGGATGCCGTGGTGAAGCTGGTCAGCGCGGACCTGACGGTCTGGCAGGTCTTCATCGGCCGCTCCGTTGTGGCGATCCCGATCATGCTCGCGCTGGCGTTCCTCACGCGCGGCGGCCTCAGGCCGAGGGCGCTGATATGGACCCTGATCCGCAGCATCCTGCTGGTGCTGACATGGCTTGCCTTCTACGCCGCGCTTCCCGTGCTCAGCCTGTCGGTCGCAGCCGTCGCCGTCTACACCAACCCGATCATCACGGCGCTTTTGTCCGCCATGCTACTCGGCGAACCGGTGACCGGCCGCCAGTGGGGCGGCGTTCTGCTGGGCTTCCTCGGCGTCGTCGCCATCCTGAAACCCGGCACCGACGCATTCTCGTGGTTCACCGTCCTGCCGCTGATGGCGGCGGCCTTCTATTCGCTGGCGATGGTGCTGACTCGCGGCAAATGCCGGCACGAGGCGCCGGTCACCCTGGCGCTCGTGCTGCACGGTGCTTTTCTCGTGACGGGTCTGGCCGCCACGGCCCTGCTTGCGCTTGCCGGGCTCGACGCGGAGACGCGAGCGGCGTTCCCGTTCCTGTTCGGCGACTGGATGCCGATGGGGCTTTCGGGCTGGGGTGTGATGGCGCTGCTCGGTGCGTTGTCGGCCGCCTATTTTCTCGGCGTCGCGCGCGCCTACCAGATCGCCGCGCCGCCGGTCATCGCCACCTTCGACTACGCCTATCTGGTCTCGGCGGCGCTGTGGGGGTTCGTGTTCTTCGCCGAGACGCCGGATGTCCTGACGATCTGCGGCATGATCCTGATCACCGCGGCCGGCCTGCTGGTCGCCACGCCGGCCCGCCGGAAGGGGTAGCGAGGAGTTCCGGGCTCGGGGGCTGGCTTGAGGCGTAGAATGGCGTCCCCGGCAGGATTCGAACCTGCGACCCTCAGATTAGGAATCTGATGCTCTATCCTGCTGAGCTACGGGGACCAAAGGCGCCGACGCGGTTTTTAGCATAGCGATCGGTCGCGTACAGCCTCATATAGGTCCATAGATCGCATGGAGGAGGGCATTGCGCGCGCCTGCCCGAGTCGTTCCGGCCGTTTTGTCCGGTTTTGTGATGCTGGCCCCCGGGCTTTCGGGCCCATCCCTTGCGGAGCCGGCCGAAACCGGCTGCCGCCTCATCGAGGACGAACGGGTGCGGGTCGCCGGTGTGATCGACGGCGACACGCTTAAACTCGAAGACGGGCGGATATTGCGGCTCGTGACGGCGCTGGCGCCGAAGGGCGACCTGCCGGGCAGCGGCCGCGCCGAGCCGGCGCTGGGGGACAAGGCGACGAGGGCGCTGGCGGAGGCGGTCGAGGGGGCCGAGCTGGTGCTGTCCTTCGGAAAACACCCGGTCGACCGGCACGGGCGGCTGCTCGCCCAGGCCTTCGCGGACGGCGATCCGGCGCGCTGGCTTCAAGGCCTGATGGTGGGGCAGGGGCTGGCGCGGGCTTACGCGACGGTCGACAATTACCGGTGTGTCGGGCTATTGCTGAAACAGGAGGCGCTGGCGCGGGACGCAGGCCTCGGACTTTGGGCGAGCGGTTTCGGCCCCATATACAGGGCCGATCGGCCGGAAGACCTGGCCGGTGAAAACGGACGCTTTGCCATTGTCGAAGGGCGGGTATTATCCGTTGGCGAAAGGCCGCGGCGGACTTACCTCAATTTCGGCACTTATTGGAACGAAGATTTCACGGTATTCGTGGACCGGGCCGATCTGGCCGGTTTCGCGGACGCGGGACTGGCCCTCAAGGGTCTGGAAGGACGGCGCATTCGCGTGCGCGGGTGGATACGCGAAGACAGGGGACCGGCAATTCGTATGACTCGTCCGGAACAACTCGAGCTTGTCGACTAAGGCCAGGAAATACCGGTTGTCCGGGTTGATGGCCGGTGCGCGCCTGCGCGCCGGTGTGCGGCTCGTCGTGCTTGCCGGCCTCATGTCTGCGCCGCTTGCGCTTGCCGGCTGTGCCAACAGCAACCTCGGCGACGGCGGTTTGCTGGTTGCGGCCAACGCGTCCGCGCCGGCCAATGCCGGCTTCGATGCGCGAGAGGTGAGCCTGGGCCAGCGCGAGCATCCCAAGATCGTCCAGGCGTTCGGCGGCACCTATGCCGACCCGGGCCTGCAGAATTACCTGGATTCGACCATCGAGACGCTGAGCCGCGCCTCCGAGCGGCCCGACCTGACCTATACGGTGACGGTGCTGAACTCGCCGTCGATCAACGCCTTCTCGCTGCCCGGCGGCTATATCTACGTGACACGGGGTCTGCTGGCGCTCGCCAACGATTCCTCCGAGGTCGCCAACGTGCTGGCGCACGAGATGGCCCATATCACCGCCCGTCACGCGATCGCCCGCGAGGAGCAGGCCAACTCCGCCGCCGTGATGAGCCAGGTGGTAACCGACGTTATCCGCGATCCGGAGGCGGGAGCGGCGGCGCTGGCGCTGACCAAGGGCAGGCTCGCCCAGTTCTCGCGCCAGCAGGAGCTCGACGCCGACGTCATCGGCATCCGCATGTCGACCAAGGCCGGCTACGACCCGGAAGGCGCGGTCGCCTTCCTGCGGGCGCTGGAGCGGCAGACGGAATTGCATTCGCGGACGCTGAACCAGGTCTACGACGCCGGCCGCGTCGACATCTTCTCAAGCCATCCGGCGACGCCGCAGCGCATCCTGGCGGCCGAGCGGGAGGCCACGCAGGTCGCCCGCAACGCCGACATGGAGCGTGACCGCGACAGCTATTTCCGGGTGATCGACGGCATGGCCTATGGCGATGACCCACGCGAAGGCTTCGTGCAGGGCCGGACCTTCATCCACCCGGAACTGGGCATTACCTTCACGCTGCCGGAGGGCTACGGGCTGGAGAACACGTCCCGGGCGGTGGTCGGTTTCTCCGAGGCCGGCGACATCATCCGCTTCGACGCGGTCGCGGTGCCCGGCACGGTCTCGCTGTCGGACTACCTGGCCGCCGACGCGGTGCGGGGCGGGCAGGTCACCGACATCGAGCCGATGACCGTCAACGGGCTGCCGGCGGCAACGGCGACGGTCGCCGGCGACGGCTGGGACTTCAAGGTCGCCGCCATCCGCGGCCAGGGCAACCGGGTCTACCGGTTCATACTGGCGTCCAGGGACCTCGGGCACTCGCGCGAAGCCGAACTGATGGAAGCCGCCCAGAGCTTCCGGGTGGTGCCGAAGGAGGAGGCGCGGGCGGTGCGGCCTCAGCGTCTCGACATCGTCACCGTGCAGCCGGGCGACACGGTTCAGTCGATGGCCGCGCGAATGGCCTTCGACGACCATCAGGTCGAGCGGTTCCGGGCGCTCAACAGCCTGACGCCGGCCGACCGCCTGCAGGTCGGGCAGAAGGTCAAAGTGGTCGTCCGCTAGGCGGAACGATATTACCGGATGATCGGCTTCGGATCAGCGATGATCACGAACGGGCCGGCGATGATCAACGATGATTGCCGGATGATCAGCCACGATGATCGTCGTCCGCGCCATATCGGCTGAGACCCGATTCAGGTCAGGATCCAATCAGGTCAGGGCCGGGCCCGCGTCGGGATCCAGCAGCGCCGAGCGCAGCTTCTCCAGCGCCCGGCTTTCGATCTGGCGGACGCGTTCCTTGGAAATGCCCAGCGCCTTGCCGAGCGATTCCAGGGTCGCACCGTCCTCGCTCAGCCGGCGTTCCCGCACGATCCTGAGCTCGCGGTCATTGAGCACCTCAAGCGCCGCATAAAGCCGCTTTGTGCGCTTTTCCCGGTCGATTGTCTCGCCGACCGTTTCGTCGGGCAGCGGATCCTCGCTGACCAGGAAATCCTGTCGTTCGGCGCTGCCCTCGCTCTCGATGACCGGCGCGTTGAGGCTGGCGTCGGGGCCGGATAGGCGGGCGTCCATCCGCGCCACATCGTCCACGGATACCCCCAGCGCCTGGGAGATCTGGCGATGGATCTCGCTGTCGGGCAGCGGCGAGGGGCCCTGGCCGAGCTTGGCGCGCAGCCGGCGCAGGTTGAAGAACAGCGCCTTCTGGGCGGAACTGGTGCCGCCGCGCACAATCGACCAGTTGCGCAGGATGTGGTCCTGGATCGAGGCACGGATCCACCAGGTCGCGTAGGTCGAGAACCGGACTTCGCGCTCGGGCTCGAAGCGGGCGGCGGCCTCCAGCAGCCCGACATGGCCTTCCTGGATCAGGTCGGACATCGGCAGGCCGAAATGCTTGAACCGGGCCGCAATCGCGATGACCAGCCGCATATGGGCATGAGTCATCCTGTGCAGGGCGTCGACGTCGCCGTCCTGCTTCCATTTCGTTGCCAGAACGCGCTCCTCGTCCCTTTCGAGATAGGGAGCATTCATGGCGGCCCGGACGAACCGGCGCCGATGGCTCATGGTGGTCGTCATGGCTTTTGAACCGGCGTTTGTTCCTCTCGATCGCTCCGGTTGAAACGACCGATCTGCAAGCTCGGTTCACCGATCAAAGCAGAAAAGCCGCCCGGCTTGAAGCCGGGCGGCGCGCAGATCGGCTATGCAATTGGTAAAAGGCGCGTGAACTCAGGCCGCTTCGTCGCGGCCCTCGGTGAATTCCGCCTCGGTGCCGAGCCGCCGCTGCCGGATCCGGCCGCGGAGGATCTCCCGGCGGACCCGGCCGGGGAGGACCCGCCGGTGGAGGTCGAATAAGCCGGAACCGCCCCCCCGGGACAGCGACCCGAAATGCGAAGGCCGCGAGGGAATCCCCCGCGGCCTTGATCTGTCCGGGAAGCCGGATTGCGAGGGAGGCCTACGCGAGCCCCTCGAGGGCCTTCTTCACCGCCTCGAAGTCGGGCAGTTCCTTGGGGCTCTCCTTGATGTCGACGTGGCGGACCACGCCGGCCTTGTCGATGACGAAGGCGGAGCGCTTGGGCACCCCGCCCATGATCAGGTTCACCTCGGGCAGGAACTGCTCGTAGGCGACACCGTAGGCCTTGGCCGCCTCGTGCTCGTAGTCGCTGAGGAGCTGGACGCCGATGCCCTCCTTCTGCGCCCATGCCTCCTGGGCGAAGGGGTTGTCGCCCGAGATCCCGAGCACCTTGGCATCGAGCTCCGAGTAGGCCGAGAGGCCCGCCGTGATGTCGCACATCTCCTGGGTACAAACGCCAGTGAAGGCCATCGGAAAGAACAAGAGGACCAGATTGGACTTGCCGACCAGGTCGGCGAGTTTCACGAGTTCGGGACCGTCCGGTCCTTTGCTGACAAGAGTGAAGTCGGGGGCTGCGTCGCCGGTCTGGAGTGCCATTTTGTTTGTGGTTGGGGATTCGGCGTTCACCATAGGGGGCCCATCCGGGAGGTCAACGGAACCCGTGAGCATGAACTTCGAATTTTCCAGGCTCGGCCAGGAGCTGGCGGCCGGCAGCGGCATCTTCGAGCAATTTCGGCAGGCGCTGATAGGACTGGGGGCCGACGACGAGATCGACAACCGGGG
>ENA-ORCV01000646-ORCV01000646.1-marine-metagenome-genome-assembly--contig:-NODE-646-length-18300-cov-3.031060_pt1 | contig 18300 bp, 17 predicted proteins | sample MGYA00237779_ERZ508509 | MGnify/ENA primary metagenome ERZ508509 (study PRJEB26180, sample SAMN06268772) | marine metagenome | isolation source: Bioluminescent Bay, La Paraguera, Puerto Rico | place... | reverse complement strand
GTGGCTTGGTCGCGTTCGAGGCGAGCGTTAGCATAGTTGTTGACCATCAAATCCAACAATCTGATGTGCTGCATTTCGTGCCAAAGAACATCGTTGTCGGCGTGGGTTGTGAGCGGCATTGTTCTGCAGATCATGTGATTGAGCTGATCGAAAAAACGCTTAGCGAAAATAGTGTCTCGCCACTCGCCATCGCCGCAATTGCAACAATAGATTTGAAGTCTGATGAGGCCGCTTTCACTGCCGCCGCTCGACATTTTGACGTGCCTTTGCGCGTTTTTTCCGCCGAAGAGCTGTCCGAAGAAGGACATAGGGTGCCGAACCCGTCAACCGTCGTCCAAAGTGAAGTCGGGACGCCGTCGGTTGCCGAAGCCGCGGCCATTAAAGCTGGCGAATTGTTGGTTGAAAAGCAGAAGACCTCGAAGGCAACATGTGCGCTCGGCATCAGCACGCACCCGATTGACGAAGAGAAATTTGGGCATCCAATTGGCGCACTCTACCTTGTCGGTCTTGGTCCCGGCACAAACAGCTTGCGCACGCCGGTTGCCGATTTAGCGCTACGCCGTGCAACGGATTGGGTTGGTTACGGCCTCTATCTTGACTTGGCCGAGGATGCGAAGACCAATCAGACCGAGCATCGATTTGCCTTGGGCGAGGAAGAAAAACGTGTGCGTCATGCACTGGAAATCGCAGGTGAGGGCAAACAGGTGGCGCTCATCTGTTCAGGAGATGCGAACATATTCGCTATGGGCGCGCTCATCTATGAATTGCTCAATGCAACCGGAGATCGCGCATTGTCCGATGCTGCAAAGCGCGTGGCGGTTGAAACTTGTCCCGGTATCTCCGCATTCCAAGCAGCTGCAGCTAAATCTGGCGCGCTCATCGGTCACGACTTCTGCTGCATTTCCTTGTCGGATCTTTTGACGCCGCGTGAGGATATCTTGAAACGCCTTGATGCGGCAGCGGCTGGCGATTTTGTCACCGCGTTTTACAACCCGCGTTCTATGCGCCGCACCGATTTGATTGAGATCGCAAAAGAGAAGTTTCTTGGCCATAGACCAGACAACACACCCGTGGTCATCGCATCAAATCTCGGTCGCCCAGAAGAAAAAGTGCGTGTGGTCACACTCAGTGAATTCAACCCCGAAGAGATCGACATGCTCACAATTGTGATGTTCGGTTCTTCTCAATCAAAAAGCTTTACGCGCGGTTCAGGCGAGACAGTTGCCTACACCCCGCGTGGATACGCGAAGAAAGCAACTCAGATGGACCAAGCATCATGACTGTATATTTCATCGGGGCCGGTCCCGGCGCTGCAGACTTGATCACCGTGCGCGGGTTGAAGCTCATTGAGCGTTGCCAAACATGTCTTTTTGCCGGCTCATTGGTCCCTGAAGAAACAGTTCAAGCAGCTCCGGAAGGTGCGTTGGTCAAAGATACAGCCCCAATGCATCTCGACGAGATCATCGAAGATATCAAAGCCGCGCACGAACGCGGTGAAGATGTTGCCCGGGTTCATTCAGGCGACCCCTCAATTTACGGGGCGGTGGCCGAACAGATGCGTCGACTTGATGATTTGGATATCCCATACGAGGTCGTGCCCGGCGTTCCAGCTTTCGCAGGCGCTGCGGCAAAACTGCAAACCGAATTGACGCTACCCGAAATTGCGCAAACGATCATTATTACGCGCACTTCGGGCAAAGCGTCTGGTATGCCGGAACATGAAACGCTAGAGGTGTTGGGCCAGTCGCGCGCCACATTGGCGATACACCTGTCAATCCGCAATCTACGATATGTGGAAGACGCGCTGACGCCCTACTATGGCTCAGACTGCCCAGTTATAATCGCCTATCGCGCCACTTGGCCGGATGAGAAATACATCAAAACAACGCTCTCCGGCATGCATGAGATGGTCCGCAAAGAAAAGATTACGCGCACTGCGTTGATCTTTGTCGGGCACGTGTTTGGCCAAAAAGAGTTTCGAGACAGCGAACTCTATAGCGCTGACTTTGCTCACGTGCTGCGCAACAAAGGCAAAAAGAAATCCCGTCAGGCTGCAGAGGCTGAATGATCCGCAACCGCCCGCAACGCATCATCGACGTCAAACACTTCGTTGGCATCGGGCAGCGCCGGGCGATCAATCATGATCACTTTGACGCCAAGCATTCGCGCCGCTTCAAGTTTGGCCGCAGTTTGCGTGCCACCGGCATTCTTAGTCACCAGATGGGTGATTTCTTTGTCGCGCATGAAAGCCAATTCATCGGCCAACCGGAACGGCGGACGCTCCAAAATAACGGTCACGTTGGGCGGAAGAATAACCTCTGGATGTTCAATCGCACGCACATAAATCTGGCAACTGTCGTAAAGGATGAGCGGCTCGATATGTTGGCGACCAACAGTGATCAATGCCCGCGCACCATCGCCCAAATGGGACGCAGCCGAACTGATATTCGGGACGGTTTGCCAGTCATCATCGGCACTCGGTTCCCAAGCCGGACGCATCAATCGAAACGTTGGCAAGTTGGCCCGTTCTGCCGCCTCAACAATGTTCGACGAAATCTGAGCGGCAAAGGGATGGGTTGCGTCGATCAGATATTGAAAACCGTTGCGCGACACATAGTCGAAAAGTCCGTCCGCGCCACCAAATCCGCCAGTATGAATGTGCCCGTTGGGCAGTCGCGGTTTGCGCGTTACCCCAGCCAAAGACGTGGTGACTTGATGGCCTTGCCGCACCAAGCCATTGGCCAAGTCAATCGCTTCTCCGGTGCCGCCGAATACCAAAATCCGCATAAGTTCACCTCCCAATTGCGATCAGCTTTTCGCGATTATAGCGCCTTTTCGATCAACGACCAAAATGTCCGTTTTTGTCTGGCTTGGATCAAGCAAAGACTGCGCCTTCGTGTTGGCGAGGCTCGCAACGCGAGCCGCTATGTCCAGGTTCGCCTCTTGGCAAAGTTCCAAGACATGTTTGGCGGTTTTCGCGTCCAATATCTCGACGCAAAGCAAGTCCTTCGCGCCCAGCGTTTTTGCTTCCTTGGCCAGCCAATTGAAGTCAACTTGGGAGCGGCCTGAATGCAAATCCAAATGCCCTTGCGCCAGCTTCACGAGTTTAGCAAATCCACCTGCGATGGTCAGTCGTGGCACGGGGTTCTTCTTGAGATATTTCAAAAGACCACCGGCGAAATCCCCCATGTCGAGGTAAGCTTCAATCGGCAAATCGAGATGCGTCATCGCAGCCTTTTCAGACGTATCACCGGTCGACCCTACCACATGCATCAGCCCTTCAGCACGGGCAACATCGATCCCGCGATGGATCGAATGAATCCACGCGGCGCACGAGTACGGCACGACAATGCCGGTCGTGCCCAAAATCGAAATTCCACCGACTATGCCAAGTCGTGGGTTCCAAGTCTTTTGCGCGATTTCTTTGCCCTGAGGCACACTGATCGTCACCTTAACGCTGGGCGTCACGCTGTGGCGTTCGCAAACGTTTGTCACATGTTCAGTGATCATCTTGCGCGGAACAGGATTGATAGCAGGCTCGCCCGGCGGCAAAGGCAATCCGGGTTTGGTGAAGGTGCCAACACCCTCGCCAGCAAAAAACTGAATACCTTCTCCCCCAAACTCGACCCGGGCGATAATCATCGCGCCATGGGTAACGTCAGGGTCGTCACCTGCGTCTTTGATGATGCCACATTGCGCCGAGGTCTCGCCCAACTCTTCGGTCGCCAGCGCAAAACTTGCGCGCTGACCGCCCGGCAAAGTAATGGAAATGGGATCGGGAAATTCTCCGGTAATAAGCGCTTCAATCGCAGCACTTGCTGCGGCCGTGGCGCAGGCGCCAGTGGTCCAGCCACGTCGCAATTGATCAGGTTGTTTTTGGCTGTCCGCGCTCATGTTTATCATCTATATCTAGCCGCGCTCGATGCGCAAAGGAAGAATTGCCCGTGAAGCTTTGGCAACGCATAAAAGGCTTGGTGAACCCAGAGAAAAAAGTCGGTCATTTTGCACGACTTGATGGGGCTGATTTTCCAGATTTTGAAGCTGGAACGGTATGGCTCGTCGGTGCGGGCCCCGGAGCGGCGGGACTCATTTCGATAATGGGCTATTACGCGTTGGGCGAAGCCGACGTGATCATTTATGACGCATTGGTTGGCAAAGAACTCTTGAAATATGCCAACCCAAACGCCCAGTGCATTTATGCTGGCAAGCGCGGTGGCAAGCCGTCGCCGAAACAAAAAGACATTTCCATCAGCCTGATCGATTGGGCGCGCGAAGGCAAAAAAGTGCTGCGCTTAAAAGGCGGAGACCCGTTTGTGTTTGGTCGTGGGGGAGAAGAAAGTGAAACGCTCGCCAAGGCTGGCGTGAAGTTTCGCATCGTGCCCGGCATCACGTCGGGCATTGGCGGCTTGGCCTATGCGGGTATCCCGGTCACGCACCGTGACACCAACCAAGCGATCATTTTTCTAACCGGTCATGATGAAACAGGCGAGGTGCCGCACGCCGTTGACTGGCAAGCCATCGCCACTGCCGCGCCGGTGATTGTCATGTATATGGCGGTTAAACATTTGGGCTCGATTTCAGACAAGCTTATGTCTGCCGGACGAGGTGCAAACGATCCACTTGCCATTCTGTCGAACACAACGCTGCCCGAACAGTCCGTGGCGATCACTACGTTGGGGGAAGCCGCCGCGTTCGTGGCCCGCGAAGATGTGCCGACGCCGGCAATTGTCGTCGTCGGCAAAGTGGTGAACTACCGCGAGATTTTGAACTGGTATAGTCCATCGGAGAACCGCATTGGCTAACGGGTTGATCATTGCTGCGCCGAGTTCTGGTTCTGGCAAGACCCTGATTACAATGGGTTTGCTTGGTGCGTTGAAAAAACGTGGCATCAGTGTCGCGTCGGCGAAAACAGGGCCTGACTATATCGACGCCTCATTTCATGCGCTGGCAACAAATATATCCGCGACAAATCTCGACCCCTGGGCCATGTCACCAAATCAATTGCGCGCTCGTGCAGCGACAGCGGCGGGCCAAAATGATCTATTGATCATAGAAGGCGTGATGGGCTTGTTTGACGGTGCAGTTTCGGGGAACGGCTCAACTGCCGATCTCGCCGCGGCGCTCGACCTGCCGGTTGTTTTAGTAGTGGATGTGGGCTCAATGGCCCAATCGATCGCCGCCATGGTGCACGGGTTCTCTACGTTGCGATCCGATATCAATGTGGTCGGCGTCATCCTCAATCGAGTAGCAAGCGAACGGCACGAAGCGATGCTAAAAGCAGCGCTTGAAGGCTTAGATATTGGCTATCTCGGTGCGCTGGGTCGCGATAATGATTTGGCGATCCCCTCAAGGCACCTCGGTCTGACTTTACCGGAGGATTTTGACGCCGCTCAAAAAGTTGCTGCCGCTGCAATTGAGCGTGTGGAAACCCGGCTGAATTTGGATCAACTTAGTGACCTCGCCTCGCCAATCGACAAAAACGCGCAATCAAAATGCTTGCCGCCATTGGGGCAAAAAATTGCAATCGCAAAGGACCAAGCTTTTGCCTTTATCTACCCGCATTTGCTCGCGGATTGGCGCGGCGCTGGGGCGCAATTGTCATTCTTTTCGCCCTTGGCTGATGAAGCACCGTCGCCAGAAGCAGGTGCGATTTTCCTGCCCGGCGGGTATCCAGAACTGCACGGCAAAGTTTTGGCAAATGCGAGTGTTTTTAGATCAGGCATGAAAGATGCCGCAGACGCCGGAAAACTCATTTATGGCGAGTGTGGCGGCTATATGGTTTTGGGGCAATCCATCACCGACAAATCTGGCGAAACAAACTCGATGCTCGGCCTATTGCCGCACTCTACATCAATCGACAAACCGCGCCGTCAGTTGGGCTACCGCCAGCTCACGCACAATAGCCCATTGCCGTTCCCACAAAAACTTTGCGGTCACGAATTTCATTACTCGACCCAACATGGAACGATTGGGGAAACACTGTTTGCAGCGAAAGACGCTCAAGGGACCGAGCTTCCACCCATGGGCTGCGTAATTGGAAATGTGATGGGATCGTATGCCCACATCATCGATCAGCGGGCGGACGACTAAATGGCCAAATCGATCATGATAATGGGTACCGGGTCTGACGTCGGGAAAAGTCTCGTCACCGCAGGACTTTGCCGTGCCTTCACCAATCGTGGCCTCAAGGTGCGGCCGTTCAAGCCGCAAAACATGTCCAACAATGCTGCGGTCACCGCAGACGGTGGTGAAATCGGGCGCGCTCAAGCACTGCAAGCGCGCGCTTGCAATACGGCCCCAACCACCGCCATGAACCCAGTTCTTCTTAAACCCGAGCAAGAAACTGGAGCGCAAGTTGTAGTGCGCGGGAAGCGCGTCGCATCAATGACTGCACGTGAATATTTCAAACGTCGGTCTGAGTATTTGCCGCAAGCTGTTGCCGCTTTTCGCGAGCTCGGTGCGGATGCAGATATGGTTTTCGTCGAAGGCGCAGGCAGTGCATCTGAGATCAATTTGCGTACTGCAGACATTGCAAATTTTGGCTTTGCCCGCGCACTCAATCTCCCGGTGATGCTTGTCGGCGACATTCATCGGGGCGGTGTAATCGCCTCGATCATCGGCACGCTTGAAGTTATTCAACCTGAGGATCGCGCATTAGTTGCCGGTTCCCTCATCAATAGATTTCACGGTGACCCGAGCCTTTTTAGTGAAGGCAAATCTTTTATTGAGACAAAAACCGGACAGCCCTGTTGGGGGCCGTTGCCCGAGTTTCCAGAGGCGAAACTACTGCCACCAGAAGATGTTTTGGCGCTTGATCAAAAGCAAGAAGTGCGCGCCCAAGGATTGAAAATTGTCGTGCCGCGCTTGCCGCGCATTGCAAACTTTGATGATCTCGACCCACTGCGACAAGAAGAGGGCGTAAGCCTGCACATTGTCGAAGCAGGGGAGCCGCTGCCGATGGACGCCGATTTGGTGATTCTGCCGGGATCAAAATCAACCATTTCAGATTACCAGTTCCTTGTAGAGCAAGGTTGGGACATCGACATAAAGGCATTGCATCGCCAAGGTGCGACGGTGCTAGGGATTTGTGGCGGCTATCAAATGTTGGGTCGCGAAATTGCAGACCCAAAAGGCATTGAAGGTGCTGCGCAAACAGTTCAAGGCCTTGGATTGCTAAACGTCCAAACCGTCCTAAGTGAGCAAAAACAGTTGCGCCTCGAGAAGGCAACGGACGTTGCGAAAGGAGCGCCACTTTCTGGCTATCACATGCATATGGGCGAAACAGCTGGCGAGGATCGAGCGCAACCCTTCGCGAACGTGGAAGGTGATCCGGAGGGCGCGGTTTCTTCCAACGGTCGCGTTATTGGCACCTATCTGCATGGGCTATTCGCTTCAGATGAATTCCGGCGCCAATTCTTGAAAAATCTCGGCGCTAAAACAGCCCAAAATCTTGAATATGAGCGCCGAATTGACCAGATACTGGATGACTTCGCCGCGCATATGGAAAACCATTGTGACCTAGATGCAATTGCGGCACGAATGAAACCCATCAAAGGGGAATGAATGTGAGCGCAGTCCTTGCTTTTGCAGCCACGCTACTTGAGCGGTTTATCGGATATCCTCGGTCTTTGGTGGGCGCTATTGGGCATCCTGTCATGTGGATGGGCAAACTGATCGATGTACTCGAACGCCGTGCGAACAATCCAAATCTATCTGCTGCGCGCCGTCGACGAAATGGCTTTGTCATGCTGGCCATCCTCCTGGCAGCCACCGCATTCGTTTCGCTTTTGCTGGTAGCCGTTTTGCGCGATGTGCCGTTCGGTTGGGCCATTGAGATTTTCCTCGCCAGCACGCTCATTGCACAAAAAGAATTAGGCTCTGCCGTCAAAAATGTCGCTGATTCCTTGCGCCACTCCTTGGCCGAAGGGCGTCGCGCGGTTTCGCATATTGTTGGCCGCGATCCCGAGCAATTAGACGAAGATGGCGTATCTCGCGCGGCCATTGAAAGCCTTGCGGAAAACACATCTGACGGCATTATTGCGCCGGTGTTTTTTCTGTTGTTATTCGGCCTGCCTGGCGTCGCGATCTATAAGGCGATCAACACCGCAGACTCCATGGTTGGACATAAAAATGAACGCTTTTCGGACTTTGGGTTTGCGAGTGCAAAACTGGATGACATCGCCAACTTCATCCCGGCGAGAATAACCGCTGGGCTATTCGCGATTTCCGCTCAGCTAATGCCGGATTTTGACCACAAGGCAGCGTGGCGCAGCGCTTCGCGAGATGCAAAAAATCACAAATCTCCAAATGCCGGTTGGCCGGAGGCCGCGCTGGCGGGGGCGATTGGCGTGCAACTTGGCGGTGCGCGTGACTATGAAGGCGAAACCGTTGATCTGCCAACGATGGGCGAAGGCAAAACGACAGTCGATGCTGACGATATCGATCGGGCGCTAAAGCTTTATAGCTTCAGCCTTTGGGGCATGTTGGGCGTGCTTTTCGTGCTGGCGCTGTTTTTCGGCTAGCCTTTTAGGCGTTGTTCAAGCCCAGCGGTAATGAAACTGACGCGGTGGCAAACGGCTGCTAATTTCTGATGGCTGATGCCGGCGTGATCAACAAAAGAACGTGCCATTTTGTTCTCGGGCACAATGCCCTGTCCAACCTCGTTTGAAACAAGGATCACGCGCTGTTGGGTGTTGCTGCTAAGCCATTGAGATAGTTTGTCGACTTCGTTCTCAATCGAGCGCTCTTCCATCATCAAATTGGTGATCCAAAGCGTAAGGCAATCAACGAGCACATTTTGCGAAACGTTCGCGCTTGTTTCGAGCGCATCAACAAGGGCCAATGGCTCTTCGATGGTCACAAATTTATCGGCACGAATTTTTTGATGCGCGTCGATGCGTTTGCGCATTTCGTCGTCCCACGCGCGACCTGTTGCAATGTAGAGCGGCTTATCATTTCCGCTCAATGCCAATCGTTCCGCAAAAGCGGTCTTGCCCGATTTCGCGCCGCCCAAAATCAAATGATGCTTATTCATCTTGCACCCCATTTTCAAACTTTGGAATGCGGGCGATGAAATGCCCTCTCATGCCTTGGGGCCATTCAGCAAAGGGCACCGCGCCGTCGTCAGAATTCTCATGCGCGTCGCACCAATCTACAATTGCTTCAGCTGCGTCATCGGTTGGTTCGAAATAGCCAGCAAGGTAGCCGGTTTTGTTTTCATCTTGCAGCATGATAGTACAGGAGTGTTTGCACGCCCATAAGCATTCATGCCCGACCACTTTGCGACCGGTCTTGCGTGAGGTTTGAATTTCTTCGATTTTTTCCCGCAATAGCTCGCCGCCAGTTTTGCCCTCAGGCGAAAAGGCCGTTTCTTTCGAAAACTTACAGGTGGTGCACACGATAAGGGTTTGCGACATAGTTGAAAATCGAACCGGAATTGAATTTGGTGTACTTCCATAAAGCAAAAAATGGGGTGAAGCGCGACTTTTTGTTACAATTCATGCGAATAATACTTTCGTCTAAGACGTTTTCGCTTTATGTATCGCGCCGTATGATCCCACCCGCGCAAGAATACGACCTAGGAGAAGCGCCCGGTGCAAAACTACTATCTTGGCATTGATGGCGGCGGCACCAATTGTCGCGCGCGCTTGGCTGACGAAAATCTCGAAACCATTGCGGCCACAAAAGGTGGTCCAGCCAACACCACGATCGGTGATGGCTCTCAGGCATATGGCTCGATAATTGATGTGAGCCAAAAAGTCTTTGAAATGGCCGGTTTGGGCGAAGCGGAGATGGCACGCACAATTGCATGTCTTGGCTTGGCTGGTGCGCATTTAGAATCGTCTAAGCGCGATTTCGCTGCACGCGACTATCCGTTTGCAAAAACGCTTGTGCACAACGATGTGGAAACCGCACGTGAAGGTGCGCATCTGGGTGAAGATGGCGCGGTGCTTATTGCGGGCACCGGATCTGCTGGGTTGGCAAAAGTGGCTGGCGAATTCCACCCAGTTGGTGGTTGGGGTTACCATATTTCGGACACCGCTTCCGGCGCTATTCTGGGCCGTGCACTTGCACGCCGTTCAATTGAAGCGCTCGATGGCTTGAAAAAGGGTTCGCCCCTCACTGAAGCAATTGTCGAAAAGCTCGGCGGCACAACCGATGCGATGATGGCGTGGTCGTTTAAAGCCTGGCCAAAAGACTTTGCCTCTATTGTGCCGACATTTATGGAGTTTTATGAGCAAGGCGATCCAATCGCCAAAGAGCTTATGGACTTTGAATTTGAACAACTCGACGAATTTGTAGAGTGGTTTAAAGCACGAGGCGCGAAAAAACTCGCCATTGTTGGTGGTTTTGGTGAGCGATTGTTGCCAATTCTAAAAGAACGCTATGGTGACTATGTGATGGCCGCGCAAGCGGATGCCCAACACGGCGCTCTACTAATGGCAAAGGCCGCTGCCGAATAACAACGCTAGGAGACCCGATAATATGTCTAGCCGCATTATCCCTGTTGATCCATTTGACTATGTTGTGTTTGGCGCGACTGGTGACCTAAGTCAGCGCAAGCTTATTCCTGCACTATTCCATCGATTTATCGATCAGCAGTTCGATACAAATTCGCGCATTATCGGTGTTTCGCGGTCTGAAATGACCGATGAAGAGTTTCAAAAGTTCGCTAAAGATGCGGTGCACCAGTTTGTGGACGCAACGCTGATCAATGAGGAGCAGCTAACGGACTTTGCAAACTGCTTCAGCTACATCGCTAACGATGTAACCGACAAAGAAGGCTGGGCGGAACTGGACGCAGCATTGCGAGATGACCCGAAGGTGGTTCGCGCCTTTTACCTTGCAGTCGCGCCATTCTTGTTTGAGCCTATCTGCGACTATCTCGCCACGCGCAACTATTGGACACCAGATGCGCGCGTTGTGCTTGAAAAGCCATTGGGTCGCGATCTTGAGAGCTCAATTGAAATTAATGACACCGTTGCAGAGGTGTTTAGCGAAGAGCAAGTTTATCGGATCGACCACTATCTCGGTAAAGAGACAGTGCAAAACCTCTTGGCGCTTCGCTTCGCCAATGCCCTGTTCGAGCCGATTTGGAACTCGGCTCATATCGATCATGTGCAGATAACAGTGGCCGAAAGTGTTGGCGCTGGTGGCCGTGGCTACTACGAAAAATCTGGCGCGTTACGCGATATGGTGCAAAACCATTTGCTTCAGCTTTTGTGTTTGGTGGCTATGGAACCGCCTGCATCTGATGAAGCCAATGCGCTGCGTGATGAAAAACTAAAAGTGTTGCGAGCGCTCAAGCCAATCGATGCGCAAGCGGCGGATAAAGTGACCGTGCGCGGTCAATATCGCGGCGTTTCTTCAGAAGAAACAAAAGTGCCGGGCTATTTGGAAGAGCTTAGTGATGGCGAAACATCGAGCACCGAAACTTTTGTCGCTATTAAAGCCGAAGTTGAAAACTGGCGGTGGAACGGTGTGCCGTTCTACATGCGCACAGGAAAGCGCATGGCAACACGGGCATCTGAAATTGTCATTCAGTTCCGCGAAATTCCGCATTCGATTTTCTCACGAACCGAGGGTGCGCCAAAAGCGAACCGTTTGGTGATCCGCTTGCAGCCGGATGAAGGCGTGAAAATGTTCTTGATGATTAAGGATCCAGGTCCGGGCGGTATGCGCCTTCGTCAAGTGCCATTGAACCTCAGCTTTGCTGACACTTTTGTTCAGCGCACGCCAGAAGCATATGAGCGTTTGTTGATGGATGTGGTGCGGGGCAACCAAACACTGTTTATGCGTCGTGACGAGTTGGAGGCGGCATGGGCATGGATTGATCCAATCCGTGAGGCTTGGGACAATGATGCAACGCCGTTGCATGGTTATACCGCCGGCACTTGGGGCCCAACCGCATCAATTGCACTGATCGAACGAGATGGCCGCACATGGCACGAGGAAGCAGATGACCCAAAAGCCCTCTAAGACAGAATTCGCTAGCAATGTCATGCTGGCGGCAGCACTTGCTGACGACGTGGCCAATGCCTTACGCACTGCGATTGCGCGCGACGGCAAGGCAAGTCTATTGTTGTCAGGTGGCTCAACACCAAAGTTGTTTTTTCAACATTTGAGTCGCCAGGACCTTGATTGGTCAAACGTGATGGTAACCCTTGTGGATGAACGCTGGGTGCCACCTTCATCAGACCGGTCTAACGCCAAGTTGGTGGGTGAAAACTTGTTGCAAGGTCTCGCATCCAAAGCATCGTTTCAACCGCTTTATGTGGATGGCAAGAATGCGGACGAAGGCATTCCCGATCTTGATCAAGTTTTTGCACAGTGGCCTCAACAAAACACAGTTGTGATTTTGGGCATGGGTGCAGATGGGCATACGGCGAGTTTCTTCCCCGGTGGTGACAATTTGTCGAAAGCCATCGACCCGGAAACAGACGCCCGCTTTTCGTCAATGCGTGCCGCCGGTGCGGGCGAAGAGCGCATTACCTTCACGTTGCCTGCGTTGCTAAACACCCAGTTTCTGGCGCTGCATATTGAAGGCGAAACAAAAGCCGATGTGCTTGAAACGGCTATGGGCGATGGTCCGATTGAAGATTTGCCGATCCGTTCGGCTTTGCGGCAAAACCGAACGCCGCTCAACATTTATTGGTGTCCTTAGCGACACCGCAAAATCATTGGAGATGATCAATGCGTGTTAATTCTCAGGTCGCAGCCGTAACAGACAGGATCATCAAGCGTAGCGAAAAGACCCGCCGCATCTATCTTGATCGCATCGACGCTCAGGTGAAGCGTGGCGTCCACCGGTCAGCGCTTTCTTGCGGTAACCTTGCACATGGCTTTGCGGCGTGTGCGCCAGGTGAAAAAGCCAAACTGTCGGACGAAGTGACGCCCAATATTGGTATTATCACCGCATACAACGATATGCTTTCGGCCCACCAGCCCTATAAAGACTATCCAGATCTCATCAAAGAAGCCGCAATGGCTCAAGGTGCAACCGCGCAAGTTGCCGGCGGTGTGCCCGCCATGTGCGATGGGGTGACCCAAGGCCAACCGGGCATGGATTTGTCGCTCTTTTCTCGCGACGTGATCGCCATGTCGGCGACAATTGGCCTTAGCCACAATATGTTTGACGCGGCGATGTATTTGGGCATTTGCGACAAGATTGTTCCTGGTTTGGTGATCGCTGCATTGACGTTCGGGCATATCCCAGCGGTATTTGTACCAGCAGGTCCGATGCCATCCGGTCTACCGAACGATGAAAAAGCGCGTATTCGACAGCTTTATGCAGAGGGCAAAGTTGGTCGAGATGAGCTGCTGCAAGCCGAAAGCGACAGCTACCACTCGCCTGGCACTTGCACCTTCTATGGCACCGCCAACACAAACCAAATGCTCATGGAGATCATGGGCTTGCACATTCCTGGGTCGAGCTTTGTCAACCCAGGTACGCCATTGCGCGAGGCACTGACGCGTGAATCTGCAAAACGTGCGCTGGCCATCACAGCGCTTGGCAATGAGTTCACGCCGGTCTCGCAAGTGATCGACGAAAAGGCGATTGTGAATGGCATGATCGGCTTACATGCAACAGGCGGATCGACCAACCTGACTATCCACTTGATCGCAATGGCTGCAGCGGCAGGTATCCAGATCACTTGGGAAGATATGTCGGACCTATCTGATTGCACGCCGCTTTTGGCACGTGTTTATCCAAACGGCATGGCCGATGTGAACCACTTCCACGCGGCCGGTGGCATGGGCTTTTTGATTGATCAGTTGCTCAATGACGGCGCGCTGCATGACGAGGTGAAAACCATCTGGGGTTCTGGCCTGAGCGTTTACGCGCAAGAACCAAAACTTGATGGCGACAAACTGCACTTCGAAAAAGCGCCAAAACAATCTGGCAACGACAAAGTGCTGGCACCAGTTGAAAGTGCATTTGCGAAGTCAGGTGGCCTAAAATTGCTCAAAGGAAATCTGGGTCAATCGGTGATCAAGATTTCGGCTGTGAAACCAGAACATCGTTTTGTTGAAGCACCCGCCCGCGTCTTCCATTCACAGGACGAAATGCAAGACGCTTTCCGAAAAGGCGAATTGGAACGCGACGTGGTGGCAGTGGTGCGCTTCTCTGGGCCAAAAGCAATCGGCATGCCGGAGCTGCATAAGCTGACACCTCCGCTTGGGATTTTGCAGGGACGCGGTTACAAGGTCGCGTTGGTAACAGATGGGCGCATGTCAGGCGCGTCAGGCAAAATTCCAGCAGCCATCCATTTGACACCGGAGGCAGTTGATCAGGGTCCAATCGCCCGCATTCAAGATGGCGATATCATTCGCCTTGATGCGGAAAATGGCACACTTGAGATTCTTGTCGACGAGGCGAAATTCAATGCGCGTCCGTTGGTCACTCAAGATCTCAGCGCGTCGCATTTTGGCTTGGGTCGCGAATTGTTCGGCGGCTACCGCGCGCTCGTCGGGGCCGCGGACAAAGGTGCAAGCGCATTAGGCGAAATCATTCCCGCCTAGTGCCTTATTGAGACCGCATTTTCAGACTTTTCTCACCCGTGGATGGATATTAAGCGGGTGAGAATTTTGACTTACTTTAAACTGTTTATTGCGGGCGCTTTCGCCCTTTTTCTAGCGGGATGCATGTCCCTTGGCACCGTGCGGACAATGCATGCACTGTCGAGCATCAACCCAGTTGAAGATGATCTTAGCGGCTTTGTGTTTGGCGTCTCCGCGCCATCGAGCTTAAAAGTCGTTCCGGAAACCTCTAAGTTCACGTTGCTTATACAAGCTAATGGCGATGCGCCTGTGGAAACAGGATTTGAACTTGAGCGCATTGGTGCTGCTGATGTAGCGTTTTCTAAGCTGCCGCAAGATCGTAATCGTGTACTTTCGCTCTTTAAACTGACCGACGACGCGAAGAAAAAGGTTCGCGAGCATCAAGCCTTGATCCGTGACATGAAGTCGAAAGGCATGAAGGGCACATTCGGCATCGGGCTGCAGCCTGATTTCTGCAAAACGGCACCGATCGATTATGGTCGCGAGAAATTCACAGCCTATGTCGCGCAAAGTGGCAATGGTGAGCTGATGCCGCTAATTGAGAATATGTCGATCAAGGACTTGCTCAAGCAAGCCAAGCAAAGCGAAGTGCGCGACTGCTAATCGGTTTTCTCGCACCAAAAACACGCCGTTCGGTAGGGAAATGAAACTTCCTGCCGATCTCGAAGCGCTGGGTGTGTGGCAATTAAGTTGCGGATTTGGCCTTCAATTTCAGCGCGCACGTTTTCGGGTTGCGAGGCGATGAAACTCACGGACATAAACCGTCGAACAATCACGTCTTCTGGATCGCCAGCGTGGCCATGCGGGATCGTTCTTGTCTGTAGCCGGGTGAAACCGTCTGCTGGAAAAACCATTTTCCAGTCGCCTTTATAGTAACGCGGCGCATCGCCTTCAAAAGGTGTCACGATATTCGTCAGTTCGTGGACCCAGTCAACGGTCTCGTCGCGCACGTTCCAGATGAGACCAAGCTTGCCGCCGGGCTTTAGAACACGGCGAATTTCTTCAAGGCTTTGTTTGTTGGCAAACCAATGAAATGCTTGCGCACAGATCAAAACATCAACGGCGCTATTATCAAACGGGATGTCCGTAGAGGTGCCTTTGATAACAGGGACGACCGGATGATTTTGTGCGAACTGATCGCGCATCGCAGCGACAGGTTCAATAGCGGTCACATGGTCGCAAACCGCGATCAAACGCTGCGTGAACTTGCCCGTGCCGGCACCCAAATCTACGACTTTGCTTTTGGAGGTGATCCCAAGATCGTCGCGTAGCCATTCAGCGGTTAGCGGGGAATAATCTGGACGTCCCCTTTGATATGCAGCTGCAGATCGTTGATACCCTTTTGCCGCATGATCGTGAACGCCCATATGTTATTCCTTAAAGTCGTTAGTGTTTGCTGTTTGCCTTATCGTAGACGTGCAAGCCGTCAAAGTCGGACTTGCCAATCTCATAACCCGCGCTGCGTAAGCCAGCATACGCCATCGTGAAATGAAAAATCATATTTGGCAGCGCAAACCGCGCAAGGTAGTCAAAACTATCTTGAGTTAGGTTGCCTTCTCCAGCTTGGTGCATGACCTCTTTTGAAAAAGCGGAGCCAGAGATCGGCGCGATTAGGGCTGAAACTTCGTCGCAAAATAAGCGCAATTGCGCGCAGGAAAATGTCTCTGGAAATTCTGGCAATGACATAGATGCCGGTAGGCAAAGGGCTCGCGCCGCGAACTGTATGCCAACTGCGAAGTTCAAGCCTGTATTGAACATATCAGGGGCAATTGCAGTTTCCAGTAACGCGTCTGCTCTGGGATGTTTTGACAGTTCATGCAAAACCGACGATATCTGGCTCAGATAGTGTCGGACACTATCAATAAGCGCGTCATCTGCAGAAACAGTCATAGGGTTTTCCTAGCGAAACAATTTGATGCGCTGACTAAAACTTGCCGCCAGTCTTGAAATTTGAATGTTTTCGGCTGCCTTTAGAGCCCTTGCGTGAAGAGCGTCGCGGGCGTGAAAAATCGCTCGAAGGTGTGCCGAATGACCCAAAGTCGAGGTTGCCCTTGCTCCATGGGCCTGACTTTGTGCGCTTGGGTTTGCGGCGGCGCGATTTGCCGGACCCAAGGCCCATCGCCTTTTGGGCGTCTTGCCAATGTCCCCAATAACCTGCAGCTGAAATCGCGCCCTTTAAGAACTCGCCCAAAAGGTCTTCAACCAAATCATCGTCAAATTTCATGCGCGGGTCATCAAAGCGAGACTTCTTGAATTCCCACTCAATGTCTTCTAGTTCGCGACGACGGCTGCCTAGGGTTTTGAGGCGTGTCTTTGCCTCAGACATATCCTCTTCCTGCTCGGCAATTTCGTCGCGCACCGCGTCAATTTTGCGGACAATCAGATCGTCTTCGCGGCTCGAAGTTTGCCGTGCATTGGCATAAAGCTCACCAAGCGTTTCGCGCTGCAAGCCATCGGTGAGAATGCTAACCGCTTCTTGATAAGCGCTATCGCCACCATCGGTCATTTTAGATTGCTGTCGCGCAAGACCATCGCGCTCATCTTCAAGCGCAAGTTGCTGATCGTCCAACTTGGCGATCTGTTTTGCGGCCTTTTCCGAATTTAGGCGGTAGGATTTTCCACCGGCAGCATCGAACGCCTTATCCTCAAGCTTTTTCAGCTTTTCGTGCTCTTTGTCTGCCGCAGCCAGCAACCGTTCCGCGTGTTCGCGTAGCCGCATGGGAATTTCATTGAGCATCGCAAAGTTTGGTTTGGCATCATGATAGCGCACCAAATTGGCGACCTTCTTATCAAAGAAGCGCACAAGGTTGTTCGCATCGTAGCTTGAGGTGCCATAGCCGCTTTCCCAAAGATACATGAACAGCGGATCTTCGCGATAAGGGCGGCCCTTTTCTTCGCGGTCAGCTTCCGCCGTTTCGGTCTTTTTCAGCGCGTGCTCGGCAATGCTTTTCGCTTCGTCAGACTTGGCAAGTTGGGCTTGGTATTTTTCATCCGTTTTAAGGCCCTTGAAAACCTCGTCGCTTAACGCATCAAGCTCGGCTTCGGCTTGTTCATAAACGGATTGTGCTTCAGCGCGCTTTTCTCCAACCGCACGAAGTTCAGCGTCGATTTCGTCTAAGCGACCACCAACTTTAGATAGCTGGCCCTCATGTTGTTCTAGGATCGAGCGTGCTTGCTTTTCAGCACGTGATAGTTCGCCAGAGATTTCTGTTTTGCGGGCAGGGTCCAAGCGCAATTCTGCAAGAGCGATGAATTGCTCAGCCTCAATCTCGCGCAACCGTGCAATGCGTGCGCCAGCATCTGCCGCTAGCCGTGTCATTTGTTTTTCGTCGCGACGAATTTCGTCTAGTGCGCGATCAAGTGAACGGAGAGCCTCTGGGCCGGAGATCTTTTTTCTGCGTCTTACCATTGTGTAATCTCACCGCCCAATGTTGGGATCACATAATCGACTTTCGTGTAGCCGAACTGCTTAAGGCCCATAATATTGTTTTGGATGATGCCATCATCCACCTTGTCGTCTCTAACGCTATTGAACGTGGCTTCGGAAACGCGTACGCCCCAATGATCGACAATGTCGATATTGCCTGTTTCTTCGTTGGTAATCGACATGTTGCGTATGGCGCCGTCAGTGCCAACGGCTTCAACAATAATGTAATAGTTGCGGGCGTCTTGGTTGACGTCTGGATAGGTCCAAACGCCGGTGTCTTTGCCTTCCTCATTTACAATTTGGAGGCGATA
>ENA-ORCV01000645-ORCV01000645.1-marine-metagenome-genome-assembly--contig:-NODE-645-length-18359-cov-4.349469_pt1 | contig 18359 bp, 18 predicted proteins | sample MGYA00237779_ERZ508509 | MGnify/ENA primary metagenome ERZ508509 (study PRJEB26180, sample SAMN06268772) | marine metagenome | isolation source: Bioluminescent Bay, La Paraguera, Puerto Rico | place... | reverse complement strand
TCCACGATGGCCGGCTCGGCGAACATGGGCTTGATGCGATCGAATGGGGGCAGTACGGGAGACTCGAGCAGGGGGTTGGACCACGACGCGTCGGACATTGGCATTCCTTGTCGGCAAAGGGAAAAACAAACACACCCGACAGGCCACAGAGGGGGCCGTCGGGTTAACATATGCGCTGTATTTTAGTGGAAAGCCCTTCCGGAGGTCAGCCTTGTCCAGCCATGATTTACCCGCGCCGGTCCTGCGCAGCCATCGCGGCCACACCCCGAAGCTCAATCAGCGGGTGTATATCGATCCCCAGTGTACCGTGATCGGTGACGTGGAGCTGGGCGACGACGCTTCCGTGTGGCCCGGCGCCATTGTGCGGGGCGATATGCATCGCATCCGCATTGGTGCGCGCACCAGCGTGCAGGACGGGTCCGTGCTGCACATCACCCACGCCAGTGATTTCAATGAGGGGGGCTGGCCGCTGACCATCGGCGACGACGTCACCATCGGCCACAAGGCCTGCCTGCACGGCTGCACCGTGGGCAGCCGGGTACTGATCGGCATCGGCGCCATCGTGCTCGACGGCGCGGTAATCGAGGATGAGGTGGTGCTGGCGGCGGGTGCACTGGTGCCGCCGGGCAAGCGCCTGGAGAGTGGCTACCTGTACGTGGGTTCACCGGCGAAACAGGCGCGACCGCTGTCGGAAAAGGAAAAGAAATTCTTCACCTACACTGCCGGCAATTACGTAAAACTCAAGAACGAATATCTGGAGAAATAATCCAGCGCCTGCAGTTACTGCATTTCGAATCACCGGATTCCGCAGTATCAGCGCCTTCGCCCCGGCAGTTCGGCAATCAGCAGTTATTTGTGCGGGCAGAATTAAGGTTGTCATTTGTACTACACCTTGTACTAAACCTTAACGCACACAATAAAACCTGTAGCCGAACTGATTCATGACCGATTCCAGCCAACTGCGTATCAACGGCCAGCGCCTGTGGGACTCCCTGATGGAGATGGCCGCCATCGGCGCCACCGCAAAAGGCGGCTGCAACCGCCAGGCCCTCACCGACCTCGACAAACAGGGCCGCGACCTCTTCGTAAAATGGTGTGAAGACGCAGATTGCAGCGTCAGCTTCGACACCATGGGCAATATCTTCGCCCGCCGCGCGGGTAGCGGCTCTAAAAACGGGCCCGAGTTGCCACCTGTGCTCACCGGCTCTCACCTGGACACCCAGCCCACCGGCGGCAAGTTTGACGGCGTCTACGGCGTACTCGCCGGCCTCGAAGTCATCCGCACCCTCAATGAGAACCAGGTGGAAACCGAGGCGCCGCTGGAGGTAGCGGTGTGGACCAACGAGGAAGGCGCGCGTTTCTCCCCCGCCATGATCGGCTCCGGGGTGTGGAGCGGCGAGTTCGAGCAGGACTACGCCTACGCCCGCACAGACAAGGAGGGTAAAACCTTCGCTGAAGAACTGGCGCGCATCGGCTACCAGGGCGACACCCCGGCCAAGCCACGCCCCCTCACCGCCGCATTCGAAGTGCATATCGAACAGGGCCCCATCCTCGAAGCCGAAGAAAAACAGATCGGCGTATTGTCCGGCGTCCAGGGCATGAACTGGTACGACCTCACGCTGATCGGCCAACCCTGCCACGCCGGCCCCAGCCCCATGGAAGGCCGCCGCGACCCGTTCATGGGCCTGCAGCGCATCCTCGACCAGCTCTACCAGCTGGCCGCCGAACACGCTCCCTGGGCCCGAGTCACCTTCGGCGACATCCGCGCCGAACCCGGCAGCCGCAACACCGTGCCGGAAAAACTCATCCTCGCCGTCGACCTCCGCCACCCGGATCAGAAAACCCTCGACGCCATGGACCAGCGCTTCCGCGAGATCGCCGCCAGCGTCGCCAACGACACCGGCCTCGAACACCAGATCCGCGACGAATGGCGCTCCCCCGCCGTCGCCTTCGATTCCAGGTGCGTCGAAGCCGTGCGCAGTGCCGTCGCCGACCTCGGTTACAGCAACAAGGAAATGGTCTCCGGCGCCGGCCACGATTCCGTGTATATCTCCCGCGTCGCCCCTACCAGCATGATCTTCGTGCCCTGCGAAAAAGGGCTTTCCCATAACGAAGCGGAAAACGCGCAACCTGAAGATTTGGAAGCCGGCGCAAACGTGCTGCTGCACGCAATGCTGAAAGTGGCGAAGTAAGAACGACCAACGAAGCGCAAAACTCAGATGCTAAGCGGCTGATGCCGGTAAACCTTCGCGAGACCTTCGAAAACAGGGATGTTTTCGCAGAGCCCCCAGGGATGGGTTGAGGGGGGGCGCCTAGCCCGTGTCTCGCGAAGGTTTACCGGCAGCAGTCGCGCCACCGGACCGCAAACAGAGCTCCGACAAAAGATTCGAGAAAAGCACCATGACCGAATTTACCTACAAACACCGCAACGACAACGGCAACACCGCGCGCCTGGACAACTGGGGCATCGACTCCGAATACGGCGTGCTCACCGACCTGCTCGTCGGCCCCATCGACCACTACACCTGGCAGATGGGCAACGCCGCCAGCCGCCGCTCCGTGCGCCTCGGCCGCCAGTTCGACCCCGCCGTCGCCAGACGCCAGCACCAGGAAATGCTCGACGCCTACAAGCATGCCGGCGTCACCACCCACCTGCTGCCCGCCGACAGCAACCTCCCCTACCAGCTCTACGCCCGCGACAGCAGCGTCATGACCCCCTGGGGCCCCATCGTCACCCAGATGTACTCCCCCTGGCGCCGCGGCGAATGGGTCGACGTGATCAAAACCTACCAGCAACTCGACGTCCCCATTTACGACATCATCACCGCCGGCAGTTTAGAGGGCGGCGACTTCATGGTGCTCGAACCCGGTGTCATCCTCTGCGGTTACAGCGGTGAGCGCACCTCCCCCCAGGGCTTCCAGCAGATGAAAAGCTGGATCGAAAAAGAAGGCTGGGAAGTCAAAGGCTACCAGTTCGACCCCTACTTCCTGCACCTCGACGTACTCGTCGCCGCGCTCGCGGAAAAACTGGTCGCCGTATGTGTGGATGCGGTGGAGCCGGAACTGGTGCAGTGGTTCAAATCCCGCAACTTCGAGATCATCAACATCTCCTACCCGCAGGTGATGGAACTCGGCGTCAACGTCGTCGCCCTCGGCAACAACCGCGTGATGCTGCCCGCCGACAACACCGAACTGAAACTGAAATGCCGCGCTTACGGGCTGGAAGTGATCGACCCGGATATCTCCATGATCACCGCCGGCGGTGGCGGCGTGCACTGCATGTGCCAGCCACTGGCCAGGAAACCTGCCTAGAGTGCAGAGAAAGCAGCGAAAAATAAAAAGGGCGACCACTGGCCGCCCTTTTTATTTCGGTATTTTTTGATTTATTTTCCCTGCGCCCTGAGCCATCCGGACCCGGCGATACCGCCAGCGGCACAGGCCAGGATAATCACCAATGGGGTCAGGGTGCCCAGTCCCAGCGCACCCACACCGTAGCCCCGCATGGGCAACAGCACCAGCAGCATGATGCCAGCCGGTATCAGCGACAGCAGCACACCGCGGGTCATCCAGCTTTTCTGCCACGGCAACAGGAAAATCAGCCCGCAGATACCGCCCCACACCACACGTTGATAGATATAGGCATTGGACAGGTAGGGCGCGATATCGACGTGGAGGAAGCGGGTAAACCCGTAGTGGCCCATGGCCCAGAGCCCGAGCGCGTACGCCAGACCGGCGACACAGCCCGCGGCAAAACAAACAGAAAGGTTTTTAACAAAATCTCGCACCCATAACCCCCATCAAACTATTCCCAAGGAAAAACAAGGTATTGGAATAAATCGGCGTCAGTATGCCAGATCTCGGCACTGGGACCGCGGGCGGGTTTGGAATTTTCGGAAAAATTCGAAAAGGGTCGGGCACTTTTTTCGAAGCACCGAGCGCAATATGAAGGTGGCGATAGCGGGAAGAGCTTTAGAAGGTCTCCCAAAGCTCTCCCCGGTAGCGGTAGCGGCACCGCCACCGGACTATCTGTTGAGACGGGCTATATATTACGCAGGGCGTTTGGTTTCGCCGTAGAGTTCCTCGAGCATCGCATCGATATGTGCGGCCAGCGCTTCCTGGGTATCGTCCAGCAGGATCACATGGCCCATCTTGCGCCCCGGGCGCAGGCTCTTGCCATACAACCAGACACCATCATTGGCCAGGGCTGGCTGCTTGTCGACACCCAGCATATTGATCATCACCGCCGGGCGCGCCGCGTGGGTATCGCCCAGCTCCATGCCCAGAATTGCGCGCACATGGTTGGCAAACTGGCTGGTGTCCGCACCGGCTAAAGTCCAGTGGCCGCTGTTGTGTACCCGCGGTGCCAGTTCGTTGATCAGCAGGCCGTCGTCGGTGACGAAACACTCCATCGCCAGCACACCCACATAGTCCCAGGCGTTCATCAGGGTTGCCAGGTAGGTCTCAGCGGTATGCTGCAGCTCTTCGCTCACATGTGGCGCCGGTGCGGTGGACACCAGCAACGTGCCGTTGTAGTGGTCATTTTCCGCCAGCGGGTAGGTCACCACCTTTCCGTCCGCGGTGCGGGCACCGATCAGCGACACCTCGCGGGAGAAGTGGATGCCCTTCTCCACCACGTATTCCAACTCGGGCACATCGTTGACGATGGCAGCGAGGTCTTCATCGCTGTTAACCCGCCACTGGTTCTTGCCGTCGTAGCCGTGTTCACAGCTCTTGATAAACGACGGGTAACCCAGCTGTTTTACCGCTGCGCAGATCTCATCGTAATTGTTCGCCGGCAGGAAAGGCGCTACCGGAAGGCCGGCGGCGGTAATCGCGGTTTTCTCGCGCAGGCGGTGCTGGGTTTTTTCGAACGCGTCCGGGCGCGGGTACACCGGGCAGCACTGTTCCAGCGCGCGCAGCAGTTCGACAGGGACCCCTTCGCGCTCGGCGGTAATCACCTCGGGACTGCCCATCGCTTGGTAGAGCGCCGCGATATCGTCGCCGTCGCGCGCGTGCACGATGGTGCCGAGCCCTTCCACACAGGTGGTGTTCTCGTCGCCCTCGGCAAGGAAGCTGAATTCGATACCCAGCGGGCGGGCCTCCTGGGCCATCATCTGGGCCAGCTGGCCGCAGCCGACTATACCAACGCGCCTAACTTGACTGGCTGTCATTTCCGGTACACCTCTAAATTCAGCTTTACGGTTTTATTCAACTTCAAACGGAACGCCGGCGGTCTGATTCTCGCGCCAGGCTATCAGCCGCTGCTGCAGTTCCGCATCGGTCAGTGACAGCATCTGTGCCGCCATCAGGCCCGCGTTGTAGGCGCCGGACTGACCCACCGCCTGGGTGGCCACCGCCACGCCCTTGGGCATCTGTACAATCGACAGCAGGCTGTCCATCCCGGTCATGAATTTGCTCTCCACCGGCACACCGATAACCGGCAGCGGGGTCATCGCCGCGATCATACCCGGCAGGTGCGCCGAGCCACCGGCGCCGGCGATGATCACCTGGGTGCCGCGCTCGTGGGCATGGGTGGCGAACTCCACCAGCCGCTGCGGGGTGCGGTGGGCGGAGACTACGGCTGTGGCGAAGGGGACGTTCAGCTCGGTCAGCGGCAGCGTCGCCTTTTGCATGGTCGGCCAGTCAGATTGGGATCCCATCACGATGGTGACTTTTTCGAAGGGAATCTGTTTCACTTACTGTTCACTCCAGTATTGCAATAGCACCAGACTGGCGGGTTTCGCCACCGGTTCATTCAAGGGTAAGGTAACCGCCAGAGACAGCGTTATAGGTACTCGGAAATTGGCTTGGGGGACATCGACCTGGGGTAAATCCACGGCCGCCGACACCGTAAAATCGGGGCATCTCAGGCTGCCGTAGCGCGGGCCGCCCCGATAAGGGGCGTGAGGATACCAAAACTCAGCAAGAATGCACCCTGCGGGGCGATTTAGGGTCTTTTCGGTACGAAACTGGGTTGTACGGTCACTTTTCTGACGACCACCAGATTCATCCCGTGTGCTGCAGGCGCTCGCGCAGCGTCGACAACACGGGCGCCACCTGCGGGCGCACCCCGCGCCACAGGTAAAAGGATTCCGCCGCCTGTCCCACCAGCATACCCAGTCCGTCGGACACCTCCGCACCCAGGCCCGTCGCCCAGTGCATAAACGGTGTGGGCTGGGCGCCGTAGACCATATCGTAGGCGCGGCAGCCATCCGCCAGCGCGCGCGGTGACAGCGGTGGCAGTTCGCCGGACAGACTGGCGGCGCTGGCGTTGATGATCAGGTCGAAGCCGTCCGGCACCCCATCCAGCCCGCTGGCCGTGATACGGCCGTACTCCGAGAAATCCTGTGCAAGCTGTTGCGCCTTCTGCGCGGTGCGGTTGGCGATATGCAGCCGCGCGGGCTGTTCCTGTAACAGCGGCAACAGCGCACCGCGGGTGGCACCGCCGGCGCCCACAATCAGTACACTCCTGCCCTGAATGGTCCAGTCCAGGTGGTTTTTCAGATCCGCAACCAGGCCGGCGCCGTCGGTATTGTCCCCGAGTATGCGGCCATCGGGCTGCAGCGCCAGGGTGTTGACCGCACCCGCGGTTGTGGCGCGCTCGGTCAGCGTGTCGGCAAACTCGAAGGCATCCAGTTTGAACGGCACCGTGACATTCAGTCCGCGGCCACCCGCGCCAAAAAATTGCTGTGCCTGTTCGGCAAACTGCCCCAGCTCAACATATTTTTTTTCGTAGCGGATATCCTGCCCGGTCTGCGCGGCAAAAGCCGCGTGAATCTCCGGAGAACGGGACTGGGCGATGGGATTGCCGACCACGGCGTACAGATCTGTCACTAGGCGTCCTGCTTTTTATTGCTGTTGCGGATCATTGCTGTTGCGGGAGCTGGGTCGAATCAATGGGACTTCAAGTTGCGCAAACTCTCGCGGATGCGCGAGGTCTCGTCCACCGCAATCAAACCGTCAATTTTCAGCTCGCCCTCGAATTCGCACACGATATAGCGGGTCATGGCACTGTAAATCTGTCGCGGTTTTTCCCCGGAGGTATCCAGCAACACCCAGTTCAGGCTAGCCAGGCTGGTATTTTCATTCAGCTCGATCACATCGGTCACCGCGCCCACAATCTGGGTAACGCCGAGGCGCTCGTAGAGTCTCAATAATTTTTTTACCCGGCCGATAAAGTACCCGCGCTGCAGCGGGGATTTTTTGCCATCGGAAAAAAAGTAATGCAGCGGAAAACGAAAAAAATCGGCTATCTGTTCCGCGTCGCGGGCTTCGAACAGGCGACGGTATTCGAGAAATAGCTGGTTGATGTCTTCCAGACGGGCCTTGTGCATGGCGACTTCCTTTTTTAGCGCTTAGACCCAGTCTTTGTGGGGCAGAAAATCCGTGTACAGTTTTTCTTCCGGGCTGCCCGGTTGCGGGTGCCAGTCGTAGCGCCAGCGCACCTCGGAAGGCAGTGACATCAGGATGGACTCGGTACGCCCGCCGCTCTGCAGGCCGAATAAAGTACCGCGGTCGAACACCAGGTTGAATTCTACATAGCGGCCGCGACGGTACAGTTGGAAGTCGCGCTCGCGTTCGCCGTATTCGGCATCCTTGCGTTTTTTCAGGATCGGCAGGTAGGCGTCCAGATAGGAATTGCCCACGGCCTGCATAAAGGCAAAGGCATTTTCAAAGCCGCCCTCATTAAAATCGTCAAAAAACAGGCCGCCCACACCGCGCGCCTCATCCCGGTGTTTGAGATAGAAATACTCATCGCACCACTTCTTGAAACGCGGATAAACGTCTTCGCCGAACGGGGCGCAGGCGTCTTTCGCGGTCTGGTGCCAGTGCACCACATCTTCCTCGAAGCCGTAATACGGTGTCAGGTCATAGCCGCCGCCGAACCACCACACCGGCTCGGCGCCCTCTTTCTGCGCTACGAACAGTCGCACATTGGCATGGCTGGTGGGGGCGTAGGGGTTGCGTGGGTGAATCACCAGGCTGACCCCCATGGCCTCGAAAGAGCGCCCCGCCAGTTCCGGGCGCGCCGCGGTGGCGGATGGCGGCAAGGTGTCGCCGTGCACATGGGAGAAATTCCCCCCGCCCTTTTCGATTCCCCCGCCGTTTTCCAGCACCCGGGTGCGGCCGCCACCACCACCGGGGCGCTCCCACGCGTCTTCCATAAATTCCGCACCATCAACTTTGGACAGCTCCCCGCAGATGCGGTCCTGCAGATCCAGCAGATAGTCTTTCACGGCCTGGATATTTACTTCGGTCATGGGCAGCTCTTGTGATCGGGTGGGAAATTTTGCCGCGGCAGTCCCGCGGAAAGGTGCGCGTCAGCCGGCGCGGACGATGCGTCCGCTTACCAGCTCACGAATTTCGCTGGGGGCCCTGCGGCCGCCGGTATTGCCGCCGCCGACAAAATCCAGGGTGTCGCCAAAGTAGCGCAGCACCTGGAACTTGTGTCGCGCGGGCTGGCAGCCCCCGGGGTTGGCGGAGGTGGATACGATAGCACCACCGAAGGCGCGCGTTAATGCCGCGGTGAACGGGTGGTCGGTATGTCGCAAAGCCACGCTGTGGTGGATGCCGGATACCCAGGGGGGAACCTGGTCAAAATGCGGCACCAGCCAGGTCACCGGTCCGGGCCAGGTTTCGTCGATGCGCGCGCGCTGGTCACCGGTGAGATTGTGCAGCAGCGGGTCGAAATGGTGCTGGTCGCCGGATACCAGGATCAGGCCCTTTTCCATCGGCCGGCGCTTCAGCCGCAGCAGCCGGGCGACCGCGTCGGGATTGTTGGGATCGCAGGCGAGCCCCCACACGGACTCGGTGGGGTGGGCGATTACCCCGCCACTGGCCAGTGCGCGCACGGCGCTGGCAATCGACATACCCCAGCGGTGCGGGGTCGGGAAGTTTTGTTCTGGCAAGGGTCAGGACTCTTTCTGGGTCTTGATCGGTCAGTTCGGGATGCGCGGAATCTAGCGAATAGTAGCAGTCCAGACAAGTTCGGATGCGCTGCTGTCGCCGCAGGCAACAGTGGCCACTTTCACCCGAATTGTGGGATACTGCACAATAATTAATCAGAACCAGAACTCTCTCGATGCCACCTTCGTCGCGTTTCAAGAATCAGGGCCTCGGCGGGCCGCTGCTGCTGTTTGCACTGCTCGCAATCTGCTGGCTGGCTGGCCGCTGGCTGACACCGCTGCTGGAATTCGACCGCACCGCTATCGCCAGTCGCGAATGGTGGCGCCTGCTCAGCGGCCACCTGCCCCACACCAACCTGCAGCACCTGCTGTTGAACTGCGCCGGCCTGTTGCTGCTGTGGATTTTGCACGGCCTGCACTACCGCCCCTGGCAGTTCCTCGCCGCTACCGCCGCGGTGGCCCTGGGTACCGGGGCGGGCCTGTGGTTTTTCTCTCCACAGACGGAGGTCTACCTGGGGCTCTCCGGTGTGCTGCACGGATTGATCATATGGGGAGGATTCCTGGATATCCGCGCGCTGTGGCGGACCGGTTACCTGCTGGTGGCCGGAACCTGGATCAAGGTGGGATTTGAGCAGTTTTACGGCGCCAGCGAAGCCACCGCGCAACTGATCGACGCTGCGGTTGCAGTGGATGGGCACCTGTGGGGGGCGGTGGCGGGCACCGTCCTCGGGCTCGGCGTCATTGCCCTGCCGTGGCCGCGGAAGCAACACCGCAGAACCTCGGCGACGGCCTCCTAGGCCGCCACCGTCACGGGATTTCTCCGCGCTCAGCCCCGATAGGAAACCCGGTAGATCACGCCGGCGTAATCGTCGGATACCAGCACCGCGCCGTCGGGCATCACCAGTAGGTCCACCGGGCGCCCCCAGCTCTCCTGCCCCTGTAGCCAGCCGTCGATAAACGGTTCATAGGACGTGGCTTCCCCTTTTTCATTCAGGGTCACCTGCATAACCCGATAGCCGATTTTCTCACTGCGATTCCAGGAACCGTGCTCGGCAATCAACAGCCGGTTTTGGTACTCCGTGGGAAACTGGCTGCCGGTATAGAACTTCACACCCAGCGGCGCGACGTGCGGGCCCAGTTTCTGTACCGGTGGCACATAAGCGCTGCAGCTTTTGCCCTCGCCAAATTCCGGATCGAGGATGTCGCCGCCGTGGCAATAAGGAAAGCCGAAATGCATCCCGGCTTTGGCGGCGCGGTTCAGCTCACAGGGCGGGATATCGTCACCCAGCAGGTCGCGGCCATTGTCGGTAAACCACAACTCCCGCGTTTGCGGGTGCCAGGCAAAGCCGACGGTATTGCGCACGCCTTCTGCCCAGGTTTCGGTTGCAACGACCCGGTCACCCTCGATTTTCAGGCGCTGGATATTGGCGTAGCCGGCTTCATCGCAGATATTGCACGGCGCACCTATCGGGACATACAGCCAGCCGTCGGGGCCGAAGGCAATGTACTTCCAGCCGTGGTGCTTGTCCGGAAACTGTTCGCTAATGGTCACCGGTGCGGGCGGATTGTCGAGACGGGATTCGATATCGTCGAGCCGCAGGATACTGGTCACCGCGCTCACGTAGAGATCACCCTCCCTGAACGCGACCCCGGTGGGCTGTTTGAGGCCATCGGCAATGACGCGCACGCGGTCCGCCTTGTGATCGCCGTCGTCATCGCTGATGGCGTACACCTTGCCCGCGTGGCGGGAACCGACAAACAGTGTTCCCCGATCGCCCAGGGCCATATGCCGGGCGTTGGGCACGTCGCGAGCGTAGACCTCGACCTTGAAACCCTCTGGCAGGTTGAGCTTGTCGAGAAAAACTTCGCCTTTTTCCGCTGCCGGGGTAGCGGCGGATAGCGCCAGCAAGGTGGCGCCGGCAACCAGCGGGCGCAGGATCGCAGGTACGGGCAGGACCATGGTGTGACTCCGCGGAAATTCCAGGAATCACGGTAGCGACTTTTGTTTCAGTCGGCCAGCGCGATCAGGGTTTGCGCGCCGCTGCCGGTCAGCTGGTAACCGCCGGGCAGCTGCTCTACCAGCCCTTCCAGTTCCAGTTGCAGCAGGCTCGCCATCAACTCGCCGGTCTCGCCACCGGTATCCCGTGCCAGCTGCTCGATGCTGCGCGGGTCGCCACCCAGGGCGCGCACGATGGTCTGCTGTTCCGGCGGCAAGGAAGGCGACAGCAAATCCGCCGGCTCCGCAAACAGGCCCGCCTGCTGCCCGCAGCCTGCGAGCATTCCCCCCAGCTGTTCGACGATATCGCCACTGGTTTCCACCAGGGTGGCGCCCTCGCGGATCATGCGATGACAACCGCGCGCCATGGGGTTGTGGATGGAACCGGGGATCGCGAACACCTCGCGATTCTGCTCAAGCGCCAGTCGCGCGGTAATCAGGGAACCGGAACGCACCGCTGCCTCCACCAGCAGCACGCCCAGGCTGAGGCCGGAAATAATGCGGTTGCGGCGGGGAAAGTTGCCCGCCTCCGGCGCGGTGCCCAGGGGCATTTCACTGATGATGGCGCCGCCGCCAGCAAGTATCTGCTCCGCCAGTACAACATTGCGCAGAGGATAGTAGCGGTCGACGCCGGTGCCGAGCACTGCCACGGTTTTTCCCTCGGCGCGCAACGCGCCCCGGTGTGCGGCGGCATCGACCCCCAGGGCCAGGCCGGAGGTGATCGCAAACCCCGCGGCGGCAAGGTCACAGGAGAAGGCCTCGGCATTGTCGAGTCCCGCGCGGCTGGCGCGGCGCGCGCCGACCACCGCCACCTGCGGCAGCGCCAGGTTTCCGGGGTCACCGGCGACGTAGAGCACCGGCGGCGGGCGGTGGATTTCCCGCAGCAGCGCGGGATAGTTTTGGTCTTCGTAGTGCAGCAGGTAGATACACTGCTCGGCACAGCGCTCGCGCTCGGCCAGCGCCCACTGCCCAAGCTCGCCGTTTGTGCCACAGCGCTGGTATTCCGCCAGCTGCGCGCGGGCGCGATCGGGAAGTTTGCGGGTGAGGTTTTCGGGAGGTTGCTGCAGCGCGGCCTCGGCGGAGCCGAATCGCTCGATCAGCTGCCAGTAGCTCGCGGGGCCGAGGCCTTCAAGCCTCAAAAGAGTCAGAGAAGCGGTCAGCGCATCCATGCGATTTACCGATTGATTCTATTTTTTTTGAAATACAGCAGATTAAAAAGACGTTCCGTTAGAGGGGCTGATCATTTTGCCAGGGAGCCTCTGTAAAACGTAGCGAGCGGGTGGCTGGCGGTGTCCGCAGGACGCCGCCAGCCGCACGTGCATTAGTTTTTCAGCCGCTCCTAGGGGTTGCGCACCAGATCCATTACTGCCAGCGGCTTGTCCGCTTCCAGTACCAGCGCCAGGCTCATTTTCTCGAAGCTGCGGAACACCATCATCACCCCGGCGCGCTCGTCCGGCAGCTTGACGCTCTCGCGGGCGATGCGGTCGCGCACGGTAGCGCCGCGCTTGTAGATGGCGAGCACGTGGCCGGGCTGCAGACCTTCACGCAGGCCGCGGTTAATGGCCACCACGTCGTATTTGGCAACCTGGGTGACACCCTCTTCCACGCCGAGAATTACACCCTCCACCGGTACCGCGGGTGCGCCGGGCTGGAACAGTGCGGCAATGGCGCGTTCTTCCACCGGCAGCAGGCGGTCTTCCAGGCGGATATCGCGGGAGGTGCGGGTCACATCCAGGGTGGCGACGGCGTATTCGCGGTTGGCGTTATCCGCATCCAGCTGGCGCAGGTCCACGGAACCCACATCCAGGGCCTGCTGGCCCAGGTGCTCACCGGTGAAGGGATCGGCGTACACCGGACCCGGGCGGTAGATGCCGTAGGACGGCAGCGGCTCGCGGAAGTCGCCGCGGGCGTAGATTTTCTCGCCGGCACCCATCAGGATGCGCTGGTCCTGGCCGGAGATCACGTAGGGCACGCCTTCGAAGGCATTCGGGCCGACGATGCGGGTGCGGGACAAGAAGGCGTTGATCGCATCCAGCGGAATCGCCGGGATTGCGGAACCGATGGGCTCGCGGCGCACCGAGGGGCCGAGGCGATTGTCGCTGGCCGGGGACAACCGGTAGGCACTGGGTGCGCGCTCCAGTTCGAGGCGCGGCTGGCCGTCGATGTAGACCAGGTTGAGGCGGTCGCCGGGGTAGATCAGGTGGGGGTTTTCAACCTGGGGGTTTACCTGCCAGATTTCCGGCCAGTACCAGGGCTGGGAGAGGAATTGCCCGGAGATGTCCCACAGGGTGTCGCCTTTCTGTACCACGTAGGTATCCGGATGGTCGGGATTGAGACGCACATCTTGCGCCTGAATGCCGAAGGTCGCCAATAGGGTTGCGGCGGCGGCCAGGATTATTTTTTTCATGGAAGCATTCCTATGCTTTATATCGCCAGCGCTATCGCTGGGCCTTTATATCGCTATAATCTCACAGCGCTGCACCGGGCTCGGTTGATGCCGCCGGTACATGGGGCATAACTGGCGCCGGCTGGCACATTTGCCATTGTGCGGAATTCGCCCCCCAAGCAGCAAATTTCAAGCGCGATCATTATGTTATCAGCGCAAGTTCCACTAAGACTAGAAGTTTGTCACAGGTGTTATGGCCAAACTGGAAATCCTAGAGTTCCCCGATCCCCGTCTGCGCAAGGTGGCTGAGGCCGTTGCGGAGGTGTCTGATGAGCACCGCACGCTGATCGAGGATATGTTCGAGACCATGTATGAGGCGCCGGGTGTTGGCCTGGCGGCGACCCAGGTGAATGTGCACGAACGCATTGTGGTGATCGATGTGTCGGAGGATCAGAGTGAGCCGCTGGTGATGATCAATCCGGAGGTCGAGGTGCTCGATCCGGAGATCCACAAGTACGATGAGGGCTGCCTGTCGGTACCCGGGTTCTACGAGAGTGTGGAGCGCCCGCGCAAAATTCGCCTGAAGGCGCTGGATCGCAATGGCGAAGCCTATGCGCTGGAGGCCGAGGGCCTGCTGGCGGTCTGCATCCAGCACGAGATCGACCATCTCGACGGCAAGCTGTTCGTGGATTACATCTCGCCACTGAAGCGCAACCGTATTCGCTCCAAGCTGGAAAAGGCGCATCGCCAGAAGGCCTGACGTTGTTCTGAAGCAGGCGCGGTGGCGCCGGGATACCGGGTGTGGGTTTTCAGGACCGCTGTAAACCCATCCCTGGGCGCTTCGGCGCAAACATCCTGTTTGCGACGATCCTGAAAACCCACACCCGGCACCCCGACTTAAAGTCACACTCCCGCACTCTATAGCTGCACCCCTTACCCAAATTGATCCGTACTTCCGTTATGAGCCTGAACATCATTTTTGCCGGCACCCCCGACTTCGCCGCCGTACACCTGCAAGCCCTGCTCGACAGCGAACACAAGGTGGTCGCCGTCTACAGCCAGCCGGACCGCCCCGCCGGGCGCGGCAAGAAACTGCTGGCGAGTCCGGTGAAACAGCTGGCGCTGGAACACGATATTCCGGTGTACCAGCCGCTATCGCTGCGGGATGAGGCCGCGCAGCAGGAGCTGGCGGCGCTGAACGCGGATGTGATGGTGGTGGTGGCCTACGGCCTGATCCTGCCGCAGGCGGTGCTGGATACCCCGCGCCTCGGCTGTGTGAATGTACACGCCTCGTTATTACCTCGCTGGCGCGGAGCGGCGCCGATCCAGCGCGCGGTGGAGGCCGGCGATGCCGAGAGCGGCGTGGCGATCATGCAGATGGAGGCGGGGCTGGATACCGGGCCGGTGCTGGTGGAAGTGCGCACGCCCATTGGCCAGCGCGAGACCGGCGGCAGCCTGCACGACAAGCTGGCGCAGCTGGGCGGGCCGGCGCTGCTGAAGGCTCTGGGTCAGCTGGAAACCGGCACCGCCGAGCCAAAAATACAGGATCACGAGCACGCCAATTACGCCGCCAAGATCAGTAAAGAGGAAGCCCGGATCGACTGGCAGCGCCCGGCGGCGGAGCTGGAAAGATTGGTGCGGGCGTTCAATCCGTTCCCGGTATGCTGGACCGGGTACGCCGACAGCAAGGGCAAACCCCAGCGCCTGCGGGTGTATGCGGCCAAACATGAGCAGGGCTGTCACACCGATATGCCCGGCACCATTCTCGGTGCCGACGACGAGGGTATTCTGGTGGCCTGCGGCCGCGAGGCGCTGCGCCTGACGCAACTACAATTGCCGGGCAAGAAAGCCCTGCCGGTGGCGGAAATCCTCAAGGGCTACCGCGACCTGTTCGCCCCGGGCACCCAGTTAGGCCAGACCGATGAATGATCCGAGAGCGCTGGCGGCGCGCGTTATCGCCCGCCTGCAGGACGACCGCGGCTCGCTGCAGCGACTGCTGCCGTGGGCGGAAAAACAGGTGGATGAGAAAGATCGCGCGCTGCTGCGCGAGCTGTGTTACGGCACCGCGCGCTTTGCGCCGCGACTGGAACTGATCCTCGGTAAACTGTCGCGAAAGCCGGTCAAAGACGGAGAACTGGCGGCACTGATGCTGGTGGGCCTGTACCAGCTGGAGTACACCCGCGTCCCCGATCACGCCGCCATTGCCGCCACCGTCGAGGCCGCCCGCGCCCTCAAGCTGGGCCACGCCACCGGCGTGGTGAACGGCGTGTTACGCAACAGCCTGCGCAATAAGGAAGCACTTACTCGCAAGCTCTCCGGCAACCCCCAGTTCAGCTCCGCCCATCCCGCCTGGCTGCAGCAAGCCATTAAAGCCGCCTGGGGCGAAGACGCCAGAACCATCTTCACCGCCAACAACAGCAACCCGCCGATGACCCTGCGGGTGAATGTGAGCAAGAGCAGCCGCAGCGACTACCTGCAGCAGCTCAGCGACGCCGGCATCGCCGCCACTCCCTGCGAATTTGCCGCATCCGGCATCACCCTCGAACAGCCGCTCGCGGTAAGCAAACTGCCCGGCTTCGACCGGGGGCTGGTCAGCGTGCAGGACGAATCCGCGCAATTGGCCGCACAGCTGCTGGCGCCGCAAGCCGGCGAAAAAGTCCTCGACGCCTGCGCCGCCCCCGGCGGCAAAACCTGTCACCTGCTCGAGCTGCAACCGGACCTGAACCTGACCGCACTGGATGTAGAAGAGGAGCGCCTCGACCGCGTGATCGAAAACCTCGAGCGCATCGGCGCCGGCGCCGAAATCATCTGCGCCGACGCCGCCGAGCCGGAACACTGGTGGGATGGCGAACAGTACGACCGCATCCTCCTCGACGCCCCCTGCTCCGCCACCGGCGTCATCCGCCGCAACCCGGACATCAAACTGCTGCGCCGCGCCGAGGACATCCCCGAACTCGCTGCCCTGCAAGGCAAAATCCTGCGCGCAATGTGGCGCCTGCTTAAACCCGGTGGCACCCTGCTCTACGCAACCTGTTCCATACTCCCGGAGGAAAACAGCGCTCAGGTGGCGCGTTTCGTTGCGGAGACAGGGGATGCGAGGGACAATACCCCGCAGTTACTGAATGAAAAGCCCTGGGGACAGCCGCAGGAAGCGGGTATGCAATTGCTGCCAGGTATCCATGGGGGCGATGGCTTCTATTACGCGAAGCTGGAAAAACTGGTCCCAGAAAGTTAACCCTGGAACTGGTAAACACCGTCACTTACGAAGTGGCAATGTAAAAATTGAAGTCCGGGTGCCGGGTGGAGGTTTTCAGGAGCGTCGGCAACAGGGATGTTGCCGACGCAGCGTACAGGGACGTATTCACAGCGGTCCTGAAAACCTCCACCCGGCAGTCGGGCGCCACCGCAACAGCAACAGAGCTCCAGCGGGTATGGCACAAAGGCCAATCAATAACAGGCCAGCAATACAGATATGAAAATCATTATTCTCGGCGCCGGCCAGGTCGGTGGATCACTGGCGGAAAGCCTGGCTTCGGAACGCAACGACATTGTTCTGGTAGACAGCGACGAGAAAACCCTGCGGGAACTGCGCGACCGCATCGATATCGGCGTGGTCCACGGCCACGCATCCCACCCGGACATCCTCAAGGACGCCGGCATCGAAGACGCCGACATCCTGGTAGCCGTCACCAACAACGACGAAACCAACATGGCCGCGTGCCAGATCGCCCACTCCCTGTTCCGGGTCACCACCAAAATCGCCCGCGTGCGCGCCGCCGCCTACCTGCAGTACCCAGAACTGTTTTCCACCGAATCCATTCCCATCGACGTACTCATCAGCCCCGAGCAGATCGTCTCCGAATATGTCTCGCGCCTGATCGAACACCCGGGCGCACTGCAGGTACTCGACTTCGCCGATGGCCGCGTGCAGCTGGTAGCGGTGCGCGCCATTCAGGGCGGACCGCTGGTCGGCCACCAGCTGCGCTACCTGCGCGAGCACATGCCCAAGGTCGACACCCGCGTCGCCGCCATCTACCGCCGCAACAGCCCCATCATTCCCCAGGGCTCCACCGTCATCGAAGCCGGCGACGAAGTCTTCTTCATCGCCGCCAAACAGGACATTCGCGCAGTAATGAGCGAGCTGCGGCGGCTGGAGCACGGCTACAAACGCATCACCATTGCCGGCGGTGGCAATATCGGCCTGCGCCTCGCGCACAAGCTGGAAAACCGCTACTCGGTAAAAATCATCGAGCAGGACCACGACCGCTGTATCTTCCTGTCCGAGGAACTCACTAACTGCATCGTGCTCCACGGCAGCGCCTCCGACCAGGATCTGCTGCTGGAAGAAAACATCGAAGATACCGACGTATTCCTCGCCCTCACCAACGACGACGAGGCCAATATCATGTCCTCGCTGCTGGCCAAACGGCTGGGGGCGCGCAAGGTGATGACCCTGATCAACAACCCCGCCTACGTTGACCTGGTGCAGGGCGGCGAGATCGACATCGCCATATCGCCACAACAGAACACCATCGGCAGCCTGCTCACCCACGTGCGCAGGGGCGATATGGTCAATGTGCACTCCCTGCGCCGCGGCGCCGCCGAGGCCATCGAAGTGATCGCTCACGGCGACAGCCGCACCTCCAAGGTGGTGGGTAGAAAGATCGAGGATATCGACCTGCCGGAGGGCGCCGCCATCGGCGCCATCGTTCGCGAAAGGGATGGCGAGAGCCAGGTGCTGATCGCCCACGACAACATCATCGTCGAGTCCGACGATCACGTCATCGTATTCCTGGTGGACCGCCGCCACACCCGCCACGTGGAACAGCTGTTCCAGGTCGGCTTCAGTTTCTTCTGACGGGCGGATTTAAACCATGCGACTGGCAGTCATAGCGCGGGTATTCGGCATTCTGCTCACAGTGTTCAGCCTGACACTGCTGCCGCCCATCGGCGTGTCGCTGTGGTACGGCGACGGTACCCACACCGCATTCGGTATCGCCTTTGCCATTACCCTGATCACCGGCCTGTTTATGTGGCTGCCGGTACACGATCTCAAACAGGACCTGCGTAC
>ENA-ORCV01000642-ORCV01000642.1-marine-metagenome-genome-assembly--contig:-NODE-642-length-18407-cov-3.068849_pt1 | contig 18407 bp, 18 predicted proteins | sample MGYA00237779_ERZ508509 | MGnify/ENA primary metagenome ERZ508509 (study PRJEB26180, sample SAMN06268772) | marine metagenome | isolation source: Bioluminescent Bay, La Paraguera, Puerto Rico | place... | reverse complement strand
CCGAGCCGGCCGAGCGCGGTCACGTGGCCGGCCACCAGCGCCCCGAGTCCGGCGCGCCCGTCGAGCCGCCGGGCGCCGCTGTAGCCGTCGGCGGAGACCGCACGACTGAGGCGGTCCCGCGGAATCAGCAGGGTGATCTTGTGCAAAGGATCGACGACCTCGAAGCCGAGCGGCGCGGCGGCGTCCCACAGGAGCATGTCGCCGGCCCCCAGCGCGACGGCGAGTTCGCCCTGGCGCACGCGTTCGCGGCCCGACAGCACCAGTAGCAGGCCGACATATTCGCCGTCGGTCCGTCGAATCTCGGCGGTATCGCGATAGCCCGAGAGCGGCCCGCTGCGGCATTCGATCAGCGTGCAGCCGCCCAGGTCCTGCCAGTCCATCCGGCAGGCATAGGGGTCACGGTCGCCGAGCTTCAGCGACCAGGGCAGGTGCACCTGGCTGAGCATGGCGCGGGCGGCCTCCGCGCGCACCGAAACCGGCAGGCTGTGCGTCGACCAGTATCCGGCTACCATTCCAGCCTCCTTCAGGCGTTTCCCCGATCCGGCTTGTCCGATGCCGGTTCTCCAAAGGGCGGACAATATCACACCGCCACTTCCCTCTCGAACAAGGCCCTTCCCTGAGGTGCAAGCCCGAGCCAGCTATTCCGGCCAGTGTCGAGACTGCCGACACAAGGCTCAAACGGAGGAAATCCCATGAGGCGCGATATCGAATTCCAGACCGAGGACGGCGTGACGCTGCGCGGCTGGTTCTTCCCGGGCACGGACGCGAACGGCCCGGCCCCCACGGTGATCATGGCGCACGGCTTCACGGCGACCCGCGAGATCTTTCTCGACGACTTCGCCGAGGTGTTCGCCGCCGCCGGCGTGAACGTCATCGTCTACGACCACCGCAACTTCGGCGTCAGCGACGGCGAGCCGCGCAGCCATGCCGACCCGTGGGCACAGATCAACGGCTACCGGGACGCGATCACCTGGGCCCAGACGCTGCCCGAGGTCGACGCGGAGCGCATCGGCATCTGGGGCTCGAGCTATTCGGGCGGTCATGTGCTGCAGGTCGCGGCGATCGACCGGCGCGTCAAATGCGTGGTCTCGCAGGTGCCGCTGACCTACGGCCTGGAGACGGCGCAGCGGCTGATCCGCGGCGACATGTGGGCAGGCCTCAGGGCGGCGTTCAACGGCGACCGCGCGTCGCGGGCCAAAGGCGAGCCGGGCGCCCGGATGCCGGTCACCGCACCGGAAGGCGAGCCCTCGGCACTGCCGACCGCCGACACCTATGCGTTCTTCACGCAGTTCGAGAAGGAGCACGAGACGAACTGGAAGAACGAGGTGACGCTGCACTCCATCGAGATGTTCACCGAGTACGAGCCGGCGAGCTACATCGCCCGCATCGCGCCGACGCCGCTTCTGCTGGTGGTCGCGCGTGAGGATCACCTGACGCCGTTCGACCTGACCGCCCGCGCCTTCGAGGCGGCACTGGAGCCGAAAAAGCTGCTGGTGCTGCCGGGCGGCCATTTCGACGCCTATACGGGCGAGCCGTTCGAGACGTCCTCGGCCGTACAGCGCGACTGGTTCCTGGAGCACCTCTAGAGGCCATCCCCTACGCTCGTTCCCGCGGAAGCGGGAATCCAGAGGCGGCTGCGCCGGAGTCTTGCGCTGGATCCCCGCGTTCGCGGGGATGAGCGGGGGAGAAGGGGAAGGGGCCAATGCCCCGCCCCGAAAAACAGCGATGACTACTCGGGCCGGATGCCGACCAGGACGACCATGGCGAACAGCGCGAACAGCGCGATCTTCCAGGCATCCGACCGCTTCTTCAGGCCGGGCAGGCCGAACGGCTTGATGAGGTGGACGAGCATGGCCAATCCCAGAACGATCGCGACGGCCTTGCCCATCCCGGCGTCTGCCTCAGCGTTCGCGCGCCGGGATCATTCCGCCACCCAGGCCTTGGCGGCCTCGCGCTCGGCCAGCGGGAAAACCTTCACTTCGCAGGGCATCATCGGCGCGAACATCCGCGTCGCCCCGGCATAGAGCGCGTCGTCGGTGACCATGGCGACCTTCTTGAAGTCCTTGATGTGCTTCAGGCCGAAGAAGGTATCGTCCCACATCGCGGCGGCGTCGTAGCCTTCGAAGGCGTCGCCGAGCACGTACAGGAAGCGGATCTGCCCTTTCTCGGCAATCGCCTTTTCCAGCGCCGGGATCAGGCGCTCCTTGTAGTCAGCGTTGGTGACGCGGCCGCTGGCCTCGAACCCGATGACGTCTTCGGACAGTCCCCAGATCGGCGTGAGCATTGAAGGCCTCCTTGCTCGGTTTCGGGTGCGGACCCTAACCCATCGGGGTTGCGAATAGAATCCCCCTGAAGCGTGCCGTTTTGCCTCGCTGCCGGCGGCGCGGTAGGCTTCGGCCCCTGCGTTTCCGTCGCACACGAGGCGCCCCATCGCAAAGGGACCGTTATCCGGCCGGACAATGCGCACCGCCATCGCCGCCGGTGCATTCGTCCTGTTGTCCGGCGGCACCTTGCAGGCGGCGGACTGCCCGCTTGCGCTGGTACTGGCGCTCGATGCGTCGTCGAGCGTCGATGGGCGGGAGTACCGGCTGCAGGCGCAGGGACTGGAATACGCGTTCACGGATCCGGACGTCGAGGCGGCGATCCTCGGCGCCGGCGGCATACTCGCCACCGCCTTCGAGTGGAGCGGCCGCAACCAGCAGGTGATCCACGCGGGCTGGAGCTGGCTCGACAGCAGGGCGTCGATCGCCGGTTTCGCGCGTCGGCTCGGCACGGCGCAACGCGGCTTCGACGAATTCCCCACCTCGCTCGGCCACGCGCTCGGCTTCGCGGCGATCCAGTTATCGCGCGCGCCGGTCGCCTGCACCCGGCAGGTCATCGACGTGTCGGGCGACGGTGTCAACAATGACGGGTTCGGCCCGGCGAGCGCCTACCGCGCCCACGCCTTCGACGCGATCACCGTGAACGGGCTGGTCATCAAGGGCGCAGATCCGGACCCGGAAGCCTATTACCTGACCAGCGTGATCCGCGGCCCCGGCGCCTTCGTGGAACTGGCCGACGACTACGACGACTATGCCAGGGCGATGCGGCGCAAGCTTCTCCGGGAGATCGGCGGCGGCTCGTTCGCCGGGCTCGGCGACGCGGCCGTGCCAATCCGCTGACCGGCGTGCGACGGTATGCCTACCGGGTAATGGTAATCCTGGTATTGGCCGCGCCGTGGCTCTTGACCAGACCGAACAGGACGGCGGCGTTCGAGGGATGCAGGCGGATGCAGCCATGGCTGACCGGACTGCCGAGCGACTTGATGGCATCGGTCCCGTGGATCGCGTAGCCCCCGTAGAAGAAGATCGAATGCGGCATCGGCGACCCGTGGTACTTTCTCGAGAAGTATGACTTGTACATCCGTGTCGGCTTGAAGTTGCCGGTCGGCGTGCGATAGCCGCGACGCGCCGTCGATACCGCCCAGCTGTATTTGCGGTCGCTGTCGACATAGACCCGCATTCGCTGCTCGGACAGATCGATCTTCGCAACGACGCCGGCCGAGGCCGTGACGACCGAGAACGGCAGCAACAGGATAGCGCCAAGCACCAGGGTCAGAATCGCCAGGCTACGCATCACTTGAACTCCGGCCAGCCGACGCCCCGCCGAACGCCGCACCCCACTCGCGGCCATATTGTCCGAAAGAGGATTACCGCTTGTAAAGTTCCGCCCGGGCATATTGGCGTTCGACTTACCGTCAAAGTTTATAACCGACTAAGCTTATCGCGGTGAATTGAATACAGGTGCGAGGGCTCGAGGCCAGATGGGTGCGGGACACGATCACGGAACGACAAGCAACCGGCGCCGCATCGGCATAGCCGCGCTGCTGACCGGCGGCTTCATGTTCGCCGAGGCCGCGGGCGGCATACTGACCGGCTCGCTGGCGCTGGTTGCCGATGCCGCGCACATGCTGACCGACGCGGTGTCGCTTGGCTTTGCCTGGTGGGCCTTCAAGATCGCCGGCGCGGGGCCGACCGAGACGCGCACCTTCGGCAACCGCCGGCTGCCGGTGCTGGTCGCGTTTGCCAACGCCATCGCCATCTTCATGATCACTGCCTTCATCCTCGTCGAGGCCGTCGAGCGCTTCCAGGATCCGGTCAAGGTGCTGGCCGGACCGATGATGGTGGTCGCCGTCGCCGGCCTCGTGGTCAACATTGTCGCCTTCCTGGTGCTGATGGGCGGGCAGAAGGACAGCCTGAACGTGCGCGGCGCGCTGATCCATGTCGCCGGCGACATGCTCGGCTCAGTTGCCGCCATCATCGCCGCCGGGGTCATCCTGGCGACCGGCTGGATGCCGATCGATCCGATCCTGTCGGTGTTCGTGGCGCTGCTCATCCTGCGCGCGGCGATCAAGCTGATGCGCGAATCCGCGCATATCCTGCTGGAGGGGGCGCCGGCCGGGTTCGAGCCCGAACGGGTCCGCGCCAGTCTCGAGGGCAAGGTCGACGGCGTCGCCGCCGTCAGCCATGTGCATGCCTGGGCGCTCGACGAAAACCGGCCGCTGGTGACGCTGAACGTGCGGCTGGCCGAGGGGGCCGACGCGTTTTCCACCATTACCGCGGTCAAGGCGCGGCTGAAGGACACGATGGGGATCGACCACACCACCGTCGAGATCGACCCGCCCGGGGGGCCCGACGGTTCGCATGCCGATCCGCCGACGGCGAACACCTAGCCGGCGTCGCACCGGTGATTGCCAGCGGGCCGGCGACGCGGTTAGGCTGCGCGGCAGGCATTGGCGTTCCGTGCGATCGGGTTCCCGGACATGTGTCGGCGCCGGGAACGATCCGGAACCAGACGGCACCAGAGCCATGAGAAACAGACATACCAAGTCCCTTTTCGCGACCGCCATCGCAACGCTGGCGGCCGGCTTCGCCATGACGGGCATTGCGGTCGCGCCCGCCGGGGCCCAGGTCGCCAAGGAGGTGTTCGGGCACGCCGACGGACCGGCGCCGCTGCAGGCGCGGGCGATCGGCTCCTACGCGCGCGGCTGCCTCGCCGGCGCCGTGCCGCTGGCCGTCGACGGACCGGCCTGGCAGGCCATGCGACTGTCGCGCAACCGCAACTGGGGCCATCCCGAACTGGTCAAGCTGGTCGAGACCCTGGCGCTCGGCGCCCGCTCGGAAGGCTGGAACGGTCTCCTGGTCGGCGACCTCGCCCAGCCGCGCGGCGGGCCGATGCTGTCGGGCCATGCCAGCCACCAGATCGGGCTCGATGCCGACATCTGGCTGACGCCGATGCCGAACCGGACGCTGAGCGCCCGGGAGCGCGAGGAGATCTCGGCGACCTCGATGCTGAAGGACGGGGTGCGCGAGGTCGACCCGAATATCTGGACGCCGGCCCATGCGGCGCTGATCCGCCGGGCCGCGAAATTCCCGCAGACGGCGCGCATCTTCGTGCATCCGGCGATCAAGAAGGCGCTTTGCGACTTTGCAGGCAACGACCGCGCCTGGCTGCGCAAGGTGCGGCCTTGGTGGGGGCACCACTATCATTTCCACGTGCGCATCAGTTGCCCGTCCGGCAGCAACGGCTGCAAGAACCAGGATCCGCCGCCGGCCGGCGACGGCTGCGGCAAGGCGCTGGCATGGTGGCTGAGCGACGAACCCTGGACGCCGTCCGACAAGCCGGCCAAGCCGAAGCCGCCGATGACCATGGCCGCCCTGCCCCAGGAATGCCGAGTGGTGGCGCAGGTGAGCGCGCCGGCGAAGGCGCTGACCAACGCGCCGATTCCACGCCCCCGGCCGTGAAGGCGGCCAGCCGCGCGGTGACATTGGAGCGGCGGCGTTCGGCCAGAATCGCGCCGGCCGGCACTGTGACGATCGCCGCGGGGGCCCTATAACCCCTTCCATGAACTCACCGACCCGCCCAACCGGCCTGCTCGCCGACCTGCCGGAGCACTTGGCGCTGCGCGTCGCCGAGGCCGGTACGCTTACCTATGAGGAACTGCTCGACTGCCTGTGTCGCGGGCTGAACGGGCTCGGCCTGCCGGTGTGGCGGGCGTTTCTCGGCATAGAGACCCTGCACCCGATCGACAGCGGCCGCACCGTGACCTGGTCGGGCGGCGACATCACCACGCACCGGCGCGCCCGTTACGAGCGCACCGAGACGCGCGACTACCTCAACAGCCCGGTGCGCATCGTCGACGAGACCGGCGAGCTGCTGCGCATCCGCCTGACCGACACCGATATCGACATGCCCACCGTGACCGAGATGCGGGCGGCCGGCGGCACCGACTACATCATCCATCCGCTGCCCTTCGTCGACGACACCCGTACGGCGGTGATCTCGTTCGCGACCCGCGAACCGGGCGGATTTTCGGACACCGACCTCCAGACCCTGTCGGCGGCGGTCGCCGTCATCAGCCCGCATATCGAACGGCTGGCGATCCGCGAAATCGCGATCAACCTGCTCGACACCTATGTCGGACCGCGTTCGGGGCGGCGCGTGTTCGAGGGGCTGATCGACCGCGGCGACCTGATGACCGTTTCCGCGGCGATCCTGTTCGCCGACCTGCGCGACTACACCACTTTGTCGGAACGACTGCCGGGACCGGTGACGGTGAAGCTGCTGGACGCCTGGTTCGACACGCTGGGCGGGCCGATCGAGGACAATGGCGGGGAAATCCTGAAATTCCTCGGCGACGGGCTGCTGGCGGTGTTTCCCGGCGGCGCCGACCCGAATGCAGCCTGTCGCGCCGCCCTCGATGCGGCGCTTGAGACCGACCGCAACTTCGCCCGTGTGCCCGCGGCCGCCGGGCTTGAACCCGCCTCGGTCGGCTTCGGCATCGGCCTGCACTACGGCGAACTCGACTACGGTAATGTCGGCACCCGCCGGCGACTCGACTTCACGGTGATCGGGCCGGCGGTGAACCTTGCCAGCCGCCTGCAGGACCTGTCGAAGAGCATGCCGGAGACGGTGCTCGCGTCGGCGGCGTTTGCCGATCACGCGGCCGACGGGCTGGTCGGCCACGGCCGGCACCGGCTGCGCGGCATCGCCGAGCCGGTCGACGTGTTCACGGTTGCGACCGACGGCTGACCGGCCCCTGGCGGCCGCTATTCGGCGGCGACGCCCGTGCCGGTCTGGCAGGCGACGCCGGTGCCGCCGAGGCCGCAGTAGCCGCCGGGATTCTTGGCCAGATACTGCTGGTGGTAGTCCTCGGCGAAATAGAACGGGCCGGCGTCGACGATCTCGGTGGTGATGTCGCCGAACCGGCGCGCCGTCAGTGCCTCCTGATAGGCGGCCTTCGAGGCTTCGGCGGCGGCGCGCTGATCGTCCGAGTGCACGTAGATGCCGGAGCGGTACTGGGTGCCGACATCATTGCCCTGGCGCATGCCCTGGGTCGGGTCGTGACCCTCCCAGAACGCCTTGAGCAGCACCTCATAGGAGATCTTCGCGGGATCGAAGACGACCTGGACGACCTCGTTGTGGCCGGTCATGCCCGTGCAGACTTCGCGGTAGGTCGGATTGGGCGTCGTGCCGGCCGCGTAGCCGACCGCCGTCACCCAGACGCCGGGCAGCTTCCAGAAGATCCGCTCGACGCCCCAGAAGCAGCCCATGCCGAATGTGGCGATCTCAAGCCCCTCGGGATAGGGGCCCTTCAGGTCGCGGCCGCTGACGAAATGGGTCGCAGCCGTCGGGATCGCCTCGTCGCGGCCGGGCAGCGTCTTGCCGGGCTCCGGCATCTTCGCGTCCTTCCTGAACAGAAACATCGCCAATCTCCCTGGTTTCCGGCCGCGGCCCCGTCCGACTGGGCCGGCCTAGCCGATCTCGAGTTCCGACAGCTTCACTTCGCGCTTCCTGCGACCGAGCAGCATCAGCACGGCGCCTAGGATCCCGAACACGACGAAGCCCGGCGCCACCAGGATCGACTGGATGACCGGATCCCACAGGAACGGCGAGACATTGCGCTGGATGCCGGCCTGGGCGGCATTCAGGCTCGCCGGGCTGATGGAAAACCACAGCTGGCCGAGCGGCGTCGTCACGACGCTGCCGGCAGCGATGGTCTTGGCGCCGTCGACGACCAGTGCGATGAGCGCGCCGGCAAGCAGCCAGAGGCCGATGAATCGGGACAGGAAGCGCAGCATTACGTAGGGCCTCGCAACGGAATTGACGGGTTCTTACATAATCCCGGCGCGCCGGTCCGCCAAGCGCGGCGTCGCCGTCATCACGACAACTTGCATCAAGGGCGCCTGCCGTTGTATTCGGGCGTCCTGTTTCAGCGGAGGGGTGGCCGAGTGGTTGAAGGCGCACGCCTGGAACGCGTGTATGCGGGAAACCGTATCGAGGGTTCGAATCCCTCTCCCTCCGCCAATCACCCCGACATTTCGTCGCTTCGCGTTTCGACGTCTGGCTAATCGCGGTCCTTGTTTCGGGCGTGATTCGGTGCCTCCGTGCGGCTCGGTTTCTGGGCGTCCGGCGGCAGGATCGGTTGGCCGTCCCGCCTGTATCGTGGCCTCTCTTCGAAAGCCGTCCGTCCAAAAAACAGGGCTTTTCCCCAGTTTGCACCGATGTAGCGGTTCACCGGTGTCCGGGGGACGCGGCGCGCTACCGGATCCCACCCGCCGAGGGCGCGAATTGCAGCGAAGCGGACCCCGATGATTCCGCTTATCCGAACATCGAATTCGGGATCAGAAGCGCCAGACCCGGGAAAAGAACCAGGAGAACCAGGCAGAGCATCATCGCAATCCAGAACGGCATGACGCCCCTGAAGATCCTTACGATCGGCACGTCGGGCGCGGCGCTCTTGACCACGAAGACGTTGAGGCCGACCGGCGGCGTTATCATGCTCATCTCGATCAGGATGACGATGGCGACGCCGAGCCAGATCGGATCGAAGCCCGCCGAGGTGAGCAGCGGGAACACGATCGGCACGGTGACCACCAGCATTGCCAGGCCATCCATGAACATGCCGAGCATCAGATAGGCGACAACGATCAGCGCCAGCATTGCGTAGGGCCCCAGCCCGGCCGAAGACAATGTGTCACCGAGTGCGGATGGGATATGCGTCAGGGCCAGGAACGGGTTGAGGACACTCGCGCCGATGATGATGAGATAGAGCATCGACGAGGTGCGGATCGATTCCATGAGCGTTTCGCCAAACGCCGCAAGGCTGATCTTTCGTCCGAGCACCGCCATCAGGATGACGAGAACGGCGCCGACACCGGCCGCCTCCACCGGCGTGAAGACGCCGAGATAGATGCCGCCGATGGAAATGACGATGATGACGAGCAGGGGCGCGGCGCGCGCAAGCGCCAGCAGCCGCCGGGCGCTTTCCTCACGCTCTTCCAGTTGTGGGGCTTCGCCGGGTTTCAGGCGCACGACGAGCCAGATCGTGGCAATGAACAGGCCGGTCAGCAGCAGTCCGGGCAGGATGCCCGCCATGAACAGCTTGCCGATGCTCTCCTCGGTCAGAATGGCGTAAATCACGAAGCCCGTGGACGGCGGTATCAGAAATCCAAGCGTGCCGCCGGCGGCGATCGACCCCGTGGACAGGCTGTCGCCATAGCCGAAGCGCTTCATTTCGGGCAGGGCGACCCGACCGATGGTTACGGCTGTCGCGACCGAGGATCCGCTCACGGCGGAAAAAGCCGCGCAGCCGAGCACGGAGGCGGACGCAAGCCCGCCGCGCAGCTTGCCGACCCAGGCGAAGGCCGCTTCATACAGACGCCGGCTGAAGCCTGCCGCTGACGACACGTTCCCCATGAGAATGAACAGCGGCATGACTGTGAGGCTGTAGTTGGTCGTGGCGGAATAGGTTTCTGAGATCAGAAGCGCGCTGGCGGACCGGAAGCTGCCGAGCGCCCATGTGCCGAAGAAGCCGGCGATCAGCATCGCCAGGCCGACAGGGGTCCGCACCAGCATGAGCGCGAACATCGCAACGAGTGCGATGATGCCGATCGCGGTGTCAGTCATGACTGTCCGCCGGTCCGCGCCGGACAATGTCCACGATCTGCAGGACCAGAATGAAGATAACGAGCCCCACGCCAAGCAGGATCAGGCCGTAGAACGGCCAGAGCGGCAAACGCAGCATGTTGGTCGAGTCGCCGTATTCGATCGCGTCGGCAAACCGGCGCCAGGCCCGCATTTCGAGGACGCACAGGACGTAACCACCGATCAGGCGTGCGAGAATGTCGCCCAGAAAACGGCCATACTTGCCGATCCTGTTGTCGAGGATGTCGATGCGCACATGCGCTTCGGTCTGGGTGGCGTAGGGCAGTCCCAGCATGACCATCGAGAGCGACATCAGTTGCACGATCTCGTTGACGCCCAGAATGGGTGCGTTGAACGCGTAACGCATGACGACTCCGGCAAACGTCACGCCCATCATGACAACAAGTGCGGCGGCCGACAGCGCGCCCAGGCCCCTGATTGCCCGGCCAATATGGGATGGCCGGGCAATTTCCTTCTTGGTGTCAGTCGCCGGCATGAGGGCTGGCGTCAGCGAGATGACGCCAGTGCGTCGATGAAGGTTTTCGCGTCGATGCCCTGCGATTCGGCATCCGCGATGACTTCATCCAGGACCGGCGCCGACGCTTCGTTGAAGGCCGCTGCCGCCTCGGCAGACAGTTCGATCACTTCCTTGCCTTCCATCTTCCTGAAGATATCGAGGCCCTTCTGAACGTCGGAGAGCTGCTGCGCGTTGGCGATGAGGGAGATTTCGCGACCGGCTTCGAGCACGGCTTCCTGGTTCTCCTCGGAAAGCTCCGAGAACGCGTCCTTGTTCATGATCAGGAAAAACGAGGAAATCGAGCTGTTCATGCCGGTGGTGATGTATTTCGTGACCTCGGAGAGCTTGAACACGAAGGTCGCCGTTCCATCGATCAGCGCGCCGTCGATGACGCCGGTCTGCATGGCATTGTAGATTTCCGGCACGGGCATGGAGACCGGCGTCGCGCCCCAGGCTTCGACGATCAGTCCCGCATTGCGCGAAGGAACGCGCAGCTTCAAGCCCTTGATGTCTTCAAGCGAACGGACGGGCTTTTCGCTGGTGAAGATCAGATTGGCGCCATTGCTCCAGTAGCCGACGAGCTGGACGCGCCGGAATTCCTTGTCCAGCATGCCGATATTGTCGAGAACCGATTTGGTGCCGGTTTCCTCGGTGATGACGCCGGGCAATTCGGTCAGCAGCAGCTTGGGGAAATTCGAGGCGGTGTAGCCGGGAAGCCCGTAGGCGAGTTCCGTCAGGCCATCGACCACACGATTATATTGCTGGACCGGACCGGGACCGAGTTCACCGGCCGGGTAGACCTTGATCGTAACTTCGCCATTGGTCTTCTGCGCGACCTTGTCGGCGAAGACGGCCCACACCTTTTCCTGGAAGGGGTGCGTGGCAGGCAGGAAGTCCGCCAGCTTGAGCTCGGTGGACTGCGCGATTCCGGCACTCACGACCAAGGCGGCCGCTGTGCCAACTATCCTGTTCATGAACGACATTCTTCTCTCCTTGCTGGTTCTGCGGATTGTTCCGGCTTCTTGTTGCGTGGCGGGTTCGTGAAGCTGTCGGGAAACCGTGCTCGATGCGCTCGACCAGAAACGCTCGCCTGTCGATCCGGAAATTCGGGGTTCTTCAGCATCGAATCGTCCTCGGATCGCCGGTATCGCCTGCCGTCAGAGCTTCACGCAGACATTTCTCAGTTCGGAATAGAATTCCAGGGAGTGCACACCGCCCTCGCGCCCGATCCCGGACGCCTTGGAGCCGCCGAAAGGCGTGCGCAGATCGCGGAGGAACCAGCAATTGATCCACGAGATGCCGACCTCGATCCGCCCGGCAACGCGGTGCGCCCTGGACAGATTGTCCGTCCAGATCGTGGTGGCCAGCCCATAGGGCGATGCATTGGCCAGCGATATCGCTTCTTCCTCGTCATCGAACGGTGTGAGATTGGTGCACGGGCCGAATATCTCGTCGGTGATGACCGGATCGTCCTGGCTTAGACCGGTCCAGACCGTCGGCTCCACCCAGTAGCCGCCTTCATAGCCCTGCATTTCGGGTGTGCCGCCGCCCGCCAGCACTTCGGCACCCGCGGATTTCGCCTTTTCGTAGTACGACAAGACCTTGCCGCGATGTTCGGTGCTGATGACGGGTCCCATCGTCGTGTTTGCGTCAAACGGGTCGCCGAACTGATAGCTTCTCGCCTTTTCGGCCAAGCCCTGCGCGATCCTGTCGAAGATGCCGCGCTGGACGTAAAGGCGCTCGGTGCCGAGGCAGACCTGGCCGGAGTTGGCGAAACAGGCACGCCCGATGCCTTCCATCGTCTTGTCGAAATCGGCGTCATCGAAAATCACGCCGGCATTCTTGCCGCCCAGTTCCAGGGAAACGGGACGCAGGCCCGTCGAAGCCGCCCGCATGATCGCTTCGCCGGTGCGGGTCTCCCCGGTAAAGGTGATGCCGTCGACGCCGGGATGCTTGGTGAGAAACTCGCCGGCGCAATCGGGGCCGCGCCCGTGCACAACGTTGTAGACGCCGCGTGGAATGCCGACCGCGTTCATCACTTCGCCAAGCAATGTGGCGGTGGCCGGGGTTTCCTCCGAGGGCTTGACGACAACCGTGTTTCCGCAGGCCAGCGCCGGGGCGACTTTCCATGTCATCAGCAGAAGCGGCAGGTTCCACGGGCAGACCACGGCGATGACGCCGAGCGGCCTGCGAACGGCGTAGTTGATGGCGCCCGCCCCGTCGGGCGTCGGCATCTCGAAGGTCTCGGTGCCGGCGGGCAGCACCTGGTTTGCGAAGACATCGAAATTCGCTGCGCCGCGCGGGATGTCGATATGGCTCGCCAGGCTCCGCGGCTTGCCGGTGTCGCGGATTTCGGCGGCCAGGAATTCGTCGAAACGGGCCTCGATGCCACGGGCGAGCTTGCGCAACAGTTCGGAGCGCTCCGCCGTGCTCATGCTTCCCCACGGGCCCTTCAAGGCTGCCCGCGCAGCGCCCACGGCCTGGTCCACCTGCTCACGTCCGGCCGCGCGCACCTCGCCGATAACTTCACCGGTCGTCGGAAAATGGTCGGGATAGGCCGGTCCGTCACCGGCCACGAACACACCATCGATGAAGTTCGCGAAGTCGCTCATGGGCATACGTGTTTCCCCGGTGCCTCGGAAGGTGAAACGCGACCGGCGCGATTGGCCGGCCGGATCAGGAACAGCGGGCGTCCGGCTTCGCTGCCAAGGGTGCCTGTCAGTGTTGCGGCATGCATGGAGGGTCCCTGGGCACAACGATCGGAGCGGGCGGCACTGCCCGATTCACTGTAGAGCGAGGTATTTCCAGCGGTCAACAATATTTCGATTTATTGGCATCCATTCCAGTCGCCCGCTGCGCGAACTCCTGCGCAAGTCACGTGACAAATACAACTTAACATAATGAAATTTAACAGTTTTTCTGAATACCGCCTGAACTGCTCCGTATGGGCGCATTGAAATTTTGCCCTTGCATTATCGAATTTTTTCGATTTTTTGTGAGCACATGACCAGCAGAATTGCCTTTGAAAGCGGCTCAGCATGAAGCAGCGACAACGGATTGACGTTCAGCATCATTTCCTGCCCGAAGCCTATATCGACGCCGTAGGAAAGGAGCGCATTGCCGACACGATCGTGTCGAACCGCTGCCCGCAATGGACCGCGGATATTTCGCTTGCTGCAATGGCCCGCAACGGAATTACGCAGGCCATTCTTTCGCTCGCCGCGCCGGGCTTCCACTTCGACAGGCCAGCGGACGCGGCTGCGCTGACCCGACTTTGCAACGACGAAGCCAGCGCGTTGCGCACGGCACACCCTGATAGTTTCGGTTTTTTTGCGTCCCTGCCCCTACCGCATATCGACGAAAGCCTCCGGGAAGCCGAACGTGCCCTCACATCTCTGGAGGCGGACGGGTTCTGCCTGCTGACAAACTACGGCGGGGCGTATCTCGGCGACGCTGCGATCGCGCCCGTGCTGGAGTTTCTCGACGCACATGGGGCGGTGGTGTTCGTGCATCCTGCGGATTTGCATGGCGAACGTCCCTTGCGGCACATTCCTGCGGCCACGCTGGAGTTTCCCTTCGAAACGACCCGCGCAATCACCAATCTGCTCTTCAGCGGACAGATGGCGCGTCTGCCCGATCTCCGTATGATATTCTCACATGCCGGCGGAACGATCCCCTTCCTTGCAGGACGGATCGCGCGCCTCGAGCGGCGGCCGGATCTGGCGCGACACGTGCCCGGCGGGGCACTCGCGATGATGAAACGCTTCCATTACGACATTGCGCTCTCGGCCGGGCCGCAGACGCTGGGACCCCTGCTGGATTTCGTCCCGGCCAACCAGGTGCTGTTTGCGTCCGATTTTCCCTTTGCGGGCGAAGACACGATGGCAGCCACCGCACGCCTTCTCGTCGAGCAAGGTTTGCCGGACGATGTACTGGATGCTATCGACCACGGCACCGCGCTTTCGCTCTTTCCCGGCCTGGCATCCTAGATCTGCCAAGGATACGCGGCCGGAACGGCCGATTGTGAGGCTGCCGCCGACCGTCACCGGAATGGTGTCGGGGACTGCGCGATCTGTGTCAGAATACGGCGTTCGGCGCGCGAAGCCCCCTGCCTTTGACGGCTGCACAGGCCGAACAGCTTCGACATATGCGGACCGCTTTTTCACAGGCGCCGATAACAATTGGGAGGATGGTCGTTGGACAACGGCGATGTCAGGGAATTCTCGACCCGCACCGAGGCGGCTTATGCCCGTTTGCGCGAAGACATCCTCTCGGGCGCCCTGAAACCGGCGGAAAAGCTGCGGCTGGAACACTTGCGCCAAGTGTATGGATTCGGGCTGAGTTCCCTGCGCGAGGCCCTGTCCAAGCTTTCATCCGAAAGGCTCGTACACACGACCGGTCAGCGCGGCTACTGGGTCGAGCCGATTTCACGCGATGAATTTCAGGACCTCGTCCGGATGCGCCTGCTGCTGGAACCGCAGGCGCTGGAATGGTCCATCGACAAGGCAACACCGGACTGGGAAGAGCAGGTCGAGGAGGTCTATCGACGGCTCGAGCAGGTGGAGAATTCCCTCGACAGGGACCGTGAGGGACTGAGCAAGGTATGGGAAACGGAAAACCGCGCTTTCCACCACGCACTGATCCGAAACTGCGGGTCCGAATGGATGCTGCATTTCGTGAAGACGCTGATCGAACAGTCGGAACGCTACCGGCGGCAGGCCGTGGCGCACAGCGCGGTGCCCAAGGACGTCCTGCGGGCCGAGCATAGTGCCATCTATGAGGCCGCCCTGGCGCGGCAGGGAAGGCTCGCCGCGGAGCTTCTGAGGGTGCATATCAGCAATTCGGCGACGAGCCTGGAAGCGACGCTTTTCTGAAGGATGCCTCCCGAGCGATATTCGGCCGGCCTGCGCCCTGTGGCGGCGTGGCCAGGCGTACCGGCAATAGCGGCGCCGGGTCCGTCGCCAATGTGGAAAACGCCCGGTACGCCGTCTCACGCGAATTCCGGCGCTGGAAACTAAAAAATCTAAAGTTTCGGGTTGCACCGTCCGTTGTTTCCGTCCGCCCGAGGCGCTGCCCGAATGCGTCGACTGGTGGATGGGCCATCTCCTGAATTGTTGAGACGACGCGGCAGTTCGCTCGCCGCCATCGACGTTCTTTCTTCCAAGTTACTGATAATTATCGAAAATTCGGACTGATGCCGTTGAGCCGAAACCACGCTCAAGCAAAAATGCCGCCATGAATGAAGAGCCTGAAGCGGGCTCTCGGCCGGTTGAAACCCGCGCGTTCACGCGATTCGCGCAAGGTGAACTGAAGGCTTGAAATTTCGATTTTTTGACCGTAGCGTTTCGACGCAACCGTGACACTTCGGGCCGCCGACAAGCAGATTGAGGGATACGCAATGCCCAAGGAAATCATCTCGTCCTCGAAAGCGCCGGTGACCGGCTTTACCGATCAGTCGAAACCCTCGCCGCTCGCGCAGGCGATCAAGGCCGGCGATTATCTGTATGTGTCCGGGCAAGGCCCGCTGGACCCCGAGACCAAGACTGTCGTGTCCGACGACATCGCCGTGCAGACCCGCCAGACGCTCGACAATCTCGTACGCGTACTGGAGGGCGGCGGCGCAACTCTGGAAAACGTGGTCAACATGCGCGTTTGCCTGCGCGACACTGACGATTTCCCGGTCTTCAACGAAACGTTCCGCGACTACATGGACGGTGAGAAGGTAACCCGCACCTGTGTTGGCGGAACACCGCATCGAAAAGGCGTGAACGTCGAGATCGACTGCGTCGCCTATCTGGGCTGACCCCATACAGTTTTCATCATACGGAGACCGACCATGTACACCCGTTCCCTATCCGAATCGCCTGTCGTCGACATCAGTGGCATCGCGAAAGAACTCGGCGAATCCGGCAAGCGGGTGAGCGTGCTCTGGCAGGAAAACGACGCGCTGACCTTCGTTGCACGCGGACGGGAATACCGGAGCGAATTCCATATCAATCCCTCCGACGAGATCCAGTACATGATCAAGGGCGAGATGAAGCTGCATATCCGCACGCCCGAAGGGAAGGAAAAGATCGTCACAATCCCGGAAGGCGGATTGAATTTCATTCCCGGCGGGATGCCGCATTCGCCTCGCTTCCCGCCGGATGCCTTCGTGCTGGTTTCGGAACGTCTGCGCCATCCCGGTGAGGAAGACCGGTTCCAGTGGTATTGCAGCGCCTGCGATGCGCTGTTGCACGAGGAGACCTTCGTGGTTTCCGACTACACGGCGGACCCGGTTTCACAGGCCTATGCCAATTTCTTCGACAGCGAGGAAAACCGGACCTGCAAGAAATGCGGCCACGTCACGCCTGCGCCTGACTCCATGTAGGAGGTGATGCCAGGCATGCCCCTGTTCGCCGACTCGGTCATCACGGGCGGGCGATTCTACACGATGGATTCCCGCTCCTCGGTCTGCGAGGCGGTGGCGATCCGTGATGGCCGGTTTGTCGCGGTCGGGGACGCCGAGACCGTTTCGGCGCTTGTCGGCCCGGATACCGAGGAAACCGATCTCGGCGGGGCATGCGTCCTTCCCGGCCTGATCGATACCCACATGCATCTTGATCTGCTGGGTGCGGACTTGTGGTCCCTGGGCTTCGAGGGCGCTGCCACCATTTCGCAGGCGCTGGACCGGATCGCCGGCCGCGCGCGCGACATTCCGGATGGCGAGTGGATCCGCGGCGCCCTCTGGCATCCCGTGTCGCAGCTTGCCGAGAAACGCTATCTCACGCGCGACGAACTGGACCGGGCCGCGCCCGACAACCCGGTTTTCCTGCCTGTCGGCCATTTCTGCCTCGTCAACAGCGTGGCACTTGAACGCGCAGGAATCGACGACACCACGCCGGACCCGGACGGCGGAACGATACACCGCGATGCCAACGGCCGCTGCACGGGGCTCCTTGAGGAAAGAGCGGAGGAGCTTGTTTTCCGGGCCATTCCGGCATGGACCGACTCCGATCGAGAGGCGCAGCTTCTGGCTGCGATGAAACTGGCGAACCGCCACGGCCTGACATCCGTCGTCAGCGCCGCCGTCTCGCCCGCCATCTTTCGCGCGCATCAGACGCTTCTGGCGCGCGGCGAGGCCACATTGCGCACAAGCTGCATGTTCGCGCCGACCGGCACGCTGAACCCCGGCATGACGCTCGATGAATGGGAAACCTTCTTTTCCCGTATCGGAGCGATGTCGGACTTCGGAAATGACTGGCTGAGCTATTCAGGCGTGAAGCTGCAGATCGATGGCGGCATGACGCTTGGTACGGCGCTGATGCGCGACGGCTATCCGCACGATCCCTCCTATAAGGGGGTCACGGTCATCGAGCCGGACCGGTTCAGGGCCCTCGTGGCCATCGCCAATCGCTTCGGCTGGCGCGTGGGCGTCCACGCGGTCGGAGACGCCGCGATCGATCTCGTCCTCGATGCCTACGAGGCCGCAAGCGCCGAGCGGTCCATCGCCGATCGACGCTTCATCGTCATCCATGGCAGCCTGATCCGCCCCGACCAGATGGAGCGCTGCCTTCGATTGGGCGTGCGCGTCGATGCACAGAGCACGTTCCTTTTGCGCAAGGCCGGTGCGGTCGCGAACTATCTCGGGAAGCCGGTTGCCGATCGTGCCGTTCCGATGCGGAGCATGATCAACCGTATGGGGCTCGACCTCCTCGGGCAGGGTACGGACACTCCGATCAACGACCTCGACCCGTTCCTGAACATTGCCTTCATGGTCACGCGCAGGGACGTCAACGGCACCGTGTACGGGCCGGGAGAAACGATCACGCGCGAGGAGGCCGTGCGCCTCTACACCAGCGCCGCCGCACGTTATGCCTTCATGGAGGATCGGCTTGGCAGCATCGAGCCCGGCAAGCTGGCCGACCTGACGACCCTTTCGGAC
>ENA-ORCV01000641-ORCV01000641.1-marine-metagenome-genome-assembly--contig:-NODE-641-length-18459-cov-2.716897_pt1 | contig 18459 bp, 14 predicted proteins | sample MGYA00237779_ERZ508509 | MGnify/ENA primary metagenome ERZ508509 (study PRJEB26180, sample SAMN06268772) | marine metagenome | isolation source: Bioluminescent Bay, La Paraguera, Puerto Rico | place... | reverse complement strand
GGAGGAAATCCCAGCCGGTGAGATCTCCGGCGCACGGGATATGCCCGAAGCGGCGACAGATTATTCTCCGCCCAAGCTGACCGAAGAGGCCGCAAAAGGCGAGAAGGGTGCGCGCAATGTGCTGCTCGCATGGGCGCACGCGATGGAAGATCGCGACTTCCCGGCCGCCTATGCGCTGTTCGGCAGGAACGGCCCGGCCAGCGGACAAAGCGAATCCGGCTTTGCGGCAAACTTCGCCCCATACCAGACGATCACCGCGGCGATCGGCGAGGGTGAAGTCGAAGGAGCCGCAGGTTCGCTCTATTACGAAGTGCCGGTCACGCTCAGCGGTATGGCCCAGGACGGTTCTGCTTATGAGCGAAAGGGATCAATAGTGCTAAGGCGCGTCAACGACGTACCTGGCGCGGAAGACTGGCAACTTGACTGGCATATCGGGAAACTCGACTGGCAAGACCCTGCAGGCGCAGATGCGTCTTAGCCGGTTGATACACCTCTGCCCCCTCGTCTACGCTGGCGATCACGCTAGCAGAAAGGTTTGACGCCGTGCTGTTCTACACGCTGTCCGAGATCGTCGGGTATCTCATTTCGATCATCATCATTCTGGTGATCGTTCAGTTCATCCTGAGCCTGCTCATCTCCTTCAACGTGGTGAACATGCACAACGATTTCGTGGCGGCGATCTGGCGGGCGATCGTCTTCATGCCCTGGCCCAGATCGATGCTCGACAGGGACACCATGAACTTGCCGCCTGGATTGGCGTGCACGAGCGCCTGGCTCGGGTCTCCGCCGAGATTCATGCCGGTCGGATAGTTGACCGACGCCATGCCGCGTCCACGTTTGATGGCCATGATCAGCGCCTCCCGCCGTCGAAGATACTTGCGTAGCGCCCGCCGGAAGCGGGCTGGGCGGCCGGCTGCGGCGCGGACTGGGCGGGCGGCGGCGGTGCGGGCTGGTCGGACGGCGACCAGCCGCCGCCCTGCCGCGAGGACATCGCCTTGTAGGTCTCGCCGATCGGCCAGTTGGCCAGTTCCGAAGCGGCCTGGACGCACTCGATCAGCGCAGCGCCCTCCGTCCGCTTGCCGTGCGCCTTCATGTCGCCGTCGCGATAGGCGTTGAGGATGCGGAATTCCATCGGATCCATGCCGACGAGCCGCGCCAGCTTGTCCATCTGGATTTCAAGCGCGAAGTCCGAGGCGGTGACGCCGAAGCCGCGCATGGCGGTGCCCGGCGTGCGGTTGGTGTAGATGCAGCGCGCCTCGCACAGGACGTTCGGGATCGTGTACGGGCCCGGGCAATGGGCCGCCGCCTTGACCGCACCGTAGGGCGTCAGCCGCGAATAGGCGCCGGCATCGACGTAGATGCGCATTTTGCGGGCAACGATGCGCCCGTCATTCATGACGCCGTCCTTGATGTAGATGCGCTCGGCGCCGCGCGGCGGGCCGGCCTGCATCTCCTCTTCCCGCGTGAAGAGATAGCGTACCGGCTTGCCGGTCAGCATGGCGCCGAGGATGGCAAGCGGCTCAACGAGGGAATCGACCTTGCCGCCGAACCCGCCGCCGACGGTGCCGCCGACGAAATGCAGTTTGTTGGAGGGCACCTGCAGGATCATCGCCGCCACGTCGAGCGAGAAGAACAGGCCCTGGGTGTTGGTGTAGACGGTGACGCGGCCGTCGGTATCGGGCACCGCGATGCAGCCTTGCGTCTCCGTCGGCGCGTGCTCGATCGGAGACATCTGGTAGCGCTCCTCGATAACGTGGTCGGCCTCCTGGAAGCCGCGCTCCACGTCGCCCATGCGCACCGGCTGATGGTCCTTGCCGTCGTAATTGTACCAGTTCTGCCCGTGATACTCGTTGATCAGCGGCGCGCCCGGCTGCATCGCCTCCTCGACGTCGAAGACGGTCGGCAGCGGCTCGTAGTCGACCCTGACCTTGGCGGCGCCTATCGCCGCGGCTTCCATGGAGTCGGCGATCACCGCGACGACCGGTTCGCCCTTGTAGCGGACCTTGTCGAAGGCGAGCGCCGGCTCGTCGGCGGGACCGATGTCGATCAGTTCGAGCACCGTGTAGATGTTCCGCGGAACGTCGCCGGCCCGCAGGATGCGCCTGACGCCCGGCACCCGCTCGGCCTCCGTCGTGTCGATGGAGCGAATGCGGGCGTGGTGGTGCGGGCTGCGCACCGGCCGCAGGTGCAACATGCCTTGGACGTGGTGGTCGTCGAAGAACGTCGTGCGGCCGGTGACGTGCCCGAGAGCGTCATAGCGCTGGCGTGTGACGCCGACCTCCTTGAGGTCATCGTTGCGCTCGTCGGCGAAGACTTCCTTCTTGAAACGGATCACGGCTCACCTCCTCAGGCTGTGCGGGCGCCACTGCGGCTTCCCGCCGCCGACAGGATTGCGTTGATGATCGGCTCGTAGCCGGTGCAGCGGCAGATGTTGCCGCAGATGGCGTCGATCACGTCCTCGCGGGACGGATTGGGATTCTTGTCGAGCAGGGCCTTGGCGGCCATCAGCATGCCGGACGTGCAGAAGCCGCACTGAGCCGCGTAGTGCTCCATGAACGCCTTCTGCAGGGGATGGTAATCGGCCCCTGTCGTCAGCCCCTCGACCGTCTCGATCGACTTGCCGTTGCAGGTCTCTGCCAGCGTCAGGCATGCGACCTGAGGGGCCCCGTCGACCAGAACCGTGCAGGCCCCGCAGGCGCCCTGATAGCAGCCGATCTTCGGCGAGCTCACGCCGATCTTCTCGCGAAGCAGAGCGATCAGCGTCGTGCCGCTGGGCACGAACTCGGCCCGCTCCTCGCCGTTGAGCGTGAACTGGACAGGTGTCAGCGTCATGGGTTTCTCCCGATCCTTCCGTCCAACATGGGGCTCAGCCCAACAGGAGCCGTTTCAGATGTACCGGCAGCACCTCGCGGCGGTACCAGTCGCTTGCAAATGGGTCGGTCTGCGGATTGCAGCCGTCGGTGGCGACCGCCAGCGCCTGGGCGATGCCGGCCTCATCGAGGGTCTTGCCGTTGAGCGCGGATTCGACGGCCTTCGCCCGGATCGGCGTCGGCGCCATGGCTCCGTAGGCGATGCGCGGCGAGGACAGGCGGCCGCCGCTGAGCGGCAGATGGGCGGCGATGGTCAGCACCGAGGCGCCTTTGGGATGGGTGCGGGACACCTTCACGAAGCGGAACGCGGACTCGCTATCCGGCCGGCGAAAGGTGATGGTGCCGACGATCGCCCGGTTGCCCCGTTCGGCCGACGTCATGAATTCGTCGAGCGGCACATCGCGCGGGCTGTAGCCGCTCTGCACCGAGACGGTTGCCTCCAGCGCCAGCATGGCGACGGCGAAATCGCCGTAAGGATAGGGCGCGAAGAGATTACCGCCGGCCGTCGCCATGTTGCGGATCGCGGGGCCACCGATCGCGCGCGCTACCGGGGCCAGAAAGCGCAGATCCGGATGGGCTGCGATCTGGGCCATGGTGGCACCGGCGCCGATGGTGAAACGGCTGCCGGCGGGCCGGATCTCGGTCATGGCGCGCTCGGTCGCCCGGACCATGCTCGACGCCTGTACGGACCCCTCGACGATGTTGCGGACGAGAAGCGTCCCGCCGCCGAAATAGCGGGCGCCGGTTTCCGAACCGAGCGCGGCCGCGGCGTCGCGGAGCCTGTCGAATGTCTTGAGCGCTACTGGCATGCAACTCTCCTGTGAAGTCAGCCCTCGACGATGCGTTTCACGGCCTTGAAGCCGCCGCCGTAGATGTTTTCCTCGACCATCTTCTTCAATTCCTGCTCGCGGCCGGGCGGGGTCGAAAAACTCGACCACCAACGCCAGAACGTGCGGTCGCCGTCGGTCACAGGCTTGAGCCGGACGTGAGCGACGTAGTTGAGCAGCGGAATCGGCGTATCGAGTAGGCAGTAGCTGAAGGAATGGGTGCGGTCCGACAGGGTCAGAAGCTGCTCGCGCAGCTCCGCTCCGTCCTCTAGCCGGAAACTGCGGACACAGCCGATCGCGTCGGAGGGAAGACCTTCCTCGATCCTGCTTTCGGCGACGACCGGGTGCCACTGGTCGTGTCCGTTGAAATCGCGCAGCACCGCCCAGACCCGCCGGATCGGGGCGTTTACGATCGTGCTGACATCGATCTTGACCATCCGACCGTCCGCTCCGTTAACCCGGGAACCGGCCCTTCAGGGCGTCGAAGCCGCCCTGGAACACGCCGTCTCCGATCAGTTCGACCAGTTCGCCGGAGCGTTCCGGCGCGCAGTCGAACTCCGCCTCCCATTCGATGAAGGTTCGGGCGCCGTCGGTGACCGGCACGAGGCGGAACGTGGCGATGTAGTTGTCGACCCCCATCGGGGACTCGAGGATCGAGTAGGTGCAGGAGTAGTCGTAGTCCGACAGCGCCAGAAGCTGCTCGCGGATGCCGCCGCCGTCCTTGAGCTTGAAGTTGCGGACGCAGCCGACCTTGTCGGAGGGCTGGCTCTGCTCGATGCGGCTTTCGGCGATGCCGGGATGCCAGCTCGGCAGACCGTTGAAGTCTCGTATGGCGCTCCAGACCCGATCGGCGGGGGCGTTGAGGACACTGGATCTGTAGACCTTCGGCATTGGTCCGGGTTCCCGTTAACTTGAAGTGGTTTCGCGCGGGAGCGCTTTGCCCACGGTTCGAGACGGGCACTTACGAGCCCCGCTCACCATGAGGTCCGTCGTGCTGCCCGACACCCGGCCATCATCCTGACGACCATCGAAGCGGTGTCTGGAAGGATGCGCATCCTGACTTCGGTGCATTTTCAACGCTCCTAATCCTTGCCGCCGTCATCGTCGCCGTCGCGCTTCTTCTGTTCGGACTCGGCCGCCTTGGCGATGCTCTGCATGTCGCGGGCCGAGCGGATGACGTCGCCCATCCGGCTCACGCTGCCCGGCTCGATGCCGACCTCCTTGAGCAGGTTGTCGACCATCGGCGCCTGGACCCGGTAGCGCAGGGCGGAGTCCATGACCTCGTCGGTCATGTTCTTGTGGCCGCCACCGCCGCCGTTGAGACCGTCGAAGTGCATGATGTTGATGCCTTCGATCTTCTCCATCGGCCTGACGCTCTCGCGGACGATGCCCTCGACCTTGTCGAGCAGCTTGCGGCGGTAGAGCGACTCGCGGGCTTCCAGCGTGAGCAGGTTCTCCGCCTCGTTGACGAGACGCTGGGCCTCGGCGGCAACGGCTGCGCGGATCTTCTCGGCCTCGGCGTCGATCTTCTTCGCCTCGGCGTCCTTCTCCGCCATCATCAGCTCGATGGAGCGCAGGCGCTTGGCGGCCTCGGATTCGCGGGCCGTCGCCACGTGCTCCTCAGCCTCGGCGGCCTTGGCGCGTGCCTTCTCGGCCTCAATCTGGGCGGCGGAACGCTCCTTGGACTTGCCGAACAGCTCGATGGATTTCTCCATCTCGGCCATCTCGACGATCTTCTCGCGCTCGACCTCGAGGCGGCGCAGGTCGCGGTCGCGGCCGATGCGGGCCTCGTCGATGCCCCGGTCGGAAGCGATGCGGGCGCGCTCGATCTCCTCGCGGGCCGCGATCTCCGATTCCTCGTAGGCCTGCCGCTTGGCGATCTCGAGCTGCTCGATGGCGCGGGCGCGCTCCAGACGCGCTTCCTCGATCTGACGATCCTGGGCGACGTTGGCGCGCTCGATCTCCGTCATCGCGGCGATATCGGCCTTGCGCACCTCGCGATTGGCCTCGGTGCGCTCGATCTCGCGGCCGGAGATCTCGATCTCGCGGGCCTTCTCGGCAAGCTCGACTTCCTTGCGATGCTCGACCTCGAGGATCTCGCGGGTTCTGGCGTAGCCGATACGCTCCTTCTCGACGGCAAGCTCGGCGGCGATGCGGCTGCGGTCGAGCTTGTCGTTCTTCTTGATCTCGGCTTCCTCGAGATTGAGGGCCAGGGCGATCTCCAGGTTGCGGGTCTCCTGGTCGCTGGCGATGCGCTCGGCGGCGACCCGCTTGACCTGGGCGATGCGGGCAGCCTCGGTCGCCTCGCGTGCGGCGATCTCCGCTTCCTCGACGGCGCGGTTGCGCTCGATCTCCAACCCCTGGGTCTCCTGCTCGCTGGCGATGCGGACGGCCGCGACCTTCTTTTCCTGGGCGATACGCGCGGCTTCGGTCGCCTCGCGCGCGGCAATCTCGGCTTCCTCCAGCACCCGGGCGCGGGCGATGTCGAGCTTGCGGGTTTCCTCTTCGCTGGCGATCCGCTCGGCGGAGAGCTTCTTCTCCTGCGCGATGCGCGCGGCCTCGGTCGCCTCGCGTGCGGCGATATCGGCTTCCTCCAGCGTCCGGTTGCGCTCGATCTCCAGGTAGCGGGTCTCCTGCTCGCTGGCGATACGGTCGGCGGAGAGCTTCTTCTCCTGCGCGATGCGCGCGGCCTCGATCGCCTCGCGGGCGGCGATCTCGGCGGCTTCGGTCGCCTTCGAACGCTCGATCTCGCGGCGCTGGGTTTCCTCCTCGTTGGCGATCCGGGTCTGGGTGATCGCCAGTTCCTGTGCGAGCCGCGACTTCTCGATCTCCTGCCGGGCGGCAATCTCGGCTTCCTCGATGGCCTTGGACCGGGCGATCTCGCGCTGTTGGGTTTGCTCCTCGTTGGCGATGCGCTCTTCGGTGACGGCCCGCTCCTGTGCGATGCGCGCCTTCTCCGTCTCCTCGTAGGCGGCGATCTCGGCGGCCTGGATGACCTTGCCGCGTTCGATCTCGCGCTGCTGGGTCTCCTCCTCGTTGGCGATGCGCGCCTCGGTGACGGCACGCTCCTGGGCGATGCGCGCCTTCTCGGTCTCCTCGCGCGCGGCGATCTCGGCCGCCTCGATGGCGCGGGTGCGCTCGATCTCGCGGCGGCGCGTGTCCTCTTCGTTGGAAATCCGCGCCTGCGTCACCGCGCGTTCCTGCTCGATCCGCGCCTTCTCGGTTTCCTCGCGGGCGGCGATCTCGGCGGCCTCGATCGCACGGGTGCGCTCGATTTCACGGCGCTGGGTTTCCTCTTCCGAAGAGATGCGGGCTTCGGCGATGGCGCGTTCCTGCGCGAGCCGGGCCTTCTCGGTCTGCTCGCGGGCGGCGATCTCGGCCTGCTCTGCCTGGGTCTCGCGCTCGGCGCGCTCCCGGGTCAGTTCCATGCGTTGATTGGCGCGCCGGATCTCGACCTCGCGCTCCTGCTCCAGTCGGGCTGTCTCACTGTCGCGCTCGATGTCCAGGGACTGTTTCTCGGCTTCCAGATTCCGCGTGCGGATCTGGATCATCGTGTCCTGCTCGATATCGTTGCGCAGCTTGCGGCGGGTCTCGATTTCCTCGATCAGCCGGGTCAGACCCTCGGCGTCGAACCGGTTGGACGGGTTGAAGTATTCCAGGTCGGTCTGGTCGAGTTCGGTGATCGCGACGGTTTCAAGCTCGAGACCGTTCTGGGCCAGCGCCTCGGAGGCCGCGGTCTTGAGGCGGGAGACGTAGTCGCCGCGCTGCTCGTGCATCTCCTCCATGGTCATTTCGGCCGCGCAGGAGCGCAGCGCGCCGACGAACTTGCCGCCGAGGAGCTGATGCAGCCGTTCCTGCTCCATGGTGCGCCGGCCGAGGGTCGCCGCGGCGGCGGCCACCGCGTCCTTGTTCGGCGCAACGCGCACATAGAACTCGGCGATGATGTCGACGCGCATGCGGTCCTTGGTGATCAGCGCGTGTTCCTGCTCGCGGATCACCTCCATCTGCAGCACGTTCATGTTGACGGGCGTGATCTCGTGGATGATCGGCAGCACGAAGGCGCCGCCGTTGATCACCACGCGCTGGCCGCCGAAACCGGTGCGCACGAAGGACACTTCCTTGGTCGACCGGTGATAGAGCCAGTTGAGCAGGTAGACGACCACCACGATCACAATGATCGCTACGATCAGCCACAGGATCAGGGCTCCGATCATTTGACCCGTCATTGACGTTCCCTCCAATTCCCTTCCTGCCGGCACGGTGTCCGGCGACCGTCCCGCCTGGCTGTCAGGCGCGGCCGATTTGCTTGAACTTCCTGGTCTGTTCGGTCAGTGCGATTTCGGTGGGCAGGCGCTCCATCGAGGAGGCGCCGTAGAACCCATGGCAGTTGTCGGTGTTGTTCAGGACGAACTCGGCATCCTCGGGCTGGGCGACGGGACCGCCGTGCACCAGCACGATGGCGTCCTTGTTGACCTTCAGCGCGGCGTCGGCCCAGGCGGTGACGGTCGCCGGCGCGTCTTCGAGCCGGCGACCGGATTCCGCGCCGATGGACCCGCCGGTGGTGAGCCCCAGATGGCAGACGATGATGTCGGCGCCGGCCCTGGCCATCGCGGTCGCATCGTCCTCGGAGAACACGTAGGGCGTCGTCAGCATGTCCCGGGCGTGGGCGGCGGCGATCATGTCGACCTCCAGCCCGTAGGACATGCCGGTTTCCTCGAGATTGGCGCGAAACAGCCCGTCGATGATGCCGACCGTCGGGAAGTTCTGGACGCCGGAGAAGCCGAGCGCCTTCAGGTCGTCGAGGAACTTGTCGAATATGCAGAACGGATCGGTGCCGTTGACGCCGGCGAGCACCGGCGTGTTCTTCACGACCGGCAGCACCTCGTGTGCCATCTCGACGACGATGTCGTTGGCGTTGCCATAGGCCATCAGCCCGGCGAGCGAGCCGCGGCCGGCCATGCGGTAGCGGCCGGAGTTGTAGATGACGATCAGGTCGATGCCGCCGGCTTCCTCGCACTTGGCCGACAGGCCGGTGCCGGCGCCGCCGCCGATGATCGGCTCGCCGCGGGCGATCATGGCCCGGAACTTCTCGACGATGGCGCGACGTTCAAACCGCGGCATTGCGTAGTCTCCGTGTCTTGCGTCTGTCGACGCGCCGGCCGACGAGGGTGAGGAACGAGGACACGATGGCCTCGCAGAATTCGGGATCGTTGATGTTGTTGGGCAGCCGGATGAGCTGACGCTTCGAGGTCTGGCGGACGGTCTGTTCGAGCGCCGAGAACAGGGCGCGGTCGGCGTCCGGGTCGTGGAACGGCTGGCCCGGCGCGTCGAGCGCGGAGACCCCGCCCTCCGGCAGGAAGAACCGCACCTGGCCCTCCATCTGGTTCAGCCTGTCGCCGATCCAGCGGCCCATGCGGTCGTTCTCTTCCGCAGTGGTGCGCATCAGTGTCACCTGCGGGTTGTGCTGGTAGAAATTGCGCCCGCGATAGTGCTCGGGAACGGTGTCGAGAGGCCCGAAATTGACCATGTCGAGGGCGCCGCAGGAGCCGACATAAGGCAGCCGGGTGCGGATGACGGCGCCGAACCGGTCCTCCGTGGCGGGAAACACCCCGCCCATCATCATGTCGCAGATCTCGGTGGTTGTGAGGTCGATGACGCCCTCGAGCAGGCCGGAGTCGACCAGGTTCTCCATCGAGCGGCCGCCGACGCCGGTGGCGTGGAACACGAGGCAGTCGAACTGGTCCTCGAGGCCGGCCACCACCTGCTGCACGCAGGTCGTCGTGACGCCGAACATGGTCAGCCCGATCGCCGGCAGCGCGTCGCTCTCCTCGCGAACCTGCCCCTGGGCCTGGCGGGTCGAGACCATGCCGGCGATGGCGTTGGCGCCGTTGGCGAGAACCTCGCGGGAAATCCGGTTGAGGCCCTGAACGTCGGTGACCGAATACATCATCATGATGTCGGAGGGGCCGACGTAGCGGCCGACCTCGCCGGAGGCCACGGTCGAGATCATCACCTTGGGCACGCCGATCGGCAGCCTGCGCATGCCCGGCGTCGCCAGCGCGGTGCCGCCGCTGCCGCCGGCCGAAATGATACCGGCGATGCCGCGTTGGCGCTGGATCCAGTTTTCGAAGGCAACCGCCATCTCGCGGATCGACTCGCCGCGGTCGCCGGTGAACACGCCGCCGGGGCCGCGCTTGTGATAGGCGGCGACCTGGTTGGGCGGCACCTCGGCGCCGGACGGCTTGCCGCTGGTCGACAGGTCGACGAGCCGGGTGCGCAGGCCGGCCTTGGAGATGATGTCGCGGATATACTTGAGTTCCGCGCCCTTGGTATCGAGCGTCCCGACCACCAGGATTTCGCCGCCGCCGAGCGGCGACATCGAGGCCGACGCGCGCAGCCGCTCGGGGATTTCCTCGGGCTCCGGCTCGTCTTCCACGGCGCCACTGGCGGCCAAGATCTCGGCGAGCGAGGCCGGCTCCGACCAGCGGGTCGGCAGGTGCGGGTTCGATTTGTACGACTTCGGACCCACAGCGGCGCGGCGACGCCGGCGGCTCGACCGGCGCGGGCGCTCTTCTTCCTCGTACGCCTCCAGGTCCTCTTCCGGCGGCGGCGCCTCCTCGTGACCGTGGCGGCCGACGCCCAGCAGGCGCTGCTGCAGGTCGCGGTCGGCGGCGAGCTGGATCGCGTCCATGACGCGGTTGATCCGCCCGTTGACCATGATGGCGACCTTCTCGGAGACCGCCGTCGCCACACCGATGTTCTGCTCGATGACGAGGACGGCGATGTCCTCGTCCTCGCCGAGCGTCAGCAGCATGTCCTCGACCTGCGCGACGATGACCGGGGCGAGCCCTTCGGTCGGTTCGTCCATGATCAGTAGGCGCGGGTTGCCGAGAAGTGCGCGGCCGATCGCCAGCATCTGCTGTTCGCCGCCCGAAAGCTGGCCGCCGCCGTTGTTGCGCCGTTCGGCGAGGCGCGGGAACGTGTCGTAGATGCGCTCAATGGTCCAAGCCGCCCGCTTGCCGCCGCGCTCGCACAGCCGCAGATGCTCGTTGACCGTCAGCGAAGGCCACAGGCGCCGGCCCTGCGGCACGTAGCCGACGCCCATGTTGGCGATCTGGCTCGGGCTCAGGCCCCGCAGCTCGTCCTTGTCGAAGCGGATCGAACCACGCGCCGAATGGACGAGGCCCATGATGGCCTTGCAGAGCGTGGTCTTGCCCATGCCGTTGCGGCCAACGACCGACAGGACACCGTGTTCGAGCGTGAGGTTGACGCCCTGAACGGCGTGCGACTGGCCGTAGTAGACGTGCAGGTCGCGTACCCTGAGAACGGCGTCAGGCTCGCGCTGACGGCGGCGGTCGGGCGGGTCGGACCGGGGGCGCCAGCGCTCAGCCATGACCGTCCCCGAGATAGAGTTCCTGGACCTGCGCGTCGTTCTCGATTTCCTCCGGCGTGCCTTCCTTGAAGATCCGGCCGTTGTGCATGACCGTGACGGATTCGACCACGCGCAGGGCCACGTCCATGTCGTGCTCGATGATGATGAAGCCGACATGGGCGGGTAGCGACTGCAGGATCTCGATCAGTTCCGAACGCTCCGTCGGCGACAGGCCGGCAGCGGGCTCGTCGAACAGGATGAAGCGCGGCGCGCCGGCCAGCGCCATCGCCACCTCGAGCTGGCGCTGCTGGCCGTAGCTGAGTTCGGCGACGGCGCGGTCGCGAATATCGGTCAGGTGGACGGCGTCGACCAGTTCCTCCGCCGACTGCATCAGCGCCTCGTTGCGGCGCGGGCGGATGAACGAGAACCGGCCGCGCGAAACGCCCCGGCAGGCGAGATACACATTGTCGAGGACGGTGAGCCCCTTGAACAGGAGCGAGATCTGGTAGGTGCGCCGCAGACCGCGGCGGATCTTCTCGTGCGCAGGCAGGCGCGTTACGTCCTCGCCGAAGAAGCGGATGCGACCGCTGGTCGGGAAAAAATCGCCGGTGACGCAGTTGAACAGGGTCGTCTTGCCGGCGCCGTTGGAACCGAGAATGGCCCGCTTCTCGCCGGGTCGGACCTCCATGTTGATGTCGGACAGTGCCGCCAGCGCGCCGAACATCCGCTCGACGCCCCTCAGTTCGAGGGCGTGGGCGGTTCCCGCCGCCGACAGCTTTTCGGCAACCGTCGTCGCCATCACCCGTCTCCCTCGCCGGAGACGCGGCGGCCGGCGGCGCGCGCCAGGCTCGTGGCGCTGCGCGAATTACGCCAGCGCTTCCACAGACCGATGATGCCGTCCGGCGAAAAGAACACGATCGCCAGGAAGCCGAGCCCGATCAGCAGGTTGAAGCGGGCCGGATCGAGGCCGACGCCCTGCAGCAGGTCGATGGCGAAGGTGCGCAGCAGCGCATAGATCAGCGCGCCGATGAACGGCCCGATCGGATGGCTCAGGCCGCCAATGACCGCGATGACGAGAATGTCGATAACCGGGCCGATGCCGGCGGTGCCCGGCGAGACCTGGCCGTTCTGCCAGGTCAGCAGGATGCCGGCGATCGCCGCGATCAGCGCCGCGAAGGCATAGGCCGCGATGCGGTGGGCGGTGACGTTGAAGCCGATTGCCTCCATCCGCCGCGCGTTGTCGCGGACGCCCTGCAGGGCCAGTCCGAATGGCGAGCGCGAGACGTAGAGGACGACGAAGAAGGACAGCGCGGCGAAGAACAGCGACAGGTAGTAGAACGGCGTCGCATCGTGGAAATCGATACCGAAGATGACCGGGGCGCGCAGGGCATTGAAACCCGAGAAGCCGTTGAACAGCGCGTAGTTCTGCAGCGTCAGGTAGAAGAACGCCGCGGCGATCGCCAGCGTGATCATGATCGTGTAGATGCCTTCGGTGCGCACGGCGAGGGCACCTGAGATGGTTCCGAAGGCGACAGCGATGGCCAGCGCGATCGGCACCGCGATCCACCAGGGCCAGAACAGGCTGATGGTTTCCATAGCGCTGGAGCCGAAGATCGCGCTCATGTAGGCGGCGACACCGGCGACCGTCATCTGCACGAGAGACACCATGCCGCCATAGCCGGCGAGGAACATCAGGCTGAGCGCGATCATGCCCAGCACAAAACTCCAGCCGAAGATCTGAAACTGGATGAAGTCGTTGGCGAAGGCCGGCACAAACAGCAGGAACAGCGCCAGCAGCCAGGCGACGGGATGAATGCCGCGCAACCAGGCCGGCAGCTCGGCGCGGGAAGCAGCGCGGGCGCCGATGTCCTGGCCGGGACCTTCCTGGTCGAGCACAGCCATCGTGCTACCTCCGGCCCAGCAGACCCTGCGGGCGGAACGCCAGCACGAGCACCATGATGAGGAAGGTTGTCACGACCGCGTAGGTCGGCAGGTAGACCGAACCGAACTGCTCCGACAGGCCGATCAGCAGAGCTCCGAGAGCGGCCCCCGGGATCGATCCCATGCCGCCAACAATGACCACGACGAGCGAGGCGAGCAGGAAGCGCGTATCGACACCGGGCGCCAGCGACTGGAAGGTGCCGCCGACCACGCCGGCAAGCCCGGCAAGCCCGGCCCCCAACGCGAAAACCATGACGAAGACGAGCTGGATGCGCACGCCGGTCGCAGACAGCATGTCGCGGTCGTCGACACCCGCTCGCACCATCATGCCGATCTTGGTGCGGTTGAGCGCCAGCCACATCAGGATGCCGAGCACGGCGGCGGCGAAGAAGATGAAGATCCGCACCGCGGGGTACTTCATGTAAACCGCTTCGCCGCTGCTCTTCAGCGCGGTGATGAATGGCAGTTCGACGGCACCGAACAGCCAGTCCGGCGGCTCGACCTGGTAGAAGTCGCCGCCCCAGATCCACAGCATGATGTCGGCCATGACGATCGATATGCCGATCGTCACGAGCGTCTGCCGCAACTCCTCGCCTTCCATGCGGCGGAACACGCCGACCTGCAGGATGACGCCGAACAGCGCCATGGCGAGAAAGGCGACGAGGAAGCTCAGGTACCAGTTTCCGGTGGCGTCGGAGACCGTGTAGCCGAGATAGCCGCCGAACAGGTAGAGCGAGCCGTGCGCCAGATTGACGTTGCGCATCAGGCCGAAAATGAGCGTGAAACCGCTTGCGACGAGGAAATAGAGCGCGCCGAGCGTTATCCCGTTGAAGAGGGCGTTCAGGAACACCTTCTTGCGCCCGATCGCATCCTCCAGGCCTTCCGGCCACGGCGAGACGATCAGCCAGAGCATCAGGACGACCGCCAACAGGATGACGATCGACCAGACGGGATGACGCTCGACGAACCGGCTCATCTGGCCGCCCCCGGCATGCAGGAACGGACACTGCGAAACGGGACGGCGCGAGCAGCGGCGGCGCCCGACAAGACTACGCCGGATCGAGTCGCCGTACGCCCGCTCATGTCAGCGCCCCTCCCTACCCTGAAAACAAACCGCGTTTGCCGCGTTTCTGTTGACGCATCGAACCTAGAACACGGCTACGGCCCCCTGCATGTCATGCAGTCTCTTTTGCGTCGCAGCCCGCTCCGGCTCCCCACACACCGGGCATCGCCGACCGGCGAACGCGGCCCGGTGCCGCGCCCCCTCTCCTTCGGTGCTCGCTGGACCCGTCAGGAATGCAATACGTGCGCGACGCGCCGGTAGTCGGTGGGCGCCAGGCCGGTATTAAGCGCGAAGAACCGCGAGAAGCTCGACTGCGACGAGAAGCCGAGATCGAGGCTGATGTCGGTTATCGACTTGGGCGATTCCGCCAGTTCCGTCAGTGCCCGCTCCATCCGGATGGTGTTCCAGAACAGCTTCGGCGTGACGCCGGTCTGGTTGCGGAACAGCTTGAAGAAGTGCGGCCGCGACAGGCCGGATTCGACGGCGACATCATCGAGGCCGATGATCTGGCCGACATTCTCCGTCATCAGCCGGATCGACTTGCGGACGCGGAAATCGTTGATGCGCTGGCCGTCACCCTGCTCCTGGGCCCCCGGGACCCATGTCAGGGTCTGCTCGAAGCATGCCGAGGTCAGCTCGTACAGATAGCCGTCGAGCAGGTCGGTGGTCCGGGCACTGGTCAGCAGCCGGACGACGTTGGCGACGAGCCGGCTGATGATCGGGGTCATCTCAATCTCCGGCCGGCCGAACCTCAGCGCCCCCATCGAGGACCGGCTGAAGTTCAGGAACCATTCCGGCTTTATGTAGAGGACAAGGCAGAACTGCCCGTCCTCGTCGTCTTCGGGCTCATAGGAATGCAGCTCCCACGGATTGATCGCCGCCGCCCGCTCCGGCGAGAGAACGCAGGGGATATCCTTGATGGTGATCGTGGACAGACCACCCTGAACCCAGAATGTCAGATGCCCCTCCCGGTGGGCATGTTTGATCATCGGTCTATTGAGCGAATAGAGCGACGCACGGCCGAAGTGGCCGTGATACACCGATATTGCAGTGCTCAACGGCTCCTCCCTAAATTCGTCTTTTCTTTCTAGTATGATCCAGCTTTCCCGCGGTGGCTACGGGTTTCCGCAAAACAGACCGCCGAATGAGGTGGCGCAATCCGGGTGGAAGCCGCCGCCTTCCGCAGGTGCGAATACCGTTTCCGCAGTTTTCGCAGCGATCCTGCAGGCTCGAAATCGGGAAAGCGCGGCGATTTTTATTTGATTTTATTAGTTCGCCATACAAACCAGCCCGAATTTCGGCATCTTTTTCGCGAATCTCGGATCTATTGCAGGCTTCCGGAATTTCGCGCATCGCGACAGGCGCCGCGTTGCGGTTGATCCGGCAGGCAGGCATGGGAAAACCTGCGCCGCTCGCGCGGCGCAGGCTCATTTCCGGTTGGCCGGCCAAAAGGCGACCCGGCAGTGCAGCGGATTACTCGTACTTCTTGCACTCCGGAACGTCGCGCGAGGGCAGGCCGATCGACTTGAAGACAGCCGGATCGATACCGAGCGTCTGGTTTACGTTAGGCACGACCTTGACGACCTTGCTGACCAGATTGCCGTCGCCGTCCTCGACCACTTCGGTGACGAAGTTGGTGCCGATGGCCTGACGGTTCTCGTCAAGCGTGATCTTACCGTTCGGCGCGTCGAGCTCGAGACCCGAAAGAACCTCACGGAACTTGTCCTGATCGCTGAGGTCGCCGCCGACTGCGTCGATTGCCTGGAACGCCGCGATCGCCGCATTGTAGTAGTTGGTGGCGAGCAGCGAGGGACCCGCGAAACGCTTCTCGGGCGGGAAGGCGTCCTGATAGGCCTTCACGAAGGCCTGCCACTTCGCGTTATCCCAGGTATCGCCCTGGCCAGAAGCGGCCGGCGTGCCAATCAGGCGTTCCTTGGCCTTGCCCTTGGAGGACAGCACGGTCTGGTCGACCATGATGGCGCCGCCGATGAGGCTGGCATCGCCGCCGGCCTGAACGTACTGGTTCAGGAAGTTGACGGCATCGCCACCGCCGAGCCCCAGATAGATCGCGTCGACGTCATCCGGCAGCGCGGCGATGATGGAGGAGAAGTCCTTGGTTCCGAGCGGAACCCAGAAGCGCTCCGTGACCTCGCCGCCGAGGCCGCAGTATTCCAGCACCAGACCGAACACCTGCGTGTAGACGAAGGAGTAGTCCTCGCCGACGGTGGCGATCTTCTTCCAACCCTTTTCATTGAGGATGTAGTCGCCGAGGCCCGCCGACCACTGGGCGCCGTCCATGTTGAAGCGGAAGAAGTTCGGCGCGGGATCGACATAGGTCGTTTCCTGGGCGCCGGACGCCGCGTTGATGAAGGTCATGTGCGGCTGGGTCTTGGCGTAGTCCTTAACCGCGATGCCTTCCGAGCCGGACAGCGGGCTGATGACGAGATCGACCTTGTCCTGCTCGACCAGCTTGCGGACCGCGCGGATGGCGGAGTCCGGGCTGGCGTCGGTCGAGGCCACGATAATCTCGAGCGGCCGGCCGCCGGCCTTCTTGCCGACTTCCTGAAGCGCGACCTCGAAACCGCGCATGCCGTCCTCGCCGAGCACCGTGTAGGTGCCCTCGAGCGTTGCCGTAACGCCGATCTTCAGCGGCTCCTGCGCCTGACCGGGCAATGTAGAGAATGCAATCGCAGCCGCGCCTGCCAGGGCTGCCCCAATATATTTCTTCATGACCGTTTCCTTCCTCCCGTTCTGGAGATCCGCCCCTCTTGTGCCCAGACGAGCCGGGGTGCGGCTGAAACCAGACCCTGGACGATCCGAACCGAATTCCCGGGGAGGTTTTTCGGGACGGACATGCCAACGTCGGCTACCCGACGGCCGGCGCCGCTACGGCCGGATTGCCCGGACGGAACGCCTACCTTCCGCAAAGGTATGACAAGTTAAAACACCAACTCCGGGGACCAGCCATTACATCCCGTATCCTTTTTTGGGCGGTAGGCGGCGGTTGGGCAGGCCAACGGATACGGCCGGGGCAGCAGGCGCTGCACCGGGCAAGGACGGAAATCGCGATGGCAGACCGGGTCGGCGGGGGCGCGGTCGGGTGCGCCTCCGCTTGTGTGCCGCTGTCAGGCTGCCGCGGCGAGGCCCGCGTCGATGGCGGAAGCGATATTCGCGACGTCGTCGGCGGTGATCACCAGCGGCGGCGACAGGATGATGTTGGGGCCTGACACGCGCAACATGACCCCTTCGGCATAGGCGGTCTCGAAGACGCCGCCGATCGTCGCTTTGTCGACCGGGGTCTTCTTTTCCCGGTCGGAAACGAGCTCAAGCGCGACCATCAGCCCCTTGCCGCGGACGTCGCCGACCAGTTCGTGCTTTTCCTTCAGCGCAACGGCGGCTGCGAGCAGTTCGTCGCCGCGGGCGGCCGCGTTTTCGGCCACATTCGCCTTGTCGATCTCCGGCAGGCAGGCGAGCGCAGCCGCACAGCCGACCGGATGGGCGGAATAGGTATAGCCGTGGCCGATGTTACCGAAGGCGTCGGAATTGCCCTCGAAGGCTTCGGCGACCTTCTCCGAGATCATCACCGCGCCGAACGGGAAGTAGCCGTTGGTGATCGCCTTGGCGATGCACATGAGATCGGGCTTCACACCCCACAAGCGGGAACCGGTCCAGCCGCCGGTGCGGCCGAAGGCGGTGATCACCTCGTCGGCGATCAGCAAAATGCCGTGCCGGTCGCAGATCTCGCGCACCATCGGCATGAAGCTTTCGTGCGGCGGGATGACGCCGCCGGCGCCAAGCACCGGTTCCATGATGAAGGCGGCGATGGTGTCGGCGCCCTGAAAAGCGATCTCGTCCTCCAGCGCGGCGGCACAGGCCTGCGCGAGTTTCGCCGGATCCGTCTCGTTGAACGGATTCCGGTAGACGTAAGGAGAGGGAATGTGGAAGCAGCCGGGCAGCAACGGCTCGTAGTTGCGCCGGAAATTTGCGTTGCCGTTGACCGAGGCGCCGCCCATGTGGGTGCCGTGATAGCCCTTCTTGAGACTCAGGAACTTGGTGCGGTCCCGGTCGCCGCGGATCTTGTGGTACTGGCGCGCGAGCCGGAGCGCCGTCTCGACGCTGTCCGATCCGCCCGAGGTGAAGAACGACCGCACCATGCCGTCAGGCGCGAACCAGTCGGCCAGCATGTAGGACAATTCGATCGCCGGCCCCGTCGAGGTGCCGCGGAAGGCGGAATAATAGGGCAGCGTATCGAGCTGTTCGGCGATCGCCTTTTTCACAGGGTCGCAGGAGTAACCGAGATTGACGTTCCACAGACCGCCGACGGCATCGAGCGTCCTGTGGCCGTCAACATCGGTCAGTGTCACGCCCTCGGCCGCCGTGACGACC
>ENA-ORCV01000639-ORCV01000639.1-marine-metagenome-genome-assembly--contig:-NODE-639-length-18532-cov-4.727662_pt1 | contig 18532 bp, 17 predicted proteins | sample MGYA00237779_ERZ508509 | MGnify/ENA primary metagenome ERZ508509 (study PRJEB26180, sample SAMN06268772) | marine metagenome | isolation source: Bioluminescent Bay, La Paraguera, Puerto Rico | place... | reverse complement strand
GGCCAGCCGATCTCCATGCTGATCCCGGAAGTCATCGGCTTTAAAATGACCGGCAAACTGCCGGAGGGCGCGACGGCGACCGACCTTGTCCTCACGGTTACGGAAATGCTCCGCAAGAAAGGCGTTGTCGGCAAGTTCGTCGAATTCTTCGGACCGGGGCTCGATCATCTCGCCCTCGAAGACCAGGCGACCATCGCCAACATGGCGCCGGAATACGGCGCGACCTGCGGCTTCTTCCCCGTCGACGAAGAAACACTGCGCTACCTGAAAGCCACCGGCCGCGCCGACGACCGCGTCGCGCTGGTTGAAGCCTATGCGAAAGAACAGGGCATGTGGCGCGAGAAAGACACGCCCGATCCGGTATTCACCGATACGCTCGAACTTGACCTCGCAACGGTCGTTCCTTCACTCGCCGGACCGAAACGGCCGCAGGACAGGGTGCTGCTCTCGAAAGCGCCGGAAAGCTTTGCGGTATCCCTCGACAAGGAATACGGCAAGGGCGGCGAAGCCGCGAAGCGCGTGGCCGTGAAGGGCGAGGACTTCGACATCGGCCATGGCGACGTCGCGATCGCCGCCATCACGTCCTGCACCAACACGTCGAACCCGTCAGTGCTGATCGCCGCCGGCCTCTTGGCGCGCAATGCGCGGACTAAGGGCCTTAGCGTCAAGCCGTGGGTCAAAACCTCGCTGGCGCCCGGAAGCCAGGTCGTAACCGACTATCTCGACGCCGCCGGCCTCACCGACGACCTCGATGCGCTCGGCTTCAATCTCGTCGGTTACGGTTGCACCACCTGCATCGGCAATTCCGGCCCATTGCCGGCGCCGATTTCAGATGCGGTGAATGAAAACGACCTTGCGGTCGCCTCGGTGCTTTCCGGCAACCGCAACTTCGAAGGGCGCGTCCCGCCGGACGTGCGCGCGAACTCCCTCGCCTCCCCGCCGCTGGTTGTCGCCTACGCCCTCGCCGGGTCCATGAACATCAACCTGACGACCGACTCGCTCGGCAAGGGGCTCGACGGCGAAGACGTTTATCTCAAAGACATCTGGCCCTCCAACATGGAAATCGCCGAGGTCGTGCGCGAACACGTCACGGCGCAGATGTTCGCCTCTCGTTACGCAGACGTCTTCAAGGGTGACGAGAAATGGCGCGCCATCGACGCCGGCGACGGCCAAACCTATCGCTGGCCGCCGTCGACCTATGTGGCGAACCCGCCCTATTTCGAAGGCATGACGAAAGAGCCGAAAGCAGTCGAACCGATCAGCGGCGCCCGCGTGCTCGCGCTGTTCGGCGACTCGATCACCACCGACCACATCTCGCCAGCGGGCTCGATCAAGGAAGACAGTCCGGCGGGCGAGTATCTTAAATCCCATCAGGTGCCGGTTGCAGAGTTCAATTCCTACGGCTCGCGGCGCGGCAATCACGACGTGATGATGCGCGGCACGTTCGCCAATATCCGTATCAAGAACCAGATGCTCCCCGGCACCGAAGGCGGCGTCACCAAGTTCACGCCGACCGGCGAGGAAATGCCGATCTACGATGCGGCGATGAAATACAAGGAAGCGGGAACGCCGCTCGTCGTCATCGCCGGCGAACAATACGGCACCGGCTCCTCGCGCGACTGGGCGGCGAAAGGCACGATCCTTCTCGGCGTGCGCGCGGTGATCGCCCAAAGCTTTGAGCGCATCCACCGCTCGAACCTGATCGGCATGGGCGTGCTGCCGCTGCAGTTCAAGGACGGCGCGTCATGGGAGTCGCTCGGGCTCAACGGCGACGAGCAGGTGACCATCAAGGATGTCGACAAGATCAGCCCCCGCGCCGATGCAAAAGCGACGATCACTTTTGCAAATGGCGACACGAAGGAGATCGACGTTCTGGTGCGCATCGATACCGCCGACGAACTTGATTACTTCCGTCACGGCGGCATTTTGCACTACGTCATCCGCAAACTGGCGTCTTAACAGCCACAAACAGAAGGCACACTTATAAAGTGTGCCTTCTGCACAAATTCAATCTCTAGTTTGTAGATTGAATCTGGGGGCCTATATACGTCTGTGACCCAATCCCGCCGCAGCCGGTAACTGCGATTTAATCGAGTTCCGCGATATTTTCGGTTGACGGGAAGGGTCAAGTCAGCGGAAAAAATTCCGGCCTATCGTTTCGGGAGGGTGACGGTAGCGCCTACTTTGACAAGTCCTAGGCTAGAACTTGAACTCCCTCTGACGTGGCCACGGGCGGGTATGAGCACACACATGCTCTAACCGTCCGTAGCGCCAGCGGAAGTACGATTTAACGTATACTCGACGTTTCATCGTCTTTTCTCCCTGTTAGCGCGCGGGGGTGGGCCCCGCTCCCTCAGACGCCCCTTGCGCCCGTGCCCGTAAACAGGCGCTGCGGGGTCGCAGGGTGAGGTTTGCTTTCAGGAAGTAGTCAGCGCTACCGCCAGTTACGCTTAAATCCGAGTCCGGCGCACTCGGTCAAGCTCTTTTCTGGCAGTTGGCGCGATCATCTGCTAATCGCGAGCTTAAGTGGTTGTCTTTTTTGCCTTTTTCCCCTGTTTATTGGGGAAAACTGGTGGTTTCTTCTGTTTTGACCGCTTGATGCTTTCTTCGACCTCTTTCGGGTCGGTCTGGATAAACCGCTCCAGCGCCTCATTGGCGTCCATGTCTATATAAAGCGGCGGCTCTCTGCGGGATTCTGTCATGTGAGACATTGTAAAGCGCACCGCGAGCGTAGGTAAGGGGTAAGAGGTTAACAGGCTTGCAATATTGCAAGTCCACCCAACGCCAACTATCTTTTTATTGGAGTATACGCCAGCACCCCAGCGGGGGGGGGGCGGAAGCGCTGGCTTAAAAGCAGTGAAACCGAATTAGGAAACCGCACCGATGAGTGAGGCAGCCGCATTAGCCCGGTTCCCACGCTATGAAGAGGCGTCGCGCAGGGCAAAAGAATTGACCCGCCATTTTTCGGCACCGCCCATACCTGTGCTTGACATTGCGGAAGATAACGGTGCGGACGTTCGTTTCGACTTCTTCCCTAACTTTAAAGATAAAGTGTCGGGGCTGTGTGATTTTCAAACTGGTCGGATATATGTGAACGCTGCAGACAGTGATGAGCGCCGGCGGTTCACTATAGCGCATGAACTTGGCCACTGGGTCTTGCACCGCGATTATTTCCTGCAGCATCCGAACAAATATAGGATTTTTCCGCGATTTGCGCAGCCGGATTACAATGATCCATTTGAGCGGGAAGCGAACCGATTTGCTGCCGATCTGTTGGTGCCAGATCACCTAATTAAGCCTGTTAGGGGCGCTGCGCCATCAAGGCTTGCTGCTATTTTTGGCGTTTCAAAACAAATGATGGAAATCCGGCTTAAACGTGTCAGGCGGTAGAAAAAAACCGCCGGATGAGCTGCCTTCCGCATCCGATGTTATGTCGGATGTAGGTAGCGATCCAAACGTCTCTGACATTATAGAGGCGGAATTTGTAGATAAGTTTATCCATAAATCAGTTGGCGCAGAGATTCAGTACGCGCACTTACGTGGCTTACAGGACCACTATAGACACAAAAGCAAGTGGTCTTGGTTTCTGATGGGGCTAATGTTTGGGATGGTCGCATTTCAATCGTTTCTGCTTTATAAAGTAGGAGCGGGCGCGTGGGACTTTACCCAGTACGAGTGGCTGCTACCCTTGTTGCTGGTGCAAAACCTGGCGCAGGTGGTAGGGCTCGCGACTTTTGTCGTGAAGGCCCTATTTAAAGAGATAAATTGGTAAGGCTATGCAATCAGCGCCTTATAAGTCAGCCGCCCTTCGGTCTGCGCTAGCAGCGCATTAAGGCGCTGGCCTTCAAAGAAATCGCGACGGTTAAAGCGCCAAGTCATTTCGCTAATATAACGGTCTAAATGCTTCGGCGAGACCCAATGATGAATGCCGATGATCTGCCGCTTTAGAAGCGCCCAGACGCTTTCGATGCTGTTCGTGTGAGTGTCGCCTTTGCGGTATTCGCCAGTAGAGTGCTTGACGTAATCGTGTTTCCAGATGCCCCGGAGAGCGCGATAGGGACGCCAATCGTCAGTATAAACGGCTGAGCCGGGCTTCACGTTCAGCGCGATCTGTTGTTGCAGAACCGGGCCTGTTGTGTCGGGAACGATCTTGGCGCGAAGCTCGCCGCCGCGTTCGATCATGCCCATAACAACCGTTTTGTTGTTGTAGGCCTTACCGGCGCGGCGATCCTTCGCCTTCATGTTGCGGCCCTTGCCGCCAACGAAAGCTTCGTCCGCTTCAATCGTGCCGGTGAGCGGGCGGTTGAATGACGTAGTGCGGGCCGCGTGGCGGAGGCGATGAAGCATGAACCATGCGGTTTTTTGCGTAACTTTGATGTCTTTCGCCAATTGAGTGCTAGCGACACCCTTCTTGTGTGACGTGATGAGCCAAATGGCCATCATCCACTTGCGAAGCGGGATCTTCGTATCCTCGAAAATGGTCCCGACTTTGATGGAAAAGCGCTTCCGGCAGTCGCCGCACTTATGGGTGCGGTTATCCTTGAAGTGATAGACCTTCACCGAGCCGCAATGCGGGCAGTAAGCGCCGTTTTTCCAGCGGATCGCCCGGAAATGGTCGATGGCCGCCTGTTCGTCCGGGATGGCGTCCATCATCTCGAAAAGGCTGTCAAAGTGTTGAAACATGGGGCTTTTCTCCGCTGATGCCCCTAATATAGGTATTCATGAGCTTTGGGTCAAGGATGTATATAAGCCCCTGAATCTGTCTTTCCATTAATCTCGCCGCCGATAAATAATCGCGGGGGCGGCATTGGGGGACGTTTATCAAAGACTGCCAGTACATTTGCGCCGACTGGCGGTTTTTCTTGTTTTCTTCTGTATCCAGAATTCTCTTACCGGAGAGGCCGCCGCTTCCGCCTGGACGCGCGAGAAGCACAAAATCCTGATCATCACCCGCGCCGAGTATTTCCAGTCCGACCTCGGCGAGATCAGCGTCATGGGCGATATCGTCAATGGCCGGTTCGAACGCTTCGAGTCGAATACCTATGTCGAATTCGGCGTGACCGATCGCATCATGATCGGCGGCAAGGTCTTCTACGGTACAAGCTGGCTGACCCGGGGAACGGATGTCGAAACCGCGTCGGGCTTTTCCGAGATCGAAGGCTTCGCACAGTATCAGGTTTTTAGAACAGGCCGCCACGCCGGTTCGGTCAAGATCGCCGCCGGAGTTCCAGGAGATCTCTCATCGGGCGCGCGCGCATCTCTGCAGAGTAACGGCGCCGATGCGGAACTTTCGCTTCTTTATGGCCGCAGCATCAAGTTCGAACCGATTAAAATCTTCGCCGCAGCGGAAGTCGGCTACCGGAAAAGGTTCAGCGACTCAGCCGATCAGGCCCGCCTCCTGACGACGATTGGCGTTGAACCCAGCGAGCGATGGACGTTCTTGCTGGACACTTTCACGGTCCTTTCGGCAGGGAACGAATTGTCCGGCGGCGCTGACTACGACATCGTAAAAATCCAGCCTTCCGTTATCTGGCGCGCATCGAAGCGCTTCGCCGTCGAGGCCGGCGTCACCCAGGAAATCGCAGGCCGTAACATCGTGCTCGGAAGAACCGTCTTTGTCGGTCTAAGGACGAGGTTCTAGATGTTCGACGAAGCGCCGCCTCCGATCGCCCGCGATGTCGTCGACGCCGCCGTCAACGACCTTCATCAAAGGACGCCCGAGAACTCCGCTCTTGGCGTCTTGTCGCCCCCACAAAAGCTGATTTTTCTGACTCTGCTGCTTACGGTCGCATTCACAACAACCGTGTTCCCTATTGCGACTTTCATTGCGCTGAACGCCGCCTTTACGGCTTATTTCATCATCGCCTCACTCTATCGCATGCTGTTGATGGCCCTCGGCGCGCGCCGCGCGCATCCAACACGCGAGGCGAAACCCGTCCCTTTATCGGAACTGCCGGTAATCACCATCCTCGCGCCGTTATACAAGGACGCGGAAGCGCTCGCGTCATTGAGCAACGCGATTGACGCCCTTGAGTACCCTGAAAGCAAAAAAGACGTGAAGCTGTTGCTGGAAGAAGACGACAGAGAAACGCTTGCCGAAGCGCGAAAACTTTCTCTTCACGACCGTTACGACGTCATCGTTGTTCCCGATGTTGGTCCGCGTACAAAACCGAAAGCCTGCAATGTCGGCTTGCGTCTTGCCTGTGGAGAGCTTGTCGTCATTTACGATGCTGAAGACCAGCCCGAAACCGACCAGTTGATGAAAGCAGCGCGCGCCTTCGTAAAGGCGGACAAGCAGCTCGCCTGCCTTCAGGCGAGGCTCAATTACTATAACGCCAGGGACAACTGGCTGACACGCGGTATTATGGCGCAAACGCCACGGGAAGTGAATCCGGTTCGGCCCTATATTTTGGGGTATGCAGACAGACACTGGAAACCGCTACGCCTTAAAGGCTCTCAAGGACAAACGCGCCGCCCTCGCTGGCGAGATTATCCAGCTCAAGAAAAAGCTGGATTGGGCGGAGGGCCAGCTACGCCACATAGACGCCACGCTGGCGCTGTTCGATCCCAAGGTTGATCCTGAGGCTATCCCCGCCGCACGCCCTCAGAAGCGCATCAAGTTATTCAAGCAGGGCGAGCTAAACCGGCTAATCCTTGACGCCCTCAGAACCGGCGAGGGGCCGCTGCGGACTCAGGACATTGTCTCGGCGATCATGATGGCCCAAGGCCATGACGAGAACGCCCGCACGGCCCTACAGCCCCGCGTCCGGTCTAACCTGCAATACCTCATGAAGCGTGGCGAGGTCGCCAAGATCGGCGGCGGGCGCAACGCTAGGTGGGCGCTCCAGTCGGGTGACTTAGCCCGTTCTCTTTGAGTTTCCGACAAGTGTCGATTGTAGACTCCCAAAGAAATTCAGGGAGAACAAACCATTCGGCTACTCCGCCAACCTGAGGCGAGCCGGAGTCCGGCATTTTTTTTACAACCGAGCCAACCCCATGATAATCGCCATTCCAACGAATTGCGCAGACATGACGATAGTCCTTAGATTCAGGGTTCCAAACCCGTCCGGTTGCAACCGCATATCCATAAGGGCCTTGGTCATACAGCACCTCAATTAACTTCCAGCTTCGATCATCAACTGCGCATGCCTCAACTCCGGCCTTTTCAACAACCGATGGATGTGGAAAAGACCTCGAATCATCCGGCGCCGAGCGTGCCTTGATTTTTCTTTTAAACATCTGGCCCTCCATATCCCCTAAAATGGTGAGACTAGATTCTAAGCGCTCCGCTGCCAATAGCCGGTGAAATCAACACTCTGCTTGGCGGCGAGCGCATTATGCGCCACCCGGTTCACCTGCCAGCCGTTTGCCCGCTTGCGGTGATCCTCGCGCCATGAAGCCTCTTGCGCATAGCGGAGAAGGTACGGGCCGGAAATCCAGTGATGATGGCCCTGTTCCGCACGGCGCAGGCGGGAGAAGAACGACTCCGCTTGGTTCGTGCAGGCGTCCGGCGTCGAATAGGCAAGCTCGTGATTGATGCGGCGGACTTCAAAGCGGGCGTGCAGGTTGTTCCATGAGGGCGCTTCATCCGCGTGCAGAACGGTCTCAGGATCGACGCGGCGCTTGATCCAGTTGGTTGCTTCGGCTTCGGTCTTGAAGACCATCGGTGTTGTCGAACCTTCACGCTCGCGGACTACAACAACGCAGCGGCGCTTGCCTGACTGGTTGATGCGAAGGCGGCGGTCTTTGCGGTCTTCCCGCTTGTTCGCAGGCTTCACATAGCCCCCGAAATACGCGCCGTCGATTTCAGCTTCAACGCCAGCGCCGCCCATTTCGCGGCCCTTAAGCTCTTGCGCCATGGCTTCCCGCAGCTTGTGGCAAAGAACGAAAGCCGTCTTGTAGGAAAGGCCAAGCTCGCGCGACATGGCGAGCATCGACTTGCCTTTAACCTCATTGCAGAACAGCAAGATCGCCAAGAGGTAGGTGCGTAGCGGCATCTTGTGCGAGGCGAACAGCGTTCCGCTGGTGATCGAAAAATCCTTGCCGCAGTCTTTGCAGCGCCAGCGTGGCGCACCGGACGGGCGGCGGCAATCGTAAACCGTGAGCGAGCCGCAATGAGCGCAGACGGCCTCGCCTTGGGTTTCCGGCCAGCGAAGCTGGGAGAACAGCTTTTCGACCGCCTCATCGGTCATTTTGAACACGTCCATGAGGCTCAGCGTCTTGGCGGCTTTCGAGAGCAGGAAGTGCTGGCCCATGGTGATTTTCCTCATATCTGATGCCTACGCATCGGATTTGGGGGTTTATCATCACCATTTCAAGTGTTATTTCCTCAAATAAGGTCTTTTTTCACCGAATTTGAGGATTATATGGAAGGCGTGGACAAGGAATACCAGGCAAAGGCGAAAGGGCTGCTACGGGCCGAAATGGCGCGGCGCAACTTGAGTTATGAGGATTTAGCGGAGAAGCTCACAAGTATTGGTATAGAAGAGAGCCCCAAGAACCTCTCAAACAAGATCGGCAGGGGCTCCTTTTCGGCGGGGTTCATGCTGCAATGCTTGAATGCGATTGGATGCGAGACCTTGCGGTTAGCGTAGCTCGCAATGCATGAAGGCGATGGAACTGGCGGCGGCGATGATAAAGCCGAAGGCAACGGTCGCGAAGCCGACCCAGCAAAGTGCGCGCTTCCTGTTTCTATCCTCGACAAGCATCAAAGCCGCCATAGTAACACTATTCCCCAAGGCAAACGAAATTATGCCGAAGAAATAAGCCAGAGCCCAAGACGTTGGCACGACCCGCTGACATATACCGCCATTCTCAATCTGTTTTTCACGATTGTATTGGCTGCCGCTACTATTTGGCTTGCCCAAACCACTGTCGGCCTTCATCGCGCTACAAAAAAAGCTGCCACTGCGGCGGAGGCAGCTAGTGAGACCGCCCATGATCAGGCAGACACGATGCGAGATACGTTGTCGCTCATGGAGGATAATGCCGCAGAACAAGCGCGGCAGACCAATGAACAGATTCAAGTTGTCCGAGATCAAGTCGATGCGTCCGTAGCCTCGAACAAAATCGCCAGAGAGGCGATGGCTGTTCAAAGAGATATTGGGCAAAAGGTCGCTAAGGCATATTTGGCGCTGACTGAAGTGCAGATACGAACTAATCGGGACGGCGGCACCACCCTCCGCTTGACCATCGCCAATTATGGACAGTCTGCGGCCACCGATGTATCGGTGTCGATTGCTTTGACGATTTACACTTATTTTAATGGAGCGATCCGAGCAGAAGCCGCGAGTAGGTTTCAGAATATCCAAGCCTATGGCGTTGTTACCGATGAGGTGTACATCACAACCCCCAAAATCCCTACTGATGCTCCTGCTAAATGGCCCGACGGCCCGAAAGACACGGTTTTGCGAATTGGTATTTTTGCTACTGATATTTTTGGAGATGAGGTGCTCGTTGAACATCGGGTCGTCGGTTATTGGCACGGTTCGGGCGATGTGCTTGACGAATATCAAATGATGGACATTGATCCCTACACTAGGGACGATACTCACGACGCCATTATGACGGCTGAGCAAGCCATAATGGGGCACCGGCGAATCCTCAGCAAGACAAAGTACGGGATTCAAGAAGCCCCAAACGAGACAGAAAATAACAGTAAAACGGCGGAGTGATTTAAACATCTAGGAACGCCCTAGATGTCTGTTTTGACTCGCCAAATCGCCACTGGCGTTTGCGCCATAATACCGCTGACACGGTTGTTCACGCTCGAATACTCGCTCTGGTTCGACTGGCTGCTGCCGGCCTTGCAACGGCTTCGCGCGCCGATCCCACTCGGCGGCACGTCGAATTTTTTCCGCCGCGACATTCTCCTGAAGGCTGGCGGATGGGATCCCTATAACGTGACGGAAGACGCCGATCTGGGCTTGCGCCTCTCGAAGCTCGGCTATCGTGTCGAAATGCTCGACTCGACGACCTTCGAGGAGGCGAATTGCTGTTTCGACAATTGGGTGCGTCAACGCTCGCGCTGGATAAAGGGCCATCTCCAGACATGGCTCGTTCATATGCGCCAGCCGCAGAAAATCGTCGCCACCACAGGATGGCGCGGGTTGTTTTCGATACAGCTCTTTCTCGCCGGCAATGTCTTTAGCGCGCTCATCAATCCGCTTCTCTGGGCGACGTTTCTTGTTCTTCAGCTCGTTCACTTCCCGGCGCTTGAAAACGCTGTTCCTGAAGGCCTGCAATATTTGAATATCTTTGCGCTTATCGCCGGAAATTTCTGCTTCATCGCGTGCGCCACTGTTGCGCCACTGAAGCGGGGCTGGCGCGACCTCAGCCTGTTCGGGCTGACCGCTCCGCTCTATTGGCTGCTGACCTCGCTAGCCGCCTACAAGGCGCTTTGGCAAATCGTTTTCCGCCCATACTATTGGGAAAAAACCAACCATGTGATCAGCAAGCTGGCGATCGAACGGCGCCGCGCCGCGCTTTCCCGGGCGGGCATCGGCATATGATTTGCCTTCGCCGGTAATGCGCTTATATCTCGGCCTGACTTTCAGCGCGAATGAGTCCGGATGACATCGCTTGCGGGACACCCCTTTCGGAAAATGAACGGCCTCGGCAACGAGTTCGTCGTGCTCGACCTTCGCCAGTCGAAAGCGCGGATGACGGAAGACGCCGCGAAACTGATCGCCGATCCCAAAACAGGACCGGGCTGCGATCAGGTCATCACCCTTGAAAACCGTCCGGACGCATCCGGCGTTTTCATGGGCGTCTGGAACGCCGACGGTTCGGAAGTCGGCGCCTGCGGCAACGCCGCCCGCTGTGTCGGCTGGCTGCTGATGGAAGAAGCCGGCGCCGATGACATCGATTTCGAAACGCTCGCGGGCGCGATCCACGCTTCTCGAGTCGGCGAAACGCGCATCGCCGTCGATATGGGCGAGCCGAAATTCGGCTGGCGGGATATTCCGCTCTCGGAACAAATGGACGATACGCGATTTGTCGACGTCAAGCTCGGCCCCATTGACAATCCGGTGCTCTGGGGGCCGTCGGCGGTTAATGTCGGCAATCCTCATTGCATCTTTTTCGTCAAGGACGCGGAAGCACAGGCTCTTGACCGCTTCGGTCCGCTCGTTGAAAACCATCCGCTGTTTCCCGAACGCGCTAATGTTTCCGTTGCGGAAGTCAAAAGCGAACATGCGATACGCCTCCGGGTGTGGGAGCGCGGCGTCGGCATCACCAAGGCCTGCGGTTCGGCCGCCTGCGCCGCGCTTGTCGCCGCAAATCGGCGGCGGCTCACAGCGCGCAAGGCGACGGTGACGCTTGACGGCGGCGACCTCGCCATCGAATGGCGCGACGATAATCACATCATTATGACCGGACCGTTCTCTGACGACGGCGAAGGCACGCTTCCTGACAATCTTTGACCCATGGCCAAACTCTATTTCAACTACGCAGCAATGAACGCCGGTAAATCGACGACGCTTTTACAAGCGAGTTTCAACTATCGCGAACGTGGCATGCGTACGTTCGAACTGACTGCGGCTATCGACACCCGCGCTGATACAGGAACCATTGCTTCGCGCATCGGCCTTAAACAGGACGCATATATCTTCAGTGCAGAAACAAACCTCTATGAGATTGTCTCCCGCGAACATGCAAAGAACAGGATCGACTGCGTCTTTGTCGACGAAGCCCAGTTCCTTACCGAACGTCAGGTGATGCAGCTCACCCGCATCGTCGACGAACTTGACATCCCTGCCATCTGTTACGGCCTCCGCACCGATTTTCGCGGCGAATTTTTTGAAGGCAGCGCCCGTTTACTCGCCATCGCCGACGAAATCCGCGAGCTTAAAACCATCTGTCATTGCGGCGCGAAGGCGACGATGAACCTCAGGGTCGACGCCGACGGAAACGCCGTAACCAGCGGCGCGAAAATCGAGATCGGCGGCAATGACCGCTACACCGCCCTTTGCCGAAAGCACTTCTACGAAGCTTTCGGCCGCGAGGACTGAGCCGACTATCCGAATGCGCCGTAATAATTGGCGATCGCATGGCTGATCGCGCCAAGCGCGCCGTCGATTTCCTCAAGCGGCCCGATAATCGCCGCATGAATTTCAGGATAAGCGCCGCCGTGCGGCTCGCCGCCTTCAACCGCTTCGTTGAGTCCGGCGAGAACGCTTTCCGCAGGGCTCTCTTCCGGGAAGATCGTTTTCAACAGCCCCGCCGCCTCGCCGAGGCGAAGCTCAAGCGCCATCTCAATCAGCTCCAGCTTGTCGACATCGTGGCGGCTTGAAAAGTCCGGCGCGCTCGCGGTGAGCGAGACAGCGCGCGCGATCAGAGCCTGTCGCAATCCGTGCAGCACCGCCAACCCCGGGTCCGGCCCCGAGGGTTTGCCTTCGCTTTCCCCGAGCAGGTCGCGCACCGCATCCATGGTTCTTAAGTCGCGCGCCAGATAATCCGCCGTGCGGTCTATCGACGCCGCCGTATCATCACGCAACAGCGCCTGCAGCACATGCTCGTAAATGTCCGCCTTGTCGGTCTTGCGCGCGGTGCCGGCAAGCGCCGACCAGTAGGCCGGCGAGTAAACGCCGGCGTAAGAACGCAAGATCGCGATGCTGGTCAGCGACCGCGCCTTGAAAGCCATCTCCATGATTTCCCGCATGCGCGGCGAGGCGCGGACATGTTCGACCATCCGGTCGATTTCGCGTCCGCTGGCGGCGCCGATCCCACCGGAAACGTTCACCGGAATCGCCATCTGCTGCAGGATGGCGTTGTGCGGAATGGCGCGCATGGACCTGATCTCCGGCGCGCCGGAACCTTGCCTCGGCCGTTTGCTTTCGCGCGAACCGGTTTTGTAGAGGAGGCGTTGCGGAAATGCGAAAAGCAGACGGCGATAGTCTTCCCGCTCGTAAAGCGCTTCCTGCCAGGCTTTAAGTCCGCGATAAAAGTCCCAGGAAAAGTTGATGTCTTCGTAGAAACGGTCTGTAAGATCGGGCGGCGGCGCTTCTCCCTCCTGTTCCCAAAGCATGGAAATGGTCGCTTCGGAAAACGCCGGTGTCTGGAAATGAAGATACCCCTCGCCACCCTGAAAACTGCACTCGCAATTGAGAAAGACATTCTCCTTGCGAAACCGCGCTTTCACCCATGGCGTCGCCAGGTGATTGAGCCGCAGGCGGAAGTTCCCCGGATGCGCCCCACGCCCCATGGATTCCCCGTGGGTGTTGAAGATCAGCGCTTCGACATTCTTGAGGCCCGCCTTGCCGAGCGCCTTGGCGAACAGCACCTGCAATCTTTCAATCGCGAGCGATGCGGAGCACTGGCCGATAAACCGCCCGGAATCGGAAAATCCGATCTGGATCGCCATGCGGTTTCGGGTCCGAACATAATCGCAATATTCAGGCTCATCGAGCAGGCGTTCGATAAAGCGTCCGCCGCGTTCCATCGCTTGCGGGGTTTCGAAAAGCGGCGAGATGTCGAGCTTGTGATCGACGCCGTAGAGCCGCGCCAGATAAACCGCGCCCATCACCGTCGCCGGCGCCTCGCATTCGGCGATCAGGAAACGGATCGGCGTATCCGCGTCGATATGTTTGAGGATCTGCGCGCACAGCATGAATTGCCGACGCGCCGTCATCTTCTCAAGGAACACAGAGCCGAAATTGATCGAACGTTTGGCCGCGCTTTTCGCTTTGCGCGAAGCGACTTCAAGGGCCGAACGGCCGGCGAAATCGCTGTCCGGGTCGAGCCCGAGGTCAGTCTTCAGCGCGGAACGCACCTGCGCGGCGTTCACGCGCAAATGGATCCTGGCGACGCCGAGCCCCAGCGCCTTCATTTCCGCGCGAATAAGACAAAGCTCCAGGGCGCGAGCCTCATCCTTGTCGCTTTCAATAATCGCTGACAACTCGGCGATGACGGGTTTCAGGCTGACGAGCCGCCCTTCGCTCTCGCGCGTTAAAAGATTAGCGGCGCGCACGACAAGGTCGGGGTCGTTGAGGTCGCCGGCGAACGCTTCCGCCTGCCAGCGCGCCGCTTCCGCCGCGCCTGAAATGGTTTCGAAGAGTGTTTCAAGGCGCGGTTCGACGCCGGTCTTGAGAACTTTTTCTATGGCGGCCGCATAGCGCCGTAACTGCGCCGCCTTTTCTTCAAGGCGAATGCGGATCGACTGGCCCCAGTGAATGTCCGTTCGGCCGTCGAGATCGTAACCGACCCAGCTAGCAAGGCTTACCGGGTCAGGCGTCAGCGAGCGCCAATCTTTCGGGAACTGCGCCTTGGCGCGTTCAAGAATACGCCGGTTGAGCACACGAATTGCGTTCTGCGCGTTCTCGATCGCCAGACGCGCCTCGCCATGTTCGTACCATAGCGTAATCTTCTTCGGATCGAGCGGATTGACCGCGCGCGCTTCCTTCAGCCAGTCCTCAAGGTCTCGGCTCTCGCCGCCAAGCGGATACCGCGCCAAGAGCGCGCGCTTCTCCGCGCCCAGCGCGAATGTCGGATGGGCGGTGAAGACAACGCCGACGCCCGTTTGTTCGACGCGCGCCCGAAAGGCCTCGAAATCGAGGCCTTCAAGACTTTTGAGCGGATCATCGAGGTCGCAGGATTTGGGATCGCGGCGCTCAAGGAAACGCTGCGCCCGCGCCTCGAACCCTTCGACTTCAAGCGTTGCGATCACCTCCGACAGCGCCGCCGGCGCGATCGCGCCGTTTTCGAGCGCCAGGAAGATTTCGGATGCAAAACGCCGGACCGGATTGGCGAGCGGGTCCGACGTGTCGGTATCCCGCAAGTCCGCAAACCGGCCCCGCAAAGCGTCGGCGGTGAGATTCAGTTCTGTTTTTTTGTCGGCCATATCCATCGTTTCTAGACGCCGGGCGCAGCGCTTACAAACGGCGCTTTTCGCCAGTCCGCCAAAGACACGCGCACTATAGGCCCACCCGGCAGGGGGGTGGATAGTTATCCTCATTTACTGGGGTTGGTTGGGCTGGGGGACCCAACCAACAGGACCAACCGCCCTCTCAGGGTTGTTTTTCGAAGGCGCGCGTTTCAACCCTCGCGGGCGGCGTTACGGCGCCAACTCAGTTGTTGCGATGACGGTCCCGAGGCGCTATAGGCGCCGTTCCCCAGCGGCTGGCTTTTACCCTTTTGGAGAGGTGCCGGAGTGGTCGAACGGGGCGGTCTCGAAAACCGTTGTGCGCTTTGCGTACCGAGGGTTCGAATCCCTCCCTCTCCGCCATATTCTCCGCCCTATTGACGCTTGACCTCAGCTCCCCTCCGGGCTAGAGACCCCGCTCTCATAACAACCGGGCGGCAGAAACCGGGGCGAAAAAGGACACTTGAGCGCACAAAGTGCGCCAATTGGAGTCGAAAGAATGTACGCAGTCGTCAAGACCGGCGGTAAGCAATACCGCGTTTCCAAAGACGATATTCTGAAAGTCGAACGCCTGACCGGCGAGGCCGGCGACACGATCACCCTCGACGAGGTGTTGATGGTGGGCGAAGGCGGCGACGTCACCGTTGGCGCACCGACGGTTTCCGGCGCCTCGGTTGCGGCCGAAATCGTCGAGCAGATGCGCGACAAGAAAATCATTGTTTTCAAAAAGCGGCGCCGCCAGAACTATCGCCGCAAAAAAGGCCACCGCCAGCATCTGACAGTCCTCAAGGTCACGGATATCCTGACCGGCGGCGCCAAGCCGAAACCGGCGGCAAAGAAAGCTGCGCCGAAAAAAGCTGAAGCGCCCAAGGAAGAAAAAGCGGCCGAACCGAAAGCCGCCGAGGGCGCGGACGATCTGAAGAAGCTCTCCGGCGTCGGCCCGGTTCTTGAGAAGAAGCTGATCGAGGCGGGCGTGACGTCCTTCGCCCAGATCGCCTCCTGGACCGAAAAAGAAGTCGAGGAATTCGACGAGAAACTGTCGTTCAAAGGCCGGATCGAGCGTGAAGGCTGGATCGAGCAGGCCAAGAAACTCGCGAAGGGCGAGGAGGAGTAAGAGATGGCGCATAAGAAGGCAGGCGGTTCATCAAGGAACGGTCGCGATTCAGCCGGACGCCGGCTGGGCGTGAAGAAGTTCGGCGGCGAGAACGTCGTTCCAGGCAACATCATCGTGCGCCAGCGCGGCACAAAGTTTCATCCCGGCGACAATGTCGGCATGGGCAAGGACCATACGCTTTTCGCCACGACGGGCGGACGCGTACAGTTCGCGGTCAAGCGCAACGGCCGCAATTACGTATCTATCGTCCCAGAAAGCGAATAATTGCGCCGGGAGCCCGGCGCACCGACGCCGGCCTTATAGAGAATTGACAAGGGAAGGCGAGGCGCCTTCCCTTTTTCTTTGTGAGGCTGAAGATGACGACCATCAAAACCGGACGGCTGACGTTACGCCCGATTGAAGCAAGCGACGCGGCGCGCTTCGCAACGCTCTGCAACGACATCGACATCGCGCGCAACACCGCCCGCGTTCCGCATCCCTACACGCCGAAAGACGCCTATCTTTTCGTCGAGCTGATGATGAAGGCGTTCCGCGACGGAACCGAATACGCGTTCGCCGTCTGCGAGGAAGGCGAGATCATCGCCTGCGCAGGGGTGATGGCCCTGGGCGAAAAGACAAGCGAAATCGGCTACTGGGTCGGCGCCGGCTATCGCGGCCGCGGCGTCGCCACGCAGGCGGCCCGCGCCGTCACCCAGTTCGCCGTCGACAAGCTCGGCGCGGGAGAGGTCCTCTCCGGGCATTTCAAGGACAACCCCACATCGGGGCGCGTCCTTCAGAAGGTCGGTTTCAGACCCACCGGCGAGACCGAGTGGATCATGTCGGCCGGGCGCGGGGAGAAAGCGGAGTCTCTCCGGCTCAGCCTCGACCTGTCAGCGTTTGAGCGGGATAGCGATATCCGCTTCGCGTGAGAAAGCTGCGCCGTCTTGTTGCGGGCCGCCGGGGCGGGCCATAGGCTCGCCCGGCAAGGAGAACCCCATGACCAGCATTACGGAATTTCAGGTCCGCAAGGACAATCTCGGCGAGACGCGCATCGAAACGCGCGAGGCGTCGCTCAAGGACGGTGAAGTCCTTGCGAAGGTCGACCGTTTCGCCCTCACCGCCAACAACGTCACCTATGGCGTCGTCGGCGAGCGCATCGGCTACTGGAAATTCTTTCCGGTTCGGGAAGAAGGCTTCGGCATCATTCCTGTCTGGGGCTTCGCTGACATTGTAGAATCGAACCATCCGGATATTCCCGTCGGCGACCGGCTTTACGGCTACTGGCCAATGGCGAGCCATCTTGTCATGGCGCCAGACAAGGTGAAGCCCGAACGTCTGATCGACGCCGCGTCATGCCGCGCATCCCTGCCCCCGGTCTATAACAGCTACGCCCGCGTCAGGAACGAACCGGGCTATGATGGGTCGATGGACAAAGAACGCATGGCGCTGTTCCCGCTCTATGCGACGTCCTATTGTCTCTACGATTTCCTCAAAGACAATGACTGGTTCGGCGCGGCTCAGATCATCATCCCTTCAGCATCGAGCAAGACCGCGATCGGAACCGCCTATGCGTTGAAAGAAGACGCCGAAGCGCCGAAACGCATCGGCCTCACCTCCGCGCGCAACAAGCCGGCGATTGAGGCGCTTGGTCTTTATGACGACGTACTGACATACGACGAGATTGAGAATGTCGACGCGTCAGCGCCAGCAGTCATCATCGACATGTCCGGCGACGGCGGCGTGCTCGGACGGCTGCACAAGCATCTCGGCGACAACATGAAGTACACCTCGAATGTCGGCGTCACCCATTATACGGCGGCCGGGATGGGTCCCGATTTCATCCCCGAACGCAGCGCCATGTTTTTCGCCCCCGGCCATATCCAGAAGCGCGCAAGCGACTGGGGCCCCGGCGAGTTTGAAAAACGCGCAGGCGCGTTCTGGTTCAAGGCCGCAATGGAAAGCAAAAGCTGGCTCAACTTTCGGGACGCAACCGGCGTCGGCGAAGTCGAGGCCGCCTGGCGAGACGTACTCGGCGGCAAGACGCCCGCCGACACGGTGTGGATCGCGGGATTTTGAATTCTACAGTTTTGTAGTTTTCAGTTTGGGACTGACGCAACCATTTGCAATTGCATGGCTTTCTTGGCGTCACTGTTTTGCCAAAACACCTTTCAGGTTGAGCGCAGCTTTTCGGTCCATCCCATTGCAGCCCAATCGGGGGGATGATCTATTGACGGCGTCATCTTGAGAGGGGTTTTGGCCATGACGCCAACTCAGGGAAACGACAGCATTGACGGAACGGTTGGCGACGACACCATCGACGGTCTCGGCGGGTCGGACACAATCAACGGCCTCGGCGGCAACGACAGCCTTATCGGATCGGACAATCGCGACAGCCTGACGGGCGGCGGCGGCGCGGATACGCTTCTCGGCGATCTTGATCGTGACTGGCTCTATGGCATGGGCGGCAACGATTATATCGATGGCGGCGTTCACAACGATCTTATTGATGGCGGTCCCGGCTGGGACATGCTCATTGGCGGCTTTGGTCAGGACACGATTTACGGCGGCTCCGGCATGGA
>ENA-ORCV01000636-ORCV01000636.1-marine-metagenome-genome-assembly--contig:-NODE-636-length-18604-cov-4.362228_pt1 | contig 18604 bp, 14 predicted proteins | sample MGYA00237779_ERZ508509 | MGnify/ENA primary metagenome ERZ508509 (study PRJEB26180, sample SAMN06268772) | marine metagenome | isolation source: Bioluminescent Bay, La Paraguera, Puerto Rico | place... | reverse complement strand
GGCGGGTTGCGATCAGGGTCGCCGCGGCCGGGGCGAAGACCGGCACGCGGGTGGCGGCGCAATCCGGGCCGCCGCAGCCGGCGCCTGCTGCACAAAAACTCAGCGTCGCTGTCGCCGGTCTCGGCGTGGTCGGCGGCGGCGCCGCTGCGCTTCTTGCCGCCGATGAACGCAGCTACAGGCTCGCCGGCGCGCTGGTGCGCGATCCTTCAAAACAACGCGATATCGCCGGCGATGTTCTGCTGACGGATGATATCGGCGCGCTGCTGGACGCCGGACCGAAAGCGGTTATCGACGCCCTGCCGGCCCCTGACGCAGGACGTGAACTGATCGAGCGGGCGCTCGGGCGCGGGATCAGTGTTGTCTCCGCGAACAAGCAGGCGCTGGTCGGCTCGCTCAACCATTTTCATCAACTGGCTTCGGACCATAAGGCGCTGCTCCATTACAGCGCTGCGGTCGGCGGCGGCGCGCCGATGATCGAAACCGTGAGGCGCGCGCGCGAAGCGGGAACGCCGGTGCGGATCGCCGCGATCGTGAACGGCACCGTCAACTTCGTGCTTTCGCTGCTGTCCCAGGGCGTTGCGTTCGATGAGGCGGTGAAGCGGGCGCAGGGCGCCGGCTACGCCGAACCGGACCCGACAGCCGATCTTTCCGGCGACGATGCGCGCGCAAAACTTTCCATTCTCAGCTACGAAGCATTCGGCGAAGAAATCGACCCCGCCGCTGTTGATTGCGACGCGCTGACGCCGGAGAAGGCTTCCACCATTTCGAAACTCGGCGGGCGCTGGAAACAGCTTGCGAGCCTCGAAAAGCAGGAGGACGGCCGCATTTCGGCAAGCGTCTATTTCGCCCAGAGCGACGATCACGCGTTTTTCCGCTCGGTTGACGGCGTCGAGAACGCCCTGCAGGTCGTCAATGCGGACGGGCGCAATTTTCATTGCAAGGGCAAGGGCGCCGGGCGCATACCAACCGCCGTCAGCCTGATCGCCGACCTTGGCGATATAAACCGTTCGCTGGAATAGGCGAAGTCCTCGTCATAATATCAGGCGAAACATCAAACGGTCATGACTGGCGGAAAGCATCAACTCGCCGCCGCGCAGCTTGCGGCATCGGAAAAACTCGTCGTGAAGGTCGGTTCGTCCCTCCTTTGCGGCGAGACCGGCGCGTTGCGCGACGCATGGCTCGCAACGCTTGCGGCGGATATCGACGCGTTGCGCAAAAAAGGCGGTCAGGTCATCGTCGTCTCGTCCGGAGCCGTTGCGATCGGGCGCGCGCGTCTCGGTCTTGAGGGCGCGTTGCGTCTTGAGGAAAAACAGGCGGCGTCCGCCGCCGGGCAGGCCGCACTCATCGGCGCCTGGCAGGCGGCGTTCGATCCGTTCGGTACACAGACGGCGCAGGTCCTGTTGACGCTCGACGACACCGAACACCGGCGACGTTACCTCAATGCGCGCGCGGCGCTTTCGGCGCTTCTCGAGCTCGGCGCCTTGCCGGTGATCAACGAAAACGACACGGTTGCGACAAGTGAAATCCGCTATGGCGACAATGACCGGCTCGCCGCCCATGCGGCCCAGCTTTTGCGCGCCGATACGCTGGTCATCTTGTCTGACGTGGAAGGGCTGTTCTCGGCCGATCCGCGACGCAGCGCCAACGCGGCGCACATCGATTTTGTCGAGGAGGTGACGCCGGAGATTGAGCGCATGGCTGAAGGAGAAAACCGCATCGCCGGCGTCGGCTCCGGCGGCATGGCGTCGAAACTCGCCGCCGCAAAGATTGCGGCGAGGGCGGGTTGCGCAACGATCATCGCCCCGGGCGTCGCCGATCATCCGCTGGAGGCGTTGATGCAGGGCGGACGCTCGACGCTGGTCGCCGCCGCCAGAAATGTTGAAGGCGCGCGCCGCCAGTGGATCTTCGGCAAATTGAAAGCCGCCGGCGTCATCACGATTGACGCGGGCGCTGCGAAGGCTTTGCGCGGCGGCGCCAGCCTGTTGCCGGCGGGCGTCGTCAATGTCGAAGGCGATTTCGCCCGCGGCGATACGGTCTCCATTCGCAGCGCGGACGGCGCGTTGCTCGGGCAGGGGCTTTGTGCTTATGATTCAACCGACATGAGAAAGATCGCAGGCGTGCGCTCCGAGCGCATCGAGGAAATACTCGGCTATCGCCGCCGCCCTGCGATTGTTGAGAAAGACGAGCTTGTCCTCAGCGTGGAGAAAACATGACGCATCAAGATGCGAATTTTTCTCTCTCCGCCTATATGGCGAAGCTTGGCGTTCAGGCGCGCAGCGCCGCGCGCGGGCTGGCGACAGCCTCGGCTGACAGGAAAAACGCAGCGCTATTGAAAGCTGCGGAAATTATCGATGCGCGCAAGGCGGCGATCCTCGAGGTAAATCACAAAGACGTCGCCGCCGCCGAAGCCGCCGGCCAGAAGCCGTCCTTCGTTGACCGGATGGCGCTCGATGAAAAACGCATCGAGGGAATATGCGGGGCGCTGCGCGACGTTGCGGCGCTCGATGATCCGGTCGGCAAGGTGATATCGGCGTGGGAGCGGCCGAACGGCTTGCGGATTTCCCGCGTGCGTACGCCGATTGGGGTGATCGCCGTCATTTACGAGAGCCGCCCCAATGTGACAGTGGATGCGGCCGCCATCGCGCTCAAGGCGGGCAATGCAGTGATCCTGCGCGGCGGATCGGAATGTATCGGGACCGCGAAAGCCCTGTTCGATTGCTTCGCCGAGGCGCTGGTTGAATGCGGACTGCCCGAGCATGCGGCGCAATTCGTCGAGACAACGGATCGCGACGCGGTCGGCGCAATGCTCTCCGGGCTCGACGGCAACATCGACCTGGTCGTGCCTCGCGGCGGCAAGTCGCTGGTGGCGCGCGTACAAGAGGAGGCGCGCGCGCCGGTCCTCAGTCATCTCGACGGCATCTGCCATGTCTATATCGACAGGGACGCTGACATCAAAAAAGCCGTCGCCATAGCGCTCAATTCGAAGATGCGCCGCCCCGGCATTTGCGGCGCCGCGGAGACGCTGCTGATCGACAAGGAAATTTTGAAAGACTGCTGGCCGCGCGTCGCGACCGCTCTTCGCGAGGCCGGGTGCGAGCTGCGCGGCGATGAGGCTGTTCGCCTGATCGATCCGTCCGTAACCGAAGCAACGGAAGAGGATTGGCGTACGGAATATCTGGAGCCGATCCTGTCGGTCGCGGCGGTCGACGGCGTTGAAGGCGCGGTCGCGCACATTGCGAACTATTCCTCCGGCCATACGGAATCGATTGTCACCGAGAACGGGAAAGCGGCTGAACGTTTCCTTTCCGCCGTCGACAGCGCCATTGTTCTCCACAATGCCTCGACACAGTTCGCGGATGGCGGCGAATTCGGTCTCGGCGCCGAAATCGGCATTGCGACAGGCCGGCTGCACGCCCGCGGACCGGTCGGCGTCGAGGAGTTGACGACCTATAAAAACGTCGTTCGCGGCGACGGGCAGACCCGGCCCTGATCGCCGGCGCGTGTGCGGTGCAAAATTAACGCTTAGCGGAAAATGCTAAAAATTTGAGTTTTTTACCCGGTTTAATAAATTACTCAAGGAAAATCGCCAGTTTTAGCTTGTTGATAACCAAACTGCGGTGTAAGTCGTTTCGAGGCGCGGCGATTGGTGCGGCGCAATATGAGCTGGACAGATGCAAGCCTTGCTGAATGCAGGACTGGGCGGGAATGCTGCGGCGAATACCGTAGACGCTCTCCTTCTGTCCGCGCTCCTTCTTCTCGTAGTACTCCTTATTAGCCCCATCACGGGAGCGGCCAGGGAGCCCGCGCGCTAGACACAAAGCAGCACGGACCTCCACACACCCCGCTCCCGAAAGGAAGCGGGTTTTTTTGTGTTTGGCGGTCCGTTCGGAAATGAACGGATGACAGACAGCAAAGCCAAAAGATCAGACGCGATAACCAGGGGCCCCGCCAGGGCGCCGGCCCGTGCGATGCTGCGCGCAACCGGCCTGTCCGATGAAGACATGGCCAAGCCGATGATCGCGGTCGTCAACACCTGGTCGACAGTGACGCCCTGCAACCTGCATCTCGGCAAACTGGCCGAGCCGGTGCGCGCCGGGGTGAGGGCCGGCGGCGGCACGCCGGTCGACTTCAATACGATCGTCGTTTCAGACGGGATCACCATGGGCGGCGAGGGCATGCGCGCCTCGCTGATCTCAAGGGAAGTGATCGCCGATTCCATCGAGCTCGCCGTGCGCGGCCATTCCCTCGACGCCGCCGTCATTCTTGTCGGCTGCGACAAGACCATTCCGGCCGCCGCCATGGCCCTCGCGCGCATGGATATACCGGGCGTTGTTCTTTACGGCGGTACGATCATGCCGGGTCATTGCGGCGACAAGGACCTTTCCATTCAGGATGTGTTCGAGGCGGTCGGCGCCCACGCCAAGGGCGACATCGACGACAAGGAACTCGACGAGATCGAGCGCGCGGCCTGCCCCGGCGCCGGTGCCTGCGGCGGCCAGTTCACCGCCAACACCATGGCGATGGCGCTCGCCTTTCTGGGTCTCGCGCCGGTCGGCGCCGGCGACCCGCCGGCGATCCACCCCTCAAAATCGCGCGAAGCCGAACGGTGCGGTTCTCTTGCGGCGAAACTCGCGAAGCAAGGCAAGACGGCGCGGTCGTTCGTCACCGCAGCTTCGCTGCGCAATGCGGCGACGGCGGTGGTTGCAAGCGGCGGCTCCACCAATGCGGTGCTTCACCTGCCGGCGATCGCCGCGGAGGCGGGCGTCGAGTTTTCGATCGACGAGTTCGACCGTCTGTCGCGGGAAACGCCGGTCATCGCGGACTTAAAACCCGGCGGGCGGTTCCTCGCGAAGGATCTTTACGACGGCGGCGGCGCGCGGCTTTTCGGCCAGCGGCTGATGGCGGCGGGCTTCCTTGAAGATACGCCGACCGTGAGCGGCAAATCGCTGTTTGAGGAATTCTCATCGGCGGAGGAAACCCAGGGTCAGCAGGTCGTGCGCCCCGTCGACGCGCCGGTGAAAGCGACCGGCGGCTTGCGCGTGCTTTACGGCGATGTCGCGCCGGAGGGCGCCGTCCTCAAGACCGCAGGATACAGCGACGGCGCCTTTGAGGGCCGCGCCCGGGTTTTCGAAAGCGAGGAAGAAGCCTTCGCCGCCGTCTCCAATCGCGACATCCGCGAAGGAGATGTGGTCGTCATCCGGTATGAAGGCCCGAAAGGCGGGCCGGGCATGCGCGAGATGCTGGCGGTCACCGCCGCCGTCGCCGGGCAGGGGCTTGCCGGCAAAGTCGCGCTGATCACGGACGGACGGTTCTCCGGCGCATCGCATGGATTTGTCATCGGTCACGTCTCGCCGGAAGCGGCCGCGGGCGGACCGATTGCGCTGATCGAGAACGGCGATCTCATTCGCATCGACGCCGAAGCGCGCCGCATCGACGCCGATATCGACTGGGCCGCGCGCCGCGCCGCTTTCAAACCGAAACAACCGAACCGCATGGGCGGCGTCTTCGACAAATACGCCGCGCTTGTTTCCTCGGCGTCGAAAGGCGCCGTCACCATTCAACACGCTGACGACGGACGAAAAGGACCAACGCCATGAAAGTGTACACTGACCAAGACGCCAATCCGGCGGCTGTGAAAGCGGGGCCCGTCGCCGTCATCGGCTACGGCAGCCAGGGGCGCGCCCATGCGCTCAATCTCAAAAACTCCGGCTGCGACGTCATTGTCGGCGTGCGCGAAGGCGGACCGAGCGCTGAAAAAGCGGCGGCGGACGGTTTTGAAGTCGCGAGCCCCGCAAAAGCGGCGGCGAATGCGCGGCTGATCGCCATTCTGACGCCGGACATGACTCATGAAAAAATCTTCAAGGAAGACGTCGAGCCGCAGTTGAAAGACGGCGACGCCCTGTTGTTCGCGCACGGCTTCACCGTGCTTTACGGCCGCGTTTCGCCGCCGAATAATGTCGATGTCATCATGGTGGCGCCGAAAGGGCCGGGCGATCTTGTCCGCCGCGAATATGAACGCGGGCGCGGCGTTCCCTGTCTCTTCGCCGTTCATCAGAATGCTTCCGGCAAGGCGAAGGAAAAAGCCCTCGCCTATGCAAGCCTGATCGGCGGCGCGACCGCCGGCGCCATCGAAACGACATTCCGGGAAGAAACCGAAACAGACCTCTTCGGCGAGCAGGCGGTGTTGTGCGGCGGCGCGACGGAGCTGGTGCTCGCCGGCTACGAGACTCTGGTCGAGGCCGGTTATCAGCCGGAGATCGCCTATTACGAATGCATGCATGAATTAAAGCTGATCGTCGATCTGCTCTATGAGGGCGGGCTCGCGAAGATGCACGAGTTCGTTTCGGAGACCGCGAAATACGGCGATCTGATTTCCGGTCCACGCGTCATCAACGCGGAAACGCGCGAACGCATGCGCGATGTTCTGAAAGACATACAGACCGGCGCCTTCGCGCGCGACTGGATCCTCGAGAACCAGTCCGGCAAGGCCCGTTACGAGAAACTGCTGGAAGCCGATCTCGATCATCCCATCGAACAGACCGGCGCGGATTTGCGGTCCCGCATGTCGTGGCTGCAGCCCGGCGCCAACGCGGCCGCCGAATAGGAACCTCCCCCGATGACGTCGAGCGCCATATCCGTTCAGCAAGTAGACACCGCGCCGGCGGCGAAAACCGGCGCGGCGCTGCTCGTTGAAACGCTTGAGGCGCTCGGCGTCGATCTTGTGTTCGGTTATCCGGGCGGCGCGATCATGCCGGTCTATGACGCGCTGTCGGGATCAAAGCTCCGCCATATCCTTGTCCGTCATGAACAGGCGGCGGCGCTGGCGGCGGACGCCTTTGGACGGATGACGCGCCGCGCGGGCGTGTGTCTTGCGACCTCCGGCCCCGGCGCCACCAATCTCCTGACCGGCGTCGCCAACGCTTATCTCGATTCCGTTCCGCTCGTGGCGATCACCGGGCAGGTGGCGCAGCCTTTCATGGGCACCGACGCATTTCAGGAAGTCGACATATTCGGCCTGACGCTGCCGATCGTGAAGCATTCGGTCATCGTTCGCGATGCGCGGGAAATTCCTGCGGCGCTCGCGGAAGCCTTTGCAATCGCTGAAAGCGGCAGGCCCGGTCCGGTGCTGGTTGATCTGCCCAAGGATGTTCAGCAGGCGAAGGTCGATGCTTACGGGTTTTCGCCGCGGAATGGAGACGCGCCGCGAGAGCCTGAGCCGGAAACGCTCGAAAGGGCGGAGGCGCTGATTGCTGAGGCAAAGAAACCGCTGTTCTATCTTGGCGGCGGGATCGCGCGCGCCGGCGCCGTCTCGCTGATGCGGGACATCGCCGACAAAACCCGCGTCCCGGCGGTGGCGACATTGCAAGGCTTAGGCGTGTTGCCGCCCGACCATCCCTCATTCCTGGGCATGCTCGGCATGCACGGAAGCCGCGCCGCCAACCTCGCGGTTCAGGAAAGCGATCTTCTGATTGTCGTCGGCGCCCGTTTCGACGACCGGGCGACCGGCAAGCTCGCCGAGTTCGCGCCGCATGCGAAAGTCGTTCACATCGATGTCGATGCGGCCGAGCTCAACAAGTTGCGCCATGCTTCGGCGCCGGTCTGCGGCGAACTCACCGCTTGCCTCAGCGCGTTGAAATTCGAACCTGGCGATATCGGCGGCTGGCGCGATCATGCGGCCGCTTTGAAGGCGCAATATGCGCCGCGTTACGATGCGCCGGGCGGCGGCGTTTACGGGCCGGAGCTCCTGAAAAAACTGTCGGAGCGGGCGGGCGAGACGTTCGTCGCGGCCTGCGATGTCGGCCAGCATCAGATGTGGGTGGCGCAGCATTGCCGCTTTTCGCGGCCGGAAGCGCATCTCACCAGCGGCGGGCTCGGCGCTATGGGCTACGGCCTGCCGGCGGCGATCGGCGCGGCGCTCGCCGATCCCGGCGCCGATGTCTACTGCGTCAGCGGCGACGGCTCCTTCATGATGAACGTGCAGGAGCTCGCGACATTGCGGCGCTATCAGCTGCCGGTGAAAATCGTGCTCCTCGACAACTCGATGCTCGGTCTCGTCCGCCAGTGGCAGGATCTCTTTTTCGACGGCAACTATTCCGAGGTCGATCTTTCCGACAATCCGGATTTCGTCGATGTCGCCAATGCGTTTGGCGTCGAGGCGTTCGCCGTTGAACGCCGCGACGAAGTCGACGGCGCCATTGAACGGCTCATTGAGGCGACCGGTCCGATCCTCGCCCATGTGCGCATTGATCCTGAAGAAAACGTCTGGCCGCTCGTGCCGCCGGGCAAGTCAAACGCCGAGATGATGGAGAAAAGCCATGAACATTGACAGCATCAAGATCGAATTCGACACCAATGAAGGCGCGATCCGGCGGCTTCTCGGCGTTATTGAATCGCGCGGTTTCGAAGTGCGCACCATGTCCATGGGCGCCGATATCAACCGTTCGAACATGACGGTCGGCGTCGCGCCGCGCGATGCGAGCCGGTGCGTCGATATTCTTTCAAGACAGATCGCCCGTGTTCACGGCGTTCGTCAGGTCATGCGCGCGCCCGCCGCGCCATGCGTCGTATCGGAGGCCGCTCATGTCCCTCAAGGATAACAGCGCCGGGCGCCGGGTCCGGATCTTCGACACCACCTTGCGCGACGGCGAGCAGGCGCCGGGCTTTTCGATGCCGACGGAAGCGAAGCTCGCCATGGCGCAGGCGCTCGCCGCGCTGAAGGTCGACGTGATGGAGGCTGGTTTCGCCGCCGCCTCGCCGGGCGACGCTGAAGCGATCAGGCGGGTGGCGGAGGAAGTCGAAGGCCCGACGATCTGCTCGCTCTCGCGCACAAGAGACGAAGACATTCGCGCGTCGGAAGACGCCCTGGCCCCCGCTGCGCGAAGGCGCCTGCACATCTTCCTCGGCACTAGCCCGACCCACCGTCAGGCGAAGCTGAAGCTGACGACCGATGAAGTGCTGAAGGAAATCGAGCGCAGCGTTTCATCGGCGCAGGGGCGTTTCGACGAGGTCGAGTTCTCGGCCGAGGACGCGATCCGCACCGAACGCGCGTTCCTTAAAGAAGCGATGCAATGCGCGGCGGATGCGGGCGCCGATGTCCTCAATGTCCCCGATACGGTCGGCTATACGTCGCCGGAAGAAATCTACGATCTCTTCAAAGAGCTGACGGCGACCGTGCGCCGGCGCGAAGGCGTGATCTTTTCCGCTCATTGCCACAACGATCTCGGCATGGCGGTGGCGAATTCGCTCGCCGCCGTCCGCGCCGGCGCCGATCAGGTCGAATGCACGATCAACGGCATCGGCGAGCGCGCCGGCAATTGCGCCCTTGAAGAGGTGGTGATGGCGCTCAAGACCCGCGCCGACTATTTCGACGCGGACAGCAATATCGAAACGACCGGCCTTTACGCCGCGAGCCGTCTTTTAAGCGAGCTCACCGGACAGGCGACGCCGCGCAACAAGGCGATTGTCGGCCGCAACGCTTTCGCCCATGAAGCCGGTATTCACCAGCACGGCGTGCTCGAGGACCGCCGTACCTATGAGATCATGACGCCGACCGATATCGGCCTGCCGTCGAACGAACTGGTGCTGGGCAAGCATTCCGGCAAGCATGCGCTTAAGGCGCGGGCGGCGAGCCTCGGCTTCGATCTCGGCGCCAACCATGTCGAGCAGGTGTTCGCCGCATTTAAGCGGCTTGCCGATGAAAAGCGCGAAGTCACCGACAGCGATCTCTGCGCGCTGATCACCGGCGAGCATGACGCCGGCGCCGATTGGGAATTCGTGCGCGTCGAAATGCGCTCGAGCAGCGAGGCGCGCATGCGTCCCTTCGCGCGCCTGACGCTCAATCACCGGCGCCGGGGCCGCATTTCCGATATCGGTACAGGCGACGGGCCGTTTCAGGCGGTGTTCAACGCGCTGTGTTCGGCGACCGGCGTCGCCGCGACGCTCGACGATCTGTCGGTCACGCAGTCGGCGGGGCGCTCTCATGCGGAAGTGCGCGTTCTTTACAATGAACAGGTCTTCGCCGGCGGCGGTTCGGATGCGGACATTATCGTCGCCGCCTCGGAAGCGCTGCTCGCGGCCTTCAACCACATCGAGCGCGCACGCAAGCGGGCGAGCGCGCTGCTCGTCGGCGCGGCTTAAGGGAGCTGGAAAATGCCTATCAGTGAAGTTGATTACATATGGATGGACGGGGCCATGAAGCCATGGCGCGAAGCGACGGTGCATGTGCTGTCGCACGCGCTGCATTACGGCACGTCCTTTTTCGAAGGCGTTCGCGTTTACGAAACGCCGTCGGGTTCGTCCGTCTTCCGGTTGCGCGACCATCTGGAGCGGCTTTACGATTCGGCGGCGATCTATGGCTGCTCCGTGCCGTTCGACATGGAAACGCTCACCCGCGCCTGCGAAGACGTGGTGCTCGCCAACGGTCTCAAGAGCGCCTATCTCAGACCGATCGTGTTTTACGGCTATGGCGAGATCGGCGTTGCGCCGCCGCCGGATGCGCCGGTCAATGTCGTCATCGCCGGTTTCCCTTGGGGCGCTTATCTCGGCGAGGAGGGCAAGGCAAACGGCGTTGACGTTTGCGTGTCGAGCTGGAACCGCGCAGCGCCGAACACGACGCCGGCGGCGGCGAAAGCCGGCGGCAATTATCTCTCCGGGGTTTTGATATCGAGCGAAGCGAAGGCGCGCGGTTTCGCCGAAGGCATCGGCCTCGACGTTAACGGCCTCGTCTCCGAAGGCGCCGGCGAGAACCTGTTTCTGGTGCGCCGGGGCAAGATTTATACGCCGCCGTCTTCCGCATCGATCCTGCAGGGGATCACCCGCGATACGGTCATCGCGCTTGCGCAAGCCGAAGGCGTTGACGTTGTCGAACAGACGCTGCCGAGGGAGTCGCTCTACCTCGCCGATGAAATGTTCTTCACGGGCACGGCGGCGGAGATCACGCCGATCCGTTCCGTCGATGGCCGGAAAACCCGGACCGGCGGGCGCGGGCCCGTCACGGCGCTGTTGCAGGAGCGATTTTTCGGCCTCTTCAACGGCGCCACGCAGGATCGCTGGAACTGGCTGCATCCGGTGAACACGTCCAAAGAGGAAACAGGAAATGAAACCGCAATCGCTGTTTGACAAACTCTGGAGCCGGCATGTGGTGGTTCCCGAAACGCGGGAAGCGCCGGCGGTTCTTTATATCGACCTGCATCTCATTCACGAGGTTACCTCGCCGCAGGCGTTCGCCGCGCTGAAGGAACGAAAACTTCCCGTGCGCCGGCCGGCCCTCACGATTGCGACGCTCGATCACTCGACGCCGACGACCCCGCCCGACGGCAATGGCGCGCTCGCCTATGCGACGCCGGAGGCGGCGGCGCAGGTGCAAACATTGATCCGGAATTGCCGCAAGCATGACATTCGCCTGCTCGACCTCGACGATCCGCAGCGCGGCATCGTCCATGTGATCGGACCGGAACTCGGCCTGACGCAACCCGGCAAGACGGTGGTGTGCGGGGACAGTCATACCTCGACGCACGGCGCTTTCGGCGCGCTGGCGTTCGGCATCGGCACGACCGAAGTTGGTCATGTGCTGGCGACCCAGTGCGTCCTGCAGCGCAAGCCGAAATCCATGCTCGTCAATTTCAACGGCGAGACGCCGCAAGGTGTCACCGCAAAAGACATGGCGCTCGCGATGATCGCGGAGATCGGCGCCGACGGCGGGCAGGGCTATGCGATCGAGTTCGCCGGCGGCGCGGTTCGCGCCCTCTCGATGGAAGGGCGCATGACCCTGTGCAACATGTCGATTGAAGCGGGCGCCCGCTTCGGCATGGTCGCGCCGGACGAAACGACATTCGACTGGGTGAAGGACCGTCAATATGCGCCGCGCGGACCGGCTTGGGCCGCCGCCCTGAAAGCGTGGCGCGCGCTCCCGAGCGATTACGGCGCGGCGTTCGACAAGGAGATCGATATCGATGCGTCGCGGCTGCGCCCGATGATCACCTACGGCGTATCGCCCGATGCAGCCGCGCCGGTTAACGGCGTCTCCCCGGCACCGCGCAGCGATGAAGAAAAGCGCGCGGCGGAATATATGCGCATTGAGGCGGACCGCCCGTTTTCGGATATCCCGGTCGACCGCGTTTTCATCGGGAGCTGCACCAATTCCCGGCTGTCGGACCTCCGTGAAGCGGCGACCGTAATGCGCGGCCGCAAGGTGCGCGCTGGCGTGACCGCGCTTGTCGTGCCCGGTTCTGAAAGCGTGCGCCGGGCGGCGGAAGCAGAGAACCTGCACTTGGTGTTCATCGAGGCGGGCGCCGAATGGCGGCGGCCCGGCTGTTCCATGTGCATCGCCATGAACGGCGATCAGGGCGCGCCGGGAGAACTCGTGATCTCGACGTCGAACCGGAATTTCGTCGGCCGTCAGGGCAAGGGCGTGAGGACGGTGCTGGCGAGCCCGGCGACCGCCGCCGCTTCGGCGATCGAGGGAAGGATCGCCGATCCGCGGCCCTATCTTCAGGAAACAAGGGAGATGGCCGATGCGGTTTAAGCCCCTCTTATCGCTGACATCGAAAACCATCGTTCTGCCGCAGGACAATATCGATACTGATCAGATCATTCCGGCGCGGTTTTTGACGACGACGTCCCGCAAGGGGCTCGGCGCCTTTGCGTTTTACGATTGGCGCTATGACGAAGACGGCGCCATACGCGAAGAAAGCCCGCTCGACAGTCACGATCCGGTCGAGCGCGCCATTCTGGTGGCGGGTTCCAATTTCGGCTGCGGCTCCTCCCGCGAACATGCCCCCTGGGCGCTGGCCGATTTCGGGTTTCAGGCGGTGATCAGTTCCGATATCGCCGACATCTTCAAGAGCAACGCCCTCAAGAACGGGTTGTTGCCAGTGGAGGTCGATCAGAAAACCCATCAGCGGTTGCTCAACAATCCGGGAGAGGAACTGACGATCGATCTCGAAAAACAGACTGTGCGGCTTTCCGACGGATGGCAGACAGTGTTCGAGGTCGAGCCGTTCGCGCGGCATTGTCTGCTTGAAGGCGTTGATCCGCTCGGGCATTTGATGAACCAGATGAGCCTGATCGAACAATTTGAAGTGGAGCGGGCATGAGTTTGACAATCGCTTATCTGCCGGGCGACGGGGTCGGTCCGGAAGTCGCCGCCGCCGCGCGGCGCGCGCTGGAATTGGCGACGCAGGAATCCGGTCCTGACTTCCGGTTTATCGAATGCGATTTCGGCGGCGTTGCGATTGATCGCCATAACGATCCTTTCCCGGCGGAGACAAGAGAGATATGCACGGCCGCGGACGCCGTGCTGCTCGGCGCGGTCGGCGGGCCGAAATGGGATGGCGGACGCTTGCGGCCGGAGGCGGGGCTTCTCGCGCTGCGCAAGGCGCTCGGCGTTTACGCCAATCTCCGTCCTGTCCAGACATTCGCCGGCATGGAAACGCTGTCGCCGCTCAAAAGCGACCGCGCCGCCGGCGTCGATATGCTGATCGTGCGCGAACTCACCGGCGGGGTTTATTTCGGAGACCGGGAAGAGGGAACGGAACGCGCCCGCGACGAATGCGTTTACACGCGCGAGGAAGTCGAGCGCGTCGCGCGGATCGCCTTTGAGGCGGCGCGCGGCCGCAAGGGAAAAGTCACGTCCGTCGACAAGGCGAATGTGCTCGCCACCAGCCGGCTCTGGCGCGCCGCGGTGGAGAAGTTGCACAAGGAAGAATACAGCGACATCGAGCTCGAACATGTGCTGGTCGACGCTATGGCGATGAAACTCATCCAGGCGCCGGGCGTCTACGACGTCATCCTGACGGAAAACATGTTCGGCGATATTTTGAGCGACGAAGCCTCGGTGATCGCCGGGTCGATCGGTCTTGCGCCGTCGGCGTCGGTTGGCGAAACCGGCGCCGGGCTTTACGAGCCGATCCACGGATCGGCGCCGGACATCGCCGGAGAGAACAAGGCCAACCCCGCCGGCGCCATATTGAGCGCCGCCATGATGCTGCGCTACAGCTTCAAAGAGGAAGCGCTGGCGTCGGTGATCGAAAAGGCGGTGCAGGATGCGCTCGAAGACGGCTCCGGCACGGCCGATATCGGCGGGCGTGATAGCTGTACGTCCTTTACCGATATTATTTGCCAAGCGTTAGCTTAAGTATTCTTTAGGGCGGTTTTCCCTCGCTACCGCACTTTGCGGGCGCCGAATACTGGCGCAAGCATGACGGCTATCGACCGTATGGGACTGCATCAGGATAAATTGGGCTGGAATCTTGGCCGGCGTTGGTCTAGGAAATTAATAACCCGACCAGTCGGTCAGCGAATAAAGGGAGGCGTTATGGCCGAGGCCCTCGCCGCGCAAAAAGATCGCCGGAACAGCCCGGTCCAGCATGTCGACTGGGCTCGCGCCGCCTATCTCGTCAGTCTTTCAAGGGCGCTGGATTCGCTGGAGGAAGAACGTCTCGTCCCGGAAAAAAAGGTTCTCTATCAGTTTTCAGCGCGCGGGCATGACCTGGCTCAGGTGCTGCTCGGCCTTAAACTCACAGAGCGGCATGATGCGGCCTGCGGTTATTATCGCTCGCGTCCTCTGCTGCTGGCGCTCGGCGTCGATCCGGAAACGGCGCTTGCTTCCTCCATGGGACGGGACGGCGGCTATTCGAGCGGACGCGATATCGGTGCGGTGTTCAACTATCCGAACCCGAACGGCGCTTCCGCGTTGCCGATGTGCGGCGGCGTCGGCGCGCAATATACGCCGACTGCAGGCTGGGCGCAGGCGATTGAATATCACCGGACTGTTCTCAAAGATTCCGCGTACGACAAAGCGATTTCCGTCGTGCTCGGCGGCGACGGCTCGGTCGCATCCAACGGTTTCTGGTCGGCGCTGACGATTGCAACGACGCAAAAGCTGCCGATGCTGTTTTACATCGAAGACAACGGGTTCGGTATCTCGGTGCCGTCGGAATTCCAGACGCCGGGAGGGGATATTTCGGCCAATCTCGACAGCTGGCGCGGCCTTGAAATCTTCAAGGGCGACGGGACCGATCCCGCCGAAGCGGCGGCGCTGATTGACGATGCGATCGCATATGTTCGCGATCGCAACGGACCCGCCCTGTTGCGGCTCACCGTACCGCGGCTGCAAGGTCACAGTTATCAGGATACGCAGACCTACAAGACCGACAAAACAGTGTCGGGGGAACGGGCGCGCGATCCATGGCCGAAACTGCGCGACTATCTTACCGGGTCGTTGATGAGCGAAGCTGAATGGGCGGCGCTTGAAGCGAAGACGAAGGAAGAAGTCGAAGCGGCTTGCGAAAAGGCGGAGGCGCGGCCGGTCGCCGATCCTGAAACGCTCATGCGCAATGTCTTTTATGAAGACGGCGCCATGCAGGAAATGGGCGGGCAGTGGAAGGCCGGTTATCAGCCGCCTGCGACAAGCGACGTTCCCGCGCCGCAGGGCCAGCGCATCAATATGGTGACGGCGATCCGCAAGACGCTCGATCATGAACTTGCGGTCAATCCCCGCGTCGTGTTGTTCGGCGAGGATATCGGGCCCAAGGGCGGCGTTCACGCAGTGACGCTCGGGCTTCAGGAAAAGCACGGGGTTTCGCGCGTTTTCGATACGAGCCTTTCTGAAGAAGGCATTATCGGCCGCGCTGTCGGCATGGCGATTGCGGGCCTGATGCCCGTGCCGGAAATCCAGTTCCGCAAATATGCGGAGCCGGCGACCGAGCAGATCAATGATTGTGGGACCATGCGCTGGCGGACGAATAACCGTTTCGCCGCGCCGATGGTGGTGCGCATTCCGGGTGGGTTTTTCAAATGCGGCGATCCGTGGCACAGCCAGACCAATGAAGTCGCCTTTATCCATCAGCCCGGCTGGATGGTCGCCGCGCCGTCGAACGCCGAAGACGCTGTGGGTCTTTTAAGGTCGGCCCTGCGCGGCAACGATCCGGTGATTTTCTTCGAACATCGCGCGATGCTTGACGATGTCTGGGCGCGCCGGCCCTATCCGGGCGACGACTATGCGTTGCCGTTCGGCAAGGCGAAGTTTTTAAGCGAAGGCAATGACATCACAATCGTCACCTGGGGCGCCATGGCGCCGCGCTCGGACAAGGCGGCGGAGGGTTATTCCGCCGACGTGATCGATCTGCGCACGCTTATGCCCTGGGACAGGCAGGCGGTGTTGAATTCGGTGCGCAAGACGCGCCGCTGCCTGATCGTTCATGAAGATTTACAGACCGCAGGCTTCGGCGCCGAAATCGCTGCTGTCGTTGCGGACGAGGCGTTTATGGATCTCGACGCGCCGGTGTCACGGCTCACCATGCCGGATATTCCGAGCCCGCATAATCCGGCGCTCCTTGACTGGGCGGTGCCGTCCGTTGAAAAAATCCGCGCCAAAATCGACGACCTCGTCGGATTTTAGGAGGCGAACGGATGATCGACATCAAGGCGCCGGAAGAACAGGAAGGCACGAAAGCGGTCGTGCGCGCCTGGCTGAAACAGATTGGCGATGCGGTCGCTGAAAACGATCCGCTGGTTGAGCTTGAAACCGACAAGGTGGCGCAGGAAGTGCCGGCGCCGGCGTCCGGCGTGCTGACGGAGATCCTGCTCAACGCCGACGAAGAAGCCGGTCCCGGCGCCGTGCTCGGGCGGTTGAAGCCCGCAAATGGGGCCGGGGCGGAAGCGCCGGCGGCCGTCGCGCCGCAGGCAGCAGCGCAACCGGCGATGAAACAGGCGGCGGGCGACATCCCCTTGTCGCCGGCGGTGCGCCGCGCGGTTCGCGAACATCATATCGATCCGGCGACCATCGAGGGCACGGGCCGGGGCGGGCGCATCACCCGTGCGGATGTGGACGCCGCTGTCGAGGCGCGCGCAAAGCCTCCGGCCTCACCGCAGAAAGATGCAAAAGCGCCGGACGCCGTCGGCGGCGTGCGCACAATCCCGCATGACCGGATGCGCCGCACCATCGCCGGGAACATGCTGAACTCGGTGACAACGGCGCCCCACGTCACGGCGGTTTTCGAGGCGGACTTCAGCGCGATTATTCAGCATCGAAACGCGCACAAGGCGGCGCTGGCGGCGAAAGGCGTGAACCTGACATTCACCGCCTATATCGTTTCCGCAGCGGCGAAGGCGATGGCGGTTTCGCCGGCGATCAACGGGCGCTGGTTCGACGATCGCGTCGAACTTTATGACGATGTGAATATCGGCGTCGGCACGGCGCTGGGAGAAGAAGGTCTCGTCGTGCCGGTGATCAGGCGCGCACAGGCGCTGGGCCTTGAAGACATCGCCGCGCAGCTCACTGACCTCACGGCGCGTGCGCGGGAAAACAAGCTGACGCCGCAGGACATGCGCGGCGGCACCTTTACGATCTCCAATCACGGCGTTTCGGGTTCGCTCATAGCGTCGCCGATCATCATCAACCAGCCGCAGTCCGCCATCCTCGGCGTCGGCAAGCTGGAAAAACGGGTGGTGGTCAAGGAGATTGACGGCGCTGATGCGATCCTCATCAAGCCCATGAGTTATGTCTCGCTCACCATCGATCACCGGATCGTCGACGGCCACCAGACCAACGCCTGGCTGACGAAATTCGTTGAAATTCTTGAGACCTGGCCGCGCTGACGCGTTCAGGGCGCCATCAGCGAGTTGATCGCCGCTTCCGCCGCTTCGTCTGCGAGGGCGTCGCGGGACATCGGGCCGGTCGATTTAAACCAGGTGTGAGTCCAGTTGAGCATACCGAAATAAAGCATGACGCGCGCGCGCAACCGCGCCTTGTCGTTTTTCAGCGCCGGTGTCGCTCTTGTGAAAATATCTTCAACGCGGGCGATGATCTTGCGCTGTTTCGCGATAATTTCCTTGCGCTCTCCCTCAGGCAGAAATGAAAGCTCATAGAGCAGGATCTTCTGCTGATCGGCGGCGCCGACATAACAGCGCAGGAGATCGCGTGTCAGCAGTTTGAGCTCTTCTTCCGGGCTAGCCTTCGCGTTCGTTTTGTCTTCGGCGACCGCTAGCAGCGATTCCATATGATCGTTCATGACGTCAAAGAGGATCGCTTCTTTCGACGCGTAATAGTGATAGATCAGCGACTTCGAGACATTGCACTCGGCGGCGAGTTCTGAAACCGAAGCGCCGGCGAAGCCGCGGCGCGCAAACAGCTTCGCCGCCTGCGCCGTGATGGAATCGCGCTTCTTGTCGTAGTCGGCCGCTTGCGTCCGCGCCATTCGATTTACCTGCTTGTCTGTTTCGCGCCTTAAATGGCGTTCATGGTCAAAAGGTCGTAGCTCGCGACAGGCTCGCCGTTCTGGTTCGTGACAAGCACGTCCCATTTGACTTCGCCGTATTCGTCATTGCGTTTTTTCTTCGACTTTGCGGTAAGGCGCACCTTGATCGAATCGCCGGGCGAGACAGGCGTCAGGAAGCGCAGCTCATCAAGGCCGTAATTGGCGAGCACCGGGCCCGGCGCCGGGTCGACGAAGAGACCGGCGGCGAATGACAAGATGAGATAACCGTGGGCGACGCGGCCCGGGAAGAACGGGTTTGCGCTGGCTGCTTCCTCGTCCATATGCGCGTAGAAGGTGTCGCCGGTGAATTCCGCGAAGTGTTCTATATCCTCAAGCGAGATCGTTCG
>ENA-ORCV01000635-ORCV01000635.1-marine-metagenome-genome-assembly--contig:-NODE-635-length-18614-cov-4.551384_pt1 | contig 18614 bp, 15 predicted proteins | sample MGYA00237779_ERZ508509 | MGnify/ENA primary metagenome ERZ508509 (study PRJEB26180, sample SAMN06268772) | marine metagenome | isolation source: Bioluminescent Bay, La Paraguera, Puerto Rico | place... | reverse complement strand
GGCCTGCCCAACAAAGAAGACGTAAAAGAAGGCCTCATGGCCTACAAAATCGCCGCCCACGCCGCCGACCTCGCCAAGGGACACCCGCGTGCACAGATGAGAGATGACGCCCTCTCCAAAGCCCGCTTCGAATTCCGCTGGGAAGACCAGTTCAACCTCGGCCTCGATCCCGAGCGCGCGCGCATCTACCACGACGAAACCTTGCCGAAGGAATCCGGCAAGGTCGCGCACTTCTGTTCCATGTGTGGACCCAAGTTCTGCTCTATGAAGATCACTCAGGACGTACGCGAATATGCGGCGAAGCAGGAAGCGGAGCAGGGAATGGAAGAAATGGCGATCAAGTTCAAAGATATGGGCGCCGAGCTCTACCATAAGGGCTAAGAACATAGCTAATTGAAACTGCATTCTCTGATGAGAAGGCAGCGCTGCGGGTAAGCCTTTGCCAGACCTTCAAAAACAGGATGTTTTTGCAGAGCCCCCATGGATGGGTTCACGGCGTGTCTGGGAAAGGCTTACCCGCAGTGCTGCCGCCCAGAACTCACCGAAAACATACCCCGGAAAAAAGAAGTGGCAGAAAGCAAGTTAAATATTGTAGTCGCCGGTGCCGGATTGATAGGCCGGTTACTGGCCTGGCGTTTATCCAAAAAAGGCCACCAGATCACTCTGTTCGAATCCGGTAGTCTGAAACATCCTGCGGGCGCCTGCCAAACCGCCGCCGGCATGATTTCCCCGTTATCGGAACTGTTCCACTGCCCGCTGCCCATCTACCAGCTGGGCATGCAAAGCCTGCAATACTGGCCTCAATGGGCCCAGCAACTGGAGCTGGCCACCGGTGTCAGCGTCGACTACCGCCAGGCCGGCAGTATCCTGATTGCGCATCCACAAGACCGCAGCGAACTCCTGCAATTCCAACAGGAACTCAACGCCAAGCTCGGCCCAGAAAAATCGGGCCAACTGCAATGGCTCGACCGTAATGCCCTGCAAAACCTCGAACCCGAACTCAGCGGATTCGAGCGCGGGCTCTACCTCGCATCTGAAGCCGACATCGACAACCGCAAACTTCTGCCAGCACTGTTACATGCCCTAGAAGTAAATAACGTGCAACTCCGCGAGCAAACCCCCGTCGAATGCCGCCCAGGGGAAATCCTCACCGGCAACCGCACCGAAAAATTCGACCTGGTCCTCGACACCCGCGGCCTCGGCGCCCGCTCCCAGATCGCGGGCTTGCGCGGCGTTCGCGGCGAAGTCATGGTAGTGGAAACCGCGGAAGTGACACTCAATCGCCCCGTGCGCCTGCTGCATCCAAGGTACCAGCTCTACGCCGTACCGCGCGCCAACAACCAGACCGTCATTGGGGCGACGGAAATTGAGAGCGACGACATGAGCCCCATCTCCCTGCGCTCCACCATGGAACTATCGAGCGCCCTGTACTCGATACATCCCGCTTTTGCCGAAGCGCGCATTATTAAAACCCGGGTCAACTGCCGACCCGCCACCATGGACAATATGCCCGTGGTCGAATCCCGGCCCGGCCTCATCCGGATTAACGGACTTTTCCGTCACGGCTATTTACTGGCCCCGGCGCTGGCCGCACAGGCAGAACGCGAAATCGACACATTAACCCAAACGACAGAACAGGTGACCTGATGCAACTCTTGGTCAATGGCGAAACCATCACCGTAAACCCGGGCGACACGGTTTCCGCACTGATTCAGCAACTGGGCTATCGCGGCGAAACCTTTGCCGTCGCCCTGAACGGAGACTTTGTTCCTCGTGCCCACTATGCGCAGGTATCCCTGAGCGCCGGCGACAATGTCGATATCGTTGCGCCGGTTGTAGGAGGCTGACAGGAGAGAGGACATGGCTGACAAACTGACACTCTACGGCAAGGAATTCGACAGCCGCCTGCTGGTCGGCACCGCACTGTATCCGTCACCGGCGATCATGCGCGAAGCCGTCGCCGCCTCCGGAGCGCAAATCATTACCCTGTCCCTGCGCCGCCAGAGCCCCGCACAGCAGCAGGGCAAAATACTCTGGGACTATATTCAGGAATCCGGCTGCCAGCTGCTGCCCAACACCGCCGGCTGCAAAACCCCAAAAGAGGTGATCGCGCTCGCCGAAATGAGCCGGGAAATATTTGGTACCGACTGGCTCAAGCTGGAAGTGATCGGCGACGACTACAACCTGCAGCCCGATCCCTTCGGCCTGGTCGAAGCGGCCCGCGAACTGCTCAAGCGCGGTTTCAGGGTTCTGCCTTACTGCACCGATGATCTGGTGGTGTGCCGGAAATTACTCGACGTGGGCTGCGAAGTGCTGATGCCCTGGGGCTCCCCCATCGGCACCGGGCGCGGACTGATGAACAAATACAACCTGCGGACCCTGCGCGAGCGCTTGCCCGACACGCCGCTGATTATCGACGCCGGCATCGGCGCACCTTCCCAGGCCTGTGAGGCCATGGAAATGGGTTTCGACGGGGTGCTGCTGAACACCGCCATCGCCCGGGCGCAGAACCCGGTGTTGATGGCCGAGGCGTTCAGGCTGGCGATAGAGTCCGGCCGCGCCGCGCGCAACGCAGGCCTGATGTTGCAGCGCCAGACAGCCAGCCCGAGTACACCCACGCTGGACATGCCGTTCTGGCAGCAGACGATCAATTCCGGGGAAGAATCATGAGTATTGCCCAGCAACCGCGCCCGATTGTCTGGACCATTGCCGGCAGTGACTCCGGCGGTGGTGCCGGCATACAGGCGGACCTGCTTACCATGCACGATCTCGGCGTCCACGGCTGCAGCGCCATTACCGCCAACACCGCGCAGAATACCCTCGGGGTGGCCGCAATCAATGCGGTCACCGAGGAGGTGTTGCAAGCGCAGCTGGACGTTTTGATCGCGGACCTTAGGCCCGCGGCGATCAAGATCGGTTTACTGGCCAATGTCGCGCAGGTAACACTGGTAGCGCGATTCCTGCAGGCGCTGAAACAGCAGGGCGCAGCAGTACCGGTGGTCTACGATCCGGTGGCCGTCGCCACCAGCGGCGCGCGCCTGACCGAAGGCAACACCGGCGGGGCAGTAGTGAAGGCGCTGCTCCCCCTGTGCGACCTGGTAACCCCCAATCGCGAGGAGCTGGCGTGGCTGGCGGATGCCAATGTCGGGCATGGTGATGTCGGGCATGGCGATGCGGGGCATGGTGACGTGGCGGGGGCAGCAGCGATTCTCGCCGCCGCGCGCAAGCTGCGCGGTGATCACCGCTTCGCACTACTGGTTACCGGCGGCCACTTTGACCTCGAACCCGGTGCCACCGCCGACCTGCTGTGCCGCGGCAGCGGGGACGCTCTGGCAGAAGACTGGCTGATCGGGGAGAAAATTGAAACCCGCAACAGCCACGGTACCGGCTGTACCCTGTCCTCCGCCATTGCCGCGTTGCTGGCACAGGGGTATCCGCTGACAGACGCCTGTGTGGTGGCCAACGCCTATGTGCGACGGGGGTTGCGTATGGATAACAACAGCCACATCGGCGCCGGTGCGAGCCCTCTGGGCCACTGTGGCTGGCCGCAGCACCTGCGGGATTTTCCGCAGGTACTGGCCAAAGGCAGCGAGCGGGCGAAACGCTATGGTTGTTTTTCCCCGCAACAGGCCGCGCGCTTTGCCGTTGAATTTGCGCAAGTGGACAGCAACTACCTGGGGCTTTACCCGGTGGTGGATTCCGTCGAATGGATAGAGCGGCTCGCGCAGGCCGGAGTGCGCACACTGCAGCTGCGGATCAAGCAGCCCGGTGACGACCTGCGCGAGCAGGTCGCGCGCGCGGTGGCCATAGGCCGGGATTACAACCTGCGCCTGTTTATCAACGACCACTGGCAACTGGCCATCGAGTGCGGCGCTTACGGGGTACATCTGGGGCAGCAAGATCTGCAGACCGCGGACCTGAAGGCGATACAGGTCGCCGGTCTGAAACTCGGTATCAGTACCCACGGTTTTTTCGAGCTGCTGTATGCGCACCAGTTCCGGCCCAGCTATCTGGCCATTGGCGCCATTTACGCTACCAGCACCAAAGACATGCGCGGCCAGCTGCAGGGGACGGAAAAGCTGGCGCGGATGGCAGCGCTACTGCCGGAGTACCCGCTGGTGGCCATCGGCGGGATCAACCTCGAGCGGGCGCCGGCGGTAGTGGCGAGCGGGGTGGGCAGTATTGCCGTAGTCAGTGCGATTACCGAATCACCGGATTACCGCCAGGCTGTGGCACAATTGGCGGCAATAATAGAGTCGCGTTAACCGGAGTACTGCGATGTTGAGCCGCAAACAGCTACAGCGCTACAGCCGCCAGATCATGTTGCCCGAAATTGGGGAGGCCGGACAGGATAAACTGGGCCGGGCCAAGATCCTGATCCTAGGACTCGGTGGCCTCGGCAGTCCGGCCGCGCTGTACCTGGCGGCAGCGGGGATCGGTGAGTTGCATCTGGTGGACGGTGATACGGTGGAAATTTCCAACCTGCAGCGCCAGGTTCTCTACAAAACCAACCATCGGGACAAAAACAAGGCACAGGTGGCAGCGCAGCAACTGACTGCTGCCAATCCGGAAATCCGTGTCCACCCACACGGGCAAATGGCGGATGAAGCCTGGCTGGGATCACTGCTCGCAGGACAGCATTTTGACGTGGTTCTGGACTGTACCGATAACCTCAATATTCGCCACGTCATCAACCGTGTCTGCCAGCGGGAAAAAACACCGGTGGTGATGGCTTCGGTGCGCAGTTTTTCCGGACAGCTGGTGAGCTTCGATTTTCGCCACGCAGCGAACCCCTGTTATGCCTGCCTGTTTCCGCCCGCCGCAGAGCAGAGTGACCTGCCGGAGGCAGAGAATTGCGCGACCATCGGGGTGATAGGGCCTGCACTGGGGATAATGGGCAGTGCGCAGGCACTGGAGGCGCTCAAGTTCCTGCTGGACCTGCCCGTTTCCAGCCTCAACCGGTTGCAGCTGTTCGAGGCCGCCAGCCTGGAGTGGCGCGCGCTCAAGCTGCCGGCAAACAAGGCTTGCCCCGTGTGCGGATAATCTTTAAAAAGATACGCATTCCATCAAACAATAATATCCAGGGAGTGCCCGACCCGTGTCTTTTCCAGTGTCCAAAGTATTATTGATTGCCACCCTTAGCATGTTTGTGCTGGCCTGTTCCGAAACTGATTCCGGAAAAAATGACAGTGCGCAACAGCCCCCGGAAACGGCACATGAAGCCGCAGTAAAAGAAGTGGAGACGCAGCCGGTAACCGAACTCGACCCGGTACACCTCCCCGAGAACTTGCTCGATACCTATCGTCAGACCTGCGGTACCTGTCACGAGCGGGGGGTGATCAATGCGCCAAAAACCGGGGATGCCACGGCCTGGTCGCCGAGAATGGCCCAGGGCATGGATGCCCTGGTCGCCCATGCGCGGGACGGATTCAAGGCGATGCCTCCCGCCGGGTTGTGCTACAGCTGTAGCGATGAGGATTACGAACATTTGATACGCTTTATGGCGACCCCCCAAGCTGAAGCCGAGACTGCACGCTAACCGGGCACCGTATTGTCTGTCGCTATTGGCCTCATTTTTTCAATCAATTTTGAACGCGCAAAATCGAGCCTATTATCTCTCCCGAGCGCCGTTGCGCCTGGTGGTTCGTTTTGTGACAGATTTTTCACAAAGTGCACCCCGGGGGTTGATTCAGAACAAGTCGACACCACTTGTTGTTGATAAGCTGTTTCGAGTGAAAAAGATTGGCAGTTATTGTGTTGCGCTGAGCGTTCAGCCAGAGCGCGGCGACGGCTAAATGGAATTGAAAGCGACCAAGTGAGGTTGAGAATGAGCAATATTGATATCGGTATCGGTGCCAAAGATCGTGCAGAGATTGCCGAGGGCTTGAAACGCCTGCTGGCAGATTCCTATACCCTGTACCTGCAAACGCACTACTTCCACTGGAATGTCACCGGGCGCCTGTTCCGCGAACTGCACCTGATGTTTGAGGAGCAGTATACCGAGCTCGCCACTGCGGTAGATGATATTGCCGAGCGTATCCGCACCCTGGACGTTGTCGCACCCGGCACCTACAAGGAGTTCGCGGAACTCAGTTCCATCAAGGAGACGGATTCGGTGCCGGCAGCGGAAGAGATGGTGCGCATCCTCACCCAGGGCCACGAGCAGGTGGTGAAGACCTGCCGCGAAGTCCTGAAGATTGCCCAGGGCGGGGATGACGAATCCACCATCGCGCTGGTGTCAGATCGCATGAGCGTGCACGAGAAAACCGCCTGGATGTTGCGCGCCACCGCGCAGTAATTTCTCTGAGTAGTTTCTCTAATCTGAGTAGTTTTTCTAATTTGTCTCGTGGAATAAAAATGGCCCGCAAAAGTGCGGGCCATTTTTTTATTCGTGCAGCAGGTCGAGAAACGCCCGTGCCGGTGCCGACAGGGCGCCGCGGCTGCGCAACACCGCGCCCAGTTGCGGAGCCACCACGGGCGCCGTCAGCGGAATACTGCACAGCCCGTAATCGCGCATCTGCGGTGCACACAGGCTGGGCATGGCACTCACTCCCAGTCCGGCCTGGACCAGCTTGCCGATGGTGCTCAGCTGGTAGGCCTCACAGAACAGGCGCGCGGGCGTGCCGCATTCGGCAAAGGCCTGTTCCGTCCAGCGGCGCACCGCAGAGCCCCGGTTCATGGCGATAAACGGCATCCTGGCGAGATCCGCCCAGCGCAGGCTTTTGCGCCCGGACAATGGATGTTGCTCGGGCAACACCCCGTGAAAGCTCCCCCGTTCCAGGGGGGCGAATTCCAGCCCCGCCAGGTCATCGGGCCGGAAGGTGATGCCGATTTCCGCGCGCCCCTCGCGCACCGCCGCCAGTACCTGCTCCATCACAATGTCTTCCAGCGCCAGGTCCACCTGGGGGTGGCGGCGGTGAAATTCCGCCAGCAGCGGCGGCAGCCGGTTGAGGGCAAAGGCGGGTATCGCCGCCACCGTGAGATTTCCCCGCTCCAGGGCGAACTGCCGCTGGATATCCTCGATGGATTTGTCCCAGCTTTGCAGCAACTGTTCCGCGCGGGCGGCGAAGCGCTCCCCTTCGGGGGTCAGGCTCAGCTGCCGGCTCTCGCGGTTGAACAGCGCCCCGCCCACGGTGCTTTCCAGATTGCGGATGGCCACGGACAGGGCCGGCTGGGAGATATGCAGGCGCTCGCTGGCATCCGCCAGGCTGCGGGTGGTGGCGACGGCGACAAAGGCCCGCAATTGCTTGATGGTGGCGCTCAAGGGGGACTATCCAATAGTTAAATGAAAGTTAATAAATATTAATAAGTTTAAATTGGTTTAAAGTGTTAGACCAAGGCATGATTGTCCACTTCGCATTCTGGCGAATAATGGTCTAACCCAAATATAGAGCCGGGAAAGACCGTTTAAATCCAATAACGAATCCGCCAAGAGAGTTCTGCCGAGATGAGTAATCAAGCCCAGCCCCTGTGGCAACCCAGTGCCGAGGCCGTCGCCGCCACCCAGATGGACGAGTTCCGCCGCTACGTCAACGACCGCTACAGCCAGCAGCTGGCGGACTACGGTGACCTGTATCAGTGGTCGGTAGAGGCCCGCGAAGACTTCTGGAGTGCGCTGTGGAACTTCACCGGTGTGGTCGCCAGCGCGCGCGGTGATCAGGTCCTGGGGGCGGACGAAATGCCGGGGGCCGAGTGGTTCCCCGATGCAAAGCTGAATTTTGCCGAAAACCTGCTGCGTTACCGGGATGACCGCGTGGCGCTGATCCAACGGCTGGAGAGCGGCAGTCGCCGCCAGCTGACCTACGCCGAGCTCTACCAGCGTGTCACCGAGCTGGCATCGGCGCTGGCCGCTGCCGGTGTGGAGAAGGGCGACCGCGTGGCGGGCTTTATGCCCAATATCATCGACACCGCCGTGGCCATGCTGGCGACCACCAGCCTGGGGGCCATCTGGACCTCCTGTTCCCCGGATTTCGGCATCAACGGTGTGCTCGACCGCTTCGGCCAGGTTGAACCGAAAGTGCTGTTTGCCTGCGAAGGCTATTTCTACAACGGCAAAACCATCGACTCCCTGCCGCGGCTGGAGCAGATCGTGGCGCAGATCGAGTCCATCAAGACCATGGTGGTGGTGCCGGTTGCCCGCAGCGCGGAAGAGACCGCAGCCGCCATCAGCGCGCTGCCCAAGGCGGTTGCGCTGCAGGACTTCGTCGCCGCCGCGCCGGCGCGCGAGCTGAGCTTCGAGCAGACCGACTTCAACCACCCGCTCTATATCATGTATTCCTCCGGCACCACCGGGGTGCCCAAGTGCATCGTCCACGGCGTCGGCGGCACCCTGTTGCAGCACCTGAAAGAGCACCGCCTGCACACCGACATTCGCCGTGACGACACCCTGTTTTACTTCACCACCTGTGGCTGGATGATGTGGAACTGGCTGGTAAGTGGCCTCGCCTGTGGCGCTACCCTGGTGCTGTTCGACGGCTCCCCGTTCTATCCCGCGGCGCAGACCCTTTGGGATATGGCGGATGAGGAAAACATCAGTGTGTTCGGCACCAGCGCCAAGTACCTGGCGGCGCTGGAAAAGGCGGGCTGCAAACCCCGCGAGAGCCACAACCTGGACAAACTGCGCGCGGTGCTGTCCACCGGCTCGCCGCTGGCCCACGAAGGCTTCCGCTACGTGTACCGGGACATCAAGTCCGACGTGTGCCTGTCTTCCATTTCCGGCGGTACCGACATCGTTTCCTGTTTCGCCCTCGGCAACCCGGCACTGCCGGTGTACGCCGGTGAGCTGCAGTGCCGCGGCCTGGGAATGGCGGTGGAAGTGTGGAACGACGACGGCCAACCGGTGTTGCAGGACAAGGGCGAGCTGGTGTGCAGCAAGTCTTTCCCGTGTATGCCAATCGGTTTCTGGAACGATCCGGATGGCAGCAAGTATCACTCTGCCTACTTCGAGAACTGGCCGGGCGTCTGGGCCCACGGGGATTACGCGGAGATCACCGGCCATGGCGGTGTGATCATTTACGGTCGCTCCGATGCGGTGTTGAACCCGGGTGGTGTGCGTATCGGTACCGCGGAGATCTACCGTCAGGTGGAGAAGGTGGAAGAGGTGCTGGACAGCGTGTGTATCGGCCAGGAGTGGCGCGATGATGTACGGGTGGTGCTGTTTGTGGTGCTGCGGCAAGGACTGGAGCTGGACGACGACCTGACCCAGAAAATCCGCACCACCATCCGCGCCAACACCACCCCGCGCCACGTGCCGGCGAAGGTGATTCAGGTGGCGGATATCCCGCGGACCATCAGCGGCAAGATCGTGGAACTGGCGGTGCGCAACGTGGTGCATGGCAAGCCGGTGAAGAACCAGGAAGCGCTGGCCAACCCGGAAGCGCTCAAGCTGTTTGAGAACCTGGAGCAGCTGGCAGACTGATCGGGGTAGGGCCCGGTGCCCTGAATAGTACCGGTGGCGGTGGCGTCACCGGTACGGGTTTGCTGGACACGAGCTAGGCACCCCCTAAACCCATCCATGGGGGCTCTGCACCGCCATCCATGGCGGTGAAGGTCTCACAAGGCTGCACCCGGTCTCAGTACCTTCGCAGAAAGTTCGGTAGTCTTACCTGAAGACTACTTCTCTACCTAATTTGGCAGCTCGCCTCAAATCAATGTGCGGTCTTTTCCCGAACGCTTGCCCGGCGCTCCTCATCGACCATCTTCCGCAAGGCCAGACGCGTGAAGTAGGCCGCCATCAGGCACACAAATCCGATAACGCCCAGGCTCAGCAAGCCAGAAAAGCTGGTGAACAGATCAATCAGTGCATCCATGGTCGGCTCCTCAAGTTGATTGGCACTGATTGCAGTGTATGAGCCACTAGGGCAAAGCCCTTGATCTGAATCAAAAAGTAATGCTGTGGATCACAGAGCTATCCGCGAAGGCGTTGATGCCGGGTATGGCCTTGCGAGACCTTCGAAAACAGGGACGTTTTCGAAGAGCCCCCAGGGATGGGTCCACGGCGTGTCTCGCAAGGCCATACCCGGCAGCGGCGCCGCCACCGTGCTCTCTCAGTGTCGGATGGTTACGTCATCACAGCCCGTGGCGTTCCCTTAATCCTCCCTCTGTGGTATACCGCGCCCGACATTCTGCGCTACCCTGTTGGGAGCTAACTAAACCAATAAATTCATGGAAGATAAGTATGATCACTTACCTTTATTGGGCCGCCGTTATCGCACTGGTGGTGCTCTGTCTGTACGCCGGCAGCCGCCTCGGCAGTCTGGGGAAAGGCGCCATTGTGGGGGCCATCGTATTTCTGTCCGGCTGGCTGGCCTATTACTTCCACTTTGAACAGGTCTTTGTAAAACGCTTCGGTGGCGTCATGCGCATCAACGTGCCCGAAGGGCAGCGGCATCTAGGCTCCACCTGGAAAGACGACAACCTGTGGGTGGAAAACTACGACCCCAAAAGCAACGAATGTATATTCAGCGAATACTCCAAAGGCAACCTGCTGGAAGGTCGCGTCATCATCAAAAACTGTAACCCCCTGATCGAAAAGAAAGAAGCTTCCGGGGCCTTTCCCGCGCGCTGAGTAAACGCCTACTGATTCCGGGGCTGCGCGAACAAATTGCCGCAGCTCCGGCAACTTTCCCGCGCGCCTGGCGTCGCAGTTGTGAAACTTTGCAAACGGATTGTTGAATTGCGCCACCTCCGTGCCCATCCCGCGCTGCAAATAGTGCTGGCCATACTACTGTGCTGGCTGCCGGGGCTGTCCGTGCAGCCAGCGGCGGCGTTGCCGTTTTTTGACCGCCTGCCCAAGTTCAAGGTCCGGGTGTCCGAAGACCGGGAGTTGCAGGAGTGGCTCAAGGACCAGCTGAACGAACAGCGCAAATCCAGCAGCGTACTGAAAAGCTATGAAGACCCACTGGATGTCGCCCGCTATGAACGGGGCACACTGGAAAAACTGCTGCGCTCCCGCGGGTATTACGACGGTCGGGTGCGCCAGACCGTAACCGACGGGGAAATCCTCTACCGCGTGGTACCCGGTCCGGTGTATCGCATCAAATCCCTCACCATCGACATGCCGCCACACCTGCTCGCGGGGTTCCCCCGTGTCGGGCTGACTGTGAGCGATCCGCTAGTGGCAGAGAAGGTCACCGAAGGCGTCGGCGTGATCGAAAAATATCTCGGCGAAAATGCCTGCCTGCTGAATGTGGATGTGGATTACCAGGCCACGGTCATCCACAGTGAACATGCGGCGCGGCTTGAATACCTGGTGGCCGAAAGCCCCGAGGTGCATGTTGGCGAAGTGCGTATGGACGGGCTTGCCACCATCAACGAGGAGTTCCTGTACAAGCGCCTGCAGATTGAACCCGGAGACTGTTTCAGCCGCCGCAAGCTGGACGCAGCGCGGCTGCGCCTGTTGCGCACCAACCTGGTTGCCGGTGTCAACAGCGAGGTTTCCGAGCCCCGCGACGGCGTCGTCGATGTCACCTTTAACCTGATCGAGCGCAAACACCGCACCATCCGCCTGGGGGTGGGGTACACCTCGGACGAAGGCGCGGGGGTTTCTGCCGGCTGGGAGCACCGCAATATTTTAGGGCGCGGCGAAAAAATTGAAGTGGAAGCGCGGGTGAATGAGGTCAAGCAATCCCTCAAAAGCGAACTGCTGGTGCCGCGATTTTTCCGCGATGACCAGGAGTTTTCCGCCACCGCTGAGGCCTCCAACGAAGAGCGGGATTCCTACAATGCGGAGGCCCTGACCATCGGCGGCACCATTTCCCGCCGCCACACCAAGCACCGCACCTTCAGTGTTGGCAGCGAACTGAAATTCAGCCAGGTGCAGGAAGAAGGGGAGGAAAGCGAGAATTACCGGCTGTTGTCATTTCCCCTGGCGATAAAGATAGATACCACCGACAACCTGCTGGACGCCCGCAGTGGCGCTACCGTCACCATGGAAGTGAAGCCGTACCTGGACCTCAAGGGAACCGGTACTCGCTTCGTCAAAAACACCCTGGTGATGACCGGTTACCTCACCGGCGAAGAGATCAAATACGACCCGACCCTGGCGCTGCGTATCAAAGCCGGTGTGATCAGCGGTATCGACAACCTGGATATCCCCGCGGACGAGCGCTTCTATGCCGGTGGCGGCGGTTCCGTGCGTGGCTACCCCTATCAGTCCCTGGGGCCCCGGCGGCTGATACCGCCGGAAAACCCCGGTGATCCGCCGACCCTGTCGGACCCGATCGGCGGCCGCGGCCTGAGCGAGATTTCGCTGGAGGGCCGCTTCCGCTTTACCGAAACCTGGGGTGGCGTGTTGTTCCTGGATGGCGGCAATTCCTATGCCGATCCACAGCCCAGCTTCGACGACCTCTACTGGGGCGCCGGACTGGGTGTGCGCTACATGACCTCATTCGCACCGCTGCGTTTCGATATCGCCTTTCCCCTCGAGCGCCCCAAGGACCTCGACATCGGCAGTTACCAGGTCTACGTGAGCCTAGGGCAGGCGTTCTGATATGGGGGCGGAGCGAAGATCCTGGTTCAGGCTGCGGTGGCCGCGACTTACCGCCATTGCCCTGGCGGTGCTGATCCCACTGTTGCTGCTGGTATTTCTGGTGGGCTCGGAATCCGGCCGCGTTGCCCTGACCCGCGGTGGTATCGCCATCGCGGGGCACTTCCTTCCCGACCTGGAAATTGCTGCCGAAGGCTTGGCGAGTCGCGAATTCGGCCACTGGTATTTCTCCCACCTGAGCGTGCGCTATCGGGATAAGCCCATGGTCGAGGGGCGCGAGGTGAGCCTGAAGGTGGACCTGCACCGGTTGTTGCGCAACCAGGTACATGTGGCTGAGGTCACCGCCAGCTCGCTACTGTTCGACAATACGGTGCTGGGGGATTACCTGGCTGCCCACGTCAGTACGGAAGAGGTGGCGGAAGCCGCGGAAGAAACTTCCGGGCTCAATATCCCCGCCATCTGGGTGGAGCAGCTGGCCGTCGATAGCCTCACCGTGATCGACCGGCAACTGCCGGGCTTCCCGGTACTGGCGGTCAAGGGGCAGGGCAGTTACCGCTGGCCGGGAGCGGAATCGGGACTGGAACTGTCCGTCGACGAACATGGCGGCAGCGCATTGCAGGTTCGCCTCAGCGGGGTCATGCAGTCCCCAGATCGCTACCTGCTGGAGTTTAGCGCCAGCGAAAACGCCGGCGGTTTTGTTACCGGCAAGCTGCAACTGCCGCAGGGGCAGAACCTGGATGCCGATGGCAGGGTGGTGCTGGATATCCGCGATGAAAAACACCTGACCGCCACCGTGGAGCGCTTTTCGCTGCCGCTGGTTGATCACCGCTTTGGCCTTACCGGCGCCGCTGCAATCACCCTTGCACCCTGGGCGGTTACAACCGATGGCCTGATTTTGACCGCCGATGACAGCCGGCATCGCATTGCCGGCAGTATCGATGGCGAAGCCGTGGCGCTGGAAGTGAAACTGAACAAATTGCCGGTGGCGATTTCCCAGCCGTGGCAGGACTATTTGCAAGGCGGCTGGCTGAGTGCGGATGTGGATGTTCGCGGTCCGCTTGCGCTGCCCGAGGTCAACGGCACCCTGGAACTGAAAAGCAGCTACCAGAAGCAGCCGCTGCAAGTTACCGGCGAGGTGCAAACCAGGGAAAAGGTCATCCAGATCAAAACCGCGCGGGTAAAGCTGGCGGGGGCCCGCGTCGATGCCAGCGGCGAGGTGGATATCGCCGGCGAGACCATCGACCTCGAAGGGCTGGTGGAGCAGTTGCCACTGGAAAAGGTCCGGGAGATCCTCGCGGCCCTGGAGGAGACCCGCGATATCGCAATTCCACCGGAGGTGGATGCCAATATCGGCCGGCTGGCAGTGTCCGCCGAGGGAAGCTGGCGCAATCCAAAGCTGGACATCAAGCTCGACGGTTCCGTGGATTACCAGGAATTGAGTACCGAAGTGCACGGTGCCGCCAGTGGCGACCTCAAGCAATTTGCCGTCAACGACATTCTGGTGGAAGGCGAGGGCGTGCGCGTCAGCGGCAGTGGCACCGTGGGCATCGACGCCAAAACCCTGCAGTTCCAGCTGGATGTGGCGGCGCGCGACCTGCAGCCCGCAGAGCAACTGGGACTGCCCGTGGATCCCGGCACCCGGGTCAATCTGGACGCGGTGGTGGCCGTGACCGGGCCCTGGGACAACCCGCAGATGTCTGCGCAGATTTCCTCCCGAGGGACCTACCGCGACTACCGCTACCGGCTCGGCGGCGGCGTTGCCGGCAATGCGGAAAAGCTGACCCTAGACCGCCTGCGCCTCGACCTGCTTTCCGCGGGTAGCGGTGACCCTGCGTCTACCAGGGATCAATCTCTGGTGGCCGCCGACCCGTCCCCACCGGAGGAAGATTACCCCCTGCAGGCCCAGTCCGGGGCCGGTATCGGCGCCCTGGCCGAGGAAGCCGAACAGGCCGCCAGCCGCGGCAATGCCTGGCTCGAAGTCAACGGTGTTGTCGAGCTGAAGGCCCGGCGTGCCAATGGCAGTATCGCCGGGCGCAATATTCCGGTGACCCTGGCGGAGCTGGCCGGGGTGGCGCTGCCGCCTTCACTGGATGGTGAAATCAGTATTGATGGCCAGTTCTCCGGCCCGTTCACCGCACCGGAGGTGGGGGTCAATGTACTGGGACTGGGCAGCTTCCGCGGTGAACCCTGGCAGATACAGGGGGATATCCATTACGCCAGCGGCAGCGTGCAGCTGGCGGACGTGAACCTGCTGTGGGCGGCACGCAACCAGCTCACCGCCAATGGCAACCTCAGCGCGGATACCCTGGAGCTGGATCTGCGGGCCAAGGCGACACTGGCGGATTTCGAGGAGTGGATCGCCGCGGATATCAGTGACAGCGGCGAACTCACGCTGTGGGCGACCGCCAAGGGCTCCCCGAAAGCGCCGGTGCTGGCTGGCGAACTCAAGCTGACCGGCCGTGCGCCGGCAATGCGCGACGACGCCCTGGTGCAGGCGCCCCTGAACCTGGTGCTCGGGTGGCAGACTGCGGATGGCAAGTTGAATGCGAAACTGGATGCCAGTCACGGCGCCCGCCGGGCGGCAGAGGCGTCGCTCACCCTGGCCATTGCACCGATTCTCGAGCAGCTGTTTGCAGAGCGTGCGGAAGGGGTGGAGAGTCCGCCGCTGCCGCTGGATCTCGAGGCCCGCGGCGAGGCGGACCTGCAGGCCCTGAGCGCATTTTTTGACCCGGAAATCCACTCTATGCGCGGGGTGCTGGCATTCGATATGTTGGCAGATGGCAATACCCGCTCGCCCAACATGCGCGGCAGGATCAACCTGCGGGACGGCTACTATGAGCACCGCCCCACCAACACCCGCCTGCGCAACCTGGTTTTTGTGGCGGAACTGACCCCGGAGCAGTGGCGCATTGTCGAGGCCGGTGCCAGCGATCGCGACCGGGGGCGTATCGATCTCGACGGTGCCATGACCTTCCGCGCTCCGGACGCGCCCTCACTGGATTTTGTGCTGCGCGCCAGGGAAGCGCACCTGCTGAACATGCCCGGCGCCCGCGGTGCCTTTAGCGGGGAACTGACGCTAACCGGTTCCACCGATGACGCCCTGCTGGCCGGTACCCTGAATCTGCGGCCGCTGGCGGTGCAGGTGGAGCACTTTCTCGGCAGCAGTGTGCCGGAAATCGACGTGATCGAAGTGGAGGTGGATGACAGCCGCCAGCAACAGGGTCCATCGATACTGCAGAACATCGCCCTGGCCCTGCGGATTGTGCTGAAGGAACAGTCCTACGTGCGCGGCCTGGGGCTGGATTCGGAACTGAAGGGCCAGGTGGATATCGGCGGTACCGCAGCCAGTCCGCAGCCCTCCGGCTCACTGACCATCGTGCGCGGAAAATTCGACCTGCTGGGGAAAAAGTTTGAGCTGCAGGAGGGACAGGTGCAGTTCGAGAATATGGTTGCCGCCATCTACGTCAAGGGGGTGCATACCTATCCGGAAGGGGAAATTACCGCAGAAATTTCCGGTACCACCGACGACCTGAAAGTAGAATTCAGTTCGTCCCCCGCCGCGGCGCAGGATGAAATCTTTGCGCAGCTGCTGTTCGGGAAATCCCTGACGGATATCTCTCCACTGCAGGCGGTGCGCCTCGTCACCGTGGTGCGCACCTTGCAGAGTGGCGGCACCGGTTTTGACCCGGTGGCGAAAACCCGCGAGCTGATCGGGCTGGACACCCTGGATGTGGAAACGGAAGAGACCGACGAGGGCGACCAGTACTCCCTCAGCCTGGGGAAATACATCACCAGCCGCATCTACCTGGAACTGCAGCGCAGCACCGACCCGCTGAACCCGTGGCAGGCGGAAATGCAGATTGAATTGCGCAAGAATCTGCGGCTGGAAATCAAATCGTCCGACAGCAATGAAACCAGTGCCGGTAGTATCGAGCTGCAGTGGAAGAAGGATTACTGACGAACTATAAAAAGAAAACGTTATAAACAACCCCCGGGAAACACCTTATGGAATATTCAATTGTCGTATTGGCTGCGGGATATTCCCATCGCTTCGGTAGTGATAAGCGCCTTGCCAGTATTCACGGCCAGCCGATGCTCATGGCCACACTGCAGAACCTGCTTGCGGCAGTGGAGGGAGAAGAGGATGTCGGAGTTCAGGTGGTGCTGCGTGCCAGTGACCCCCTGGTTGGCCAGCAGCTGGCCAAGCTTCCGGTGCAGGTGCTGCACGCACCGGTTTGGCCGGTCAGTATCGGTACCAGCCTGTCTTCCGCGGTTGAACAATTGACCCGGCAGGGGTGTGTTCCGAAAGGGGTGATGGTCTGTCTCGGCGACATGCCATTTGTGGAGCCGGAGACCATTCGCACCCTGTTGCGTGCGGCCGACGAAGACCGGATCTGCGTGCCGGTGTGCGCCGGTACCCGGGGCTATCCGATTGTTATCGGCCGGCGCTTCCTGTCGGCGCTGGCGCGCTTGCGCCGCAATGGCCTGGAAAAGGTCCTGCGCCTGTACGATGAGGCGGTGCAGGATGTGGAGGTACACGACCCGGCAATCAATTGCGACATCAATCGTCCAGAGGATTACCACGCAGTAGCGCGGCAGGATCTGTTCGGAAAAATTTTTGCATCTCCCGATACACTGCAGGATGTGCCGCAGCCATCTGCGTCGGAATAATGAAGTAGGCCTCGGTGGCCACCGCAAAAAATTCGGCCGGCGACTGTGCGCCGTAGGTGTCGAGTACCGAGGGCCCGGATTCCCGGTGCTCTCCATTCCCCTGTTCTCCATCCCCCTGCTCTCCATGTAGCAGGTGCAATCGCTGGCGCAATTCGTTGAAGGCCTCGCGCATCACCGGGGCCCAGCCCCGTCCGGCTTCGCTGCTATCGAACGGGGGCCTGCCATCCACATAACCATCTTCTTCGTCCAGCTTGTGGGCAAACTCGTGAACGGCCACATTGTGGCCCTGTTCCGGGTACCTCAGGCCGCGCTGCAGGTCCGCCCAGGAAATGACGATGGGCCCCCGGTAGTGGGATTCCCCGGCGCGGGCGCTGGTGCGCGCGGATTCCACATAGCCCTCCCGGTGAATCTCCTCGGCCAGATAGGCATCGGGATAGAGCAGTACCGTGTGCAGCCCGGGATAACAGCGGTTATCCCGCTGTAACAGCAACAGGCAGGCGTGCGCCGCCACCGTAACCCGCATCTCCTCGGTCACCTGAAGTCCGTTGCAGCCGACAAATTCCTTGTCCCGCAGGAACAGGCTGACATTGGCTTTCAGCTCCTGTTGCAGGGCGGCGGGCAGCACCGGGAACAGGGCCAGTCGCCGGGACAGGATGGCTTCCTGTTCCCGCGTCAGTTTGCGCCCGCGGAGGTAGCGCAAGCGCCAGCGCTGCCACAGGTAGGGGATCACCCAGATCAGGATGGCGAACAGGATGACACCGAGAAAGGTCTTCAAAGATCACGCTCCGGAATATGTGTGTATGCAGGGGGAGGAATATAACGGGTAGGGCGCCGATGCGCCCGTGGAAGGAAAGAGAGACTGCAAAGATGGCGCTCCCGGCTGGACTCGAACCAGCAGTCCGGACTTAGGAGGTCCGTGGTTTATCCTGTTAACCGACGGGAGCGGACGGGCGGCCATTCTAACGACTGTGTCTGCATCTGTCATGAGTGGTAGGGTGTGGGAAATGCGTCGGTCAAATTTCGTACTCCTTTATCACTCTCGCGCTCTCCCGCATCATTCCCGGTTTACGCTCAATACACTGATCGCCCGCCGTCGCCGACCCTCCGGATCTGTGTCACCAACGGTAACGCCTGCCCCATCGTGGGTAACCTCCTCACCCGCATCGGTCTCCGGTCGACAAATTCATGATCGCGCCGAAAAATTGTCGCGATTCGGTCATATTTAGAGGCTATTTTGGCGCCAGCCGCGGCGAACGGGGTCTGTGAGATCTATCCGCTTGCCGGCGGCCGAGATGCCCTGTGTAACCATCGGAAAAAAACCGTGGCGGGGGCGCAAAAGTTGCTTGACCGGAAAAGCCGGAGCTGGCTAATCTGCAATAGCACAACAAAAACAGACAAAGTGTTTCTGCCCTGGCAGATCGAGATTATGGAGTTTTCTATGAGCGGCAACGTTATC
>ENA-ORCV01000633-ORCV01000633.1-marine-metagenome-genome-assembly--contig:-NODE-633-length-18784-cov-2.517721_pt1 | contig 18784 bp, 20 predicted proteins | sample MGYA00237779_ERZ508509 | MGnify/ENA primary metagenome ERZ508509 (study PRJEB26180, sample SAMN06268772) | marine metagenome | isolation source: Bioluminescent Bay, La Paraguera, Puerto Rico | place... | reverse complement strand
CCGCCACCCGCGCCTGCCTCGATGCGATCACCGCACGCTACGGCCTCTGGCCGCCCGCGCCCTGAGCCGCCGCCAGCACCGCCCGCGCCGCGCGCTCCTCGATATCGGCATAGCCTGCGGCCTGCGCGCGCGCCCGCGCCAGCGCCCCGGCGCGCGCGGCGAAATCCGCCTCCGACATCTCCGCCACAGCGCGCTGCACATCCCCCAGCCCCGCGCAGAGCATCATCGCGCCAATGTCGAAATACCGCCCGATATCCGGCGCGCCCCAATAGATCGGCACCGCCCCGCAGAGCAGCGCATCCACCAGCTTCTCGCTGAAATAGCCCGGCTCGCGCACGTTCTCGATCACCACCGAATAGCGGTAGGGCGCCAGCCCCTCGGCCTTGTCGCGCAACGGGCGATAGCCCATCCCCATCACGTCCACCGCCGCCCCGCCCGCACGCGCCCACTCCACCACCGCGTGGCGCAGCCGGTGCCCCGGCTGCGACCGCTTGGCCGAGGCGATGAGCGAACACATCGCCCGCTTTTCACAAGACAGCTCGCGCCAATGCGGCACCCATGTGCCCCCCATCGGAAACGCCACCGCATTCGGCAGCGCCGCGATCAGTGCCGGATCGCCTGTCAGCACGCGAAAGAACCGCCGGTGGCTGAACATCTCCAGCAGGCGCATGTGATGGCCATGGATCGCGCGCGGCTCGCGGAACAGCAGCGACACTTGCGCGCGCGTGCCGAAACCGGGGCGCAGGTGCAGCGTATCGCGCGGCGGCACGATCAGGTGATCGTCGTGCCCCAGGTCGCCCAGCACGCCGCCCTCGATGCCCGCGGGCACCCCGAGCGGCCAGTCGAGCGATGCCAGCGGCAGGCGCGCAGGCCAGACGCCCAGCGCCCGCCCGTATGGCAGAATCGCAACCTTGGGGGATGTCACGCGCACTGTCCTTCCCGGCCCTTCGATGCCGCCTCATAGGCGCAAAGGGCCGGCCAAGGCAATCAGTGAACGGCGACCGGCTCCATGTCGTTCTGCCGCGCCAGGAAGTAGGCCAGCTTGCGATCCGCCACCAGCGCCAGCCGCTCGCCCTCGGTGCTGTGCACGGCATAGAGCGTCTCGCGCCCGGCGAGGCGCTCGCGCATGTCCTCGGGCAGGTCGTCCACCTTGACCGGGCGCACATAGACGATGGGCCGCCCGGCGCTCGTGTCCATTCCGGTATCGAGATCGTATTTCGTGTCCATGATCGCTTACCCCCTCGTGATCTTCACACGCTGCACCACCGGCTCGGGCTCGATGCGCCGCAGGTCCACATGCAGCAATCCGTTTTCCATGACCGCCTCGCCCACCTCGACCCCCTCGGCCAGAACGAAGGAGCGCTGGAACTGGCGCGCCGCGATGCCGCGATGCAGGAACACGCGCTCCGCGCCGCCATCCGCCTGCCTACCGCGAATGACCAGTTGCCGGTCCTCGACGGTGATCGACAGATCCTCCTCGCCAAAGCCCGCAACGGCCAGCGTGATGCGATAGGAATTGGGCGAGGTCTGCTCGATGTTGAAGGGCGGATAGCCCTCGTTGCCGGATTTGGCGCTGCGCTCCAGCAGCCGCTCGAGCTGCTCGAACCCCAGAAGATACGGGTGCGACCCCAGTGTAAGCTTTGTCATCGACACGTCCTTGGCTAAGCGACCGTCCAGTGCGCCGGGTCCCTCTTAGGCGGCCCGGCCACCGAAATATGGGAATGTCGCGCGCCCGGCGCAAGACCTTTGCGAAACGCCCCGGATCGGCTATCCTGAGCGCCCGTCACCCGAAAAGGACCCGCGCATCATGAACGCCTTCAGCGACCTTTCGATGAAAACCGACGAGGTTCTGCGCGTCGAACTGGCCGAGTTCCGCCGCGAACACGCCGATCTCGACGAGGCCATCCGCGCGCTGCAGGAACGCCCCACCGCCGACCAGCTCACGCTGCAGCGCCTCAAGAAGAAAAAGCTCTGGCTGCGCGACACGATCGCCCGCATCGAGGACCGGCTCTACCCCGACATCATCGCCTGAGCCGCCGCCGCACGGACCGCGCACGCGGCCCGGTTCAGAAATCCGCCCGCTCGAACCGCCAGTCGCGCCCCTCCGACAGCACCGACAGGCTGTCCACCGCGCAATCCCACTGCCCGCCCGCGAATCGCGGCATGTCGATCATCGGATCGCTCACCACCATGCCGTTGAACGCCACCGTGGCGCTCAGCCCGTCATGGCGCAGCGCCACGCCCATCGCGGTTTCGGTCAGATCGGTCATGTCGTAGGATTGCAACCCGTCGAGCCGCAGCCGCACCGGGAACGCACCCGCCTGCGTCCGTGCCATCCCCTCCATCACCCAGTCGTTCCAGGTCACGTCGACCTTGCGCGCCGCCGGGTCGATCCGCGCGATGTAATCGCCGTGGATCGTCTCGAGCGTGAAATCGGTGCCATTGTTCTGATGCCGCATCTGTTCGCGGATCGCCTGGAAGATGACGGTGTTGTCCAGGTACCAGTTGCCCGGCAGGCAGCCTTCGCCGGTGCTGTCCGTGGGATCGAGCGCGGCGGCACCGCCCGGCACCACCAGCGTCGCCGCGCCCAGCGCCAGCACCGCCACCCCGCGGCGCGCCGCCGCCCGCATCGCCATCCATGTCGGAAATCTCATGATCCACCCCTCCTGATCGTTACCGGGCCTCACCGGGCCCGTTCACAGGCTACCCGGCGGGCCGCCCGCCTGTCACCTGTTTTGAAACGCGCGCATTGCGCATGGGGGGCCAATCGGTATAGTGCGCGATCCGAAACAGGGGGCAGGCATGACAGGCGTGACAATCGGCATCATCATGGGCAGCCAGTCCGACTGGCCCACCATGCGCGAGGCGGCGCAGATCCTGGACGAGCTTGGCGTGGCCTACGAGACGCGCATCGTCTCGGCCCACCGCACGCCCGACCGGCTCTGGGACTATGGCCGCGACGCGGCCGCGCGCGGGCTCCGCGCGATCATCGCGGGCGCGGGCGGCGCGGCGCACCTGCCCGGCATGATGGCCTCCAAGACCCGCGTGCCGGTCATCGGCGTGCCGATCCAGACCCGCGCGCTCTCGGGCGTCGACAGCCTCTATTCCATCGTGCAGATGCCGCGCGGCTTTCCGGTCGCGACTATGGCCATCGGCGCGGCGGGGGCCGCGAATGCCGGGCTGATGGCGGCGGCGATCCTCGCCAACCAGGACGCGGCACTCGCGCGGCGCCTCGACGACTGGCGCGCCGCGCTTTCCGCCTCGATCCCCGAGGAGCCAAGCGATGACGGCTGACCCCCTCGCCCAAGGCGCCACCATCGGCATTCTCGGCGGCGGCCAGCTTGGCCGGATGCTGTCGGTCGCGGCCGCGCGCCTGGGCTACAAGACCTGCATCTTCGAACCCGCGGGCGATTGCCCGGCCAGCCACGTCGCCAATTACCATTTCAAGGCGGATTACGAGGACGAGGACGCGCTGCGCGCCTTCGCCGCCGCGGCGGATGTCATCACCTACGAATTCGAGAACATCCCCGCCGCCGCGCTCGACCTGCTGGGCACCCTCGCCCCGGTCCGCCCCGGCCGCCGCGCCCTCAAGGTCAGCCAGGACCGGCTGGTCGAAAAGGCGGCGCTCGCCGACATGGGCCTCGCCACCGCGCCCTTTGCCGCCATCGACGATGCCGAGGATCTCGCCGAGGCGCTGGCCGAGATCGGCACGCCCGGCATCCTCAAGACCCGCCGCTTCGGCTATGACGGCAAGGGGCAGGTGCGCATCGACAGCCCCGACGCGGCGCTGGCCGCGCTCGACGCGATGGAGGGCGCACCCGCCATCTACGAGGGCTTCGTCGCCTTTTCCCGCGAGGTATCGGTGATCGCCGCGCGCGGGCTGTCGGGCGAGGTGGCCTGCTTCGACCCCGGCGAGAACCTGCACGAGGGCGGCATCCTGCGCCGCACCACCGTGCCCGCGCGGCTGTCGGCGGCGCAGCGCGCCGACGCGGCGCTGCTCGCGGGCCGCATCCTCAACGCGCTCGACTACGTGGGCGTGATGGGGGTGGAACTGTTCGTCACCGAGCGCGCGCTGATCGTCAACGAGATCGCGCCGCGCGTGCACAATTCCGGCCACTGGACACAGGCGGGCTGCGCCGTCGACCAGTTCGAGCAGCATATTCGCGCGGTGGCCGGGCTGCCGCTCGGCGATGGCAGCCGCCATGCCGATGTCGAGATGGAGAACCTGATCGGCGACGATATCGACCGGCTGCCCGCGCTGCTGCGCGCCCCGCGCGCGAGCCTGCATCTCTACGGCAAGGCCGAGGCCCGCCCGGGGCGCAAGATGGGCCATGTCAACCGCGTCACCGGCAGCGTGGGGTGACGGCACGCCGCTTCCGGGCGGCAATGGCCGGGAGGGGATGTTCAGGCCCTGATCCCAATGCGCGGAATCGAGGTACCGCAGGCACCGCCGCGCGAGCGGTCATGCCGAAGGCATGCCTCCGGCGTGACCCGCCCCGACGGGCGCTGCGCGGCTCCTCAAACGTCGCGTTCACTGGCAGCAACAGACAAAGTCCCGACCCGCTTCGGTTCTATCCTCCGCCGGGCAACGAGAAACGCGCTCGCGGAAGGCGTCACATCCACCAGCGCGGGCGGTCGTGCCGCGCCAGCCAGCCGCCGACGCTGAAATGGTCGCGCCGCACCAGGAGCAGCAGCGCCACGAAGGCCGCCAGAACGGCGAGGTCGATGACCTGGTTGCGATTGACGGGAAATCCCCGGTCATTGACCGCGAACGGATCGAAAAACCCCTCCCAGCGGCGCGAGACGGTGAACAGGTGCATCACCAGCAGGCTGCCATAGCTGAGATACCGCAGCACCCCGAGCGCCACCAGCACGCAGAGCGCGATCTGCGCCCAGCCGCCCAGCATGACCTGTGACACGCTCACCTCGACCCCGTCGAAATGCCGCGCGAGGTTCTGGTATTGCTGCGGCGTGATGATCTTGTGCGCGGCCCACAGGAAGATGAACCACGCAAGCCCCAGCCGCAGGATCAGCAGCGCCGCGCCGTCCAGCCTGTCCTCAGCGCTCAGACCGATGCCGTTTGCCGATGCCATCTCGCCGGTCCCCGTTGCTGCCGCGTCGTCCGCACCCGCGCACGGGATCGTCCCGTGGCCTCCCGCCGAACCCGCCTGCGTCCGATCCGGACGCCGAGGTCTCGGGGTGGCCGCGCAGGGCAGCCCGTGCGCGTGCGTCCCGTTCTGGCTACCGGCACGGACAGGACGGTGCAAATCACAGCTTGGTCAGGGATGTGTCACACAGACCGCGGCGCGATGCCTCGCCCGTCCCGCATGGCGATCACGCCCTCCGCGCCTGTCTCCTTTTCCGCTCGCCTCCTTCCCCGGCGGTGCCCGCGAGTCGCCGCGCCATGCCGCGACGATGACCGGAAAACCTTTCGATCCGGTTGACGCCGCGGGTCCGATCCGCCGCGAACCGACAGGTTCCGGATGCCCGCGCCATACCAGATTGCAGCGCGCATAAGTCCAGCCTATCCTGTCGCCATGGCGATCCCGGTCGAGACCTTTTTCCTGTCCCCCGATGCCGAGGGCACGCTGCAGGCGCAGATCCGGCAGATGATCGCGCAGGGCATCCTGTCGGGGCGGTTCCGCAAGGGGGAAAAGCTGCCCTCCTCGCGCCGGCTTGCCACCCATCTGGGCGTGAGCCGCATCACCGTGACCCTCGCGCTGACCGAGTTGCAGGCCAGCGATTATCTCGAGAGCCGCGACAGGTCCGGCTATTATGTCTCTGAAAACGCTCCCGAACCTCCCGCCTTCGCCGATCCCGCCCCGCGCGCCGAGACGGTCGATTGGCCGCGCGCGCTGGGGCGGCGCTACAGCGACGGCGACACGCCCGAAAAGCCGCTCGACTGGGCGCGCTACCCCTACCCGTTCATCTATGGCCAGACCGACCCGCAGCTGTTCGACCATGCCAACTGGCGGCAATGCGCGCTGCGGGCGCTGGGCGCGCGGGATTTTCACGCGCTGAGCGCCGATCACTACGACCGCGACGATCCGAAGCTGGTGGAATTCATCGCCCGCCACATCCTGCCCCGGCGCGGCATTCTCGCTCAACCCTCTGAAATTCTTATAACAATGGGCGCGCAGAACGCGCTTTGGCTGGCCGCGCAGGTGCTCCTGACGCAGCGGCGCACCGCGGTGATCGAGAACCCGTGCTACCACGCGCTGCGCGACATTCTCATGCAGTCGCGCTGTCACCTGCACCCGGTCGCGGTGGATCGCGACGGACTGCCGCCCGAGGCGCTGCCGCGCCATGCCGACGTGATCTTCACCACGCCAAGCCACCAGGCGCCGACCAATGCCACCATGCCGCTCGACCGCCGCCGCGCCCTGCTTGCCTGCGCCGCCAGGCGCGAGGCGCTGATCGTCGAGGATGATTACGAGTTCGAGATGGCCTTTCTCCGCCCGCCCCTGCCGGCGCTCAAGTCGCTCGATACCGAGGGGCGGGTGATCTATGTGGGGTCGTTCTCCAAGTCGGTCTTTCCCGGGCTGCGCCTCGGCTATCTCGTTGGATCGAAACCGTTTATCAGAGAGGCGCGGGCGCTGCGCGCCTCGGTGCTGCGTCACCCGCCGGGGCTGATGCAGCGCACCGCCGCGTATTTCCTCAGCCTCGGCCATTATGACAGCCTGGTCCGCCGCATGGCCCGCGTTTTCGCGGCGCGGCGCGAGGTGATGGAGGCGGCGCTCGCCGCGCATGGGCTCGACGTGGCCGGGCGCGGTGCATTCGGCGGCTCGTCGATCTGGATGCAGGCGCCGGAGCGCACCGACACCGCCGCGCTCGACATGGCGCTGCGCGCCCGCGGCGTGCTGATCGAGCCGGGCGCGCCGTTCTTTCACGGCCCCGACCGGCCGCGCAATTTCTACCGGCTGGCCTATTCCTCGATCCCGTCCGAGCGTATCGCCGAGGGCATCGCCCGGCTGGCGGGCGAATTGGCCAACCGGCCCGGTTCGGGCACGACGCACGGCGCAGCTGATTTATCCCATTGAGTTCAACAGATTGATCGAAACATGGCCATGCAGGCGCGGATATGTCTGGAATGTATCGCCTATTATTGATACTGCTATTCTCAATAATCAATGCCTCTGGCCTTATCTGACTTGCCATTCTGGCCCTAGTCCCGACAGTCCCGCCCGGCTAGGGTCCGCGACAGCAGACAAGCAAGCGCACTCCGCGCGCCCCAGACCCAAGGAGCCACCGCAATGAAGATGACCACCGAAGAAGCCTTCGTGAAGACGCTGCAGCGTCATGGAATCAAGCACGCCTTCGGCATTATCGGATCGGCCATGATGCCCATCTCCGACCTCTTCCCCAAGGCCGGGATCACCTTCTGGGATTGCGCCCACGAGGGCAGCGCCGGGATGATGGCAGACGGCTATACCCGCGCCTGCGGCGAGATGTCGATGATGATCGCCCAGAACGGCCCCGGCATCACCAATTTCGTGACCGCCGTGAAAACCGCCTACTGGAATCACACGCCCCTCCTGCTCGTCACCCCACAGGCGGCCAACAAGACCATCGGTCAGGGCGGCTTCCAGGAGGTCGAGCAGATGAAGCTGTTCGAGGACATGGTCGCCTACCAGGAGGAGGTGCGCGACGCCTCGCGCGTGGTCGAGGTGCTCAACCGCGTGATCCTCAAGGCGAAACGCGCCTCCGCCCCGGCGCAGATCAACATGCCGCGCGATTTCTGGACGCAGGTGATCGACATCGACCTGCCCGAGGCGCTGGAATTCGAGCGCCCCTCCGGCGGCGAGACCGCCATCGCCGAGGCCGCCGCGCTGCTGAGCGAGGCGAAATTCCCCGTCATCCTCAACGGCGCGGGCGTGGTGCTGGCAGGCGGCATCGACGCCTCGCGGAAACTGGCCGAGCGGCTCGATGCGCCGGTCTGCGTGGGCTACCAGCACAACGACGCCTTCCCCGGCTCGCACCCGCTTTTCGCCGGGCCGCTGGGCTATAACGGCTCCAAGGCGGGGATGGAGCTCATCTCCAAAGCGGACGTGGTGCTCTGCCTCGGCACGCGCCTCAACCCGTTCTCGACACTGCCGGGCTATGGCATCGACTACTGGCCCAAGGAGGCGAGGATCATCCAGGTCGATCTCAACCCCGACCGCATCGGCCTGACCAAGAAGGTCACGGTGGGCATCGTCGGCGACGCGAAAAAGGTGGCCGCGGGCATCCTGTCGCGCCTCTCCGATACCGCCGGAGACACCGACCGCGATGCGCGCAAGGCCATGATCGCACAGACGAAATCCGCCTGGGCACAGCAGCTTTCCTCGATGGATCACGAAGAGGACGATCCCGGCACCACCTGGAACGAGCGCGCCCGCGCCGACAAGCCCGACTGGATGAGCCCGCGCATGGCCTGGCGCGCCATTCAGGCCGCGCTGCCCAAGGAGGCGATCATCTCCAGCGATATCGGCAACAACTGCGCCATCGGCAACGCCTACCCGTCCTTCGAGGAGGGGCGCAAATACCTGGCCCCCGGTCTCTTCGGGCCCTGCGGCTATGGCCTGCCCGCCATCGTCGGCGCCAAGATCGCCTGCCCCGACGTGCCCGTGGTGGGCTTTGCCGGCGACGGCGCGTTCGGCATCGCGGTCAACGAACTCACGGCCATCGGCCGCGAGGAGTGGCCCGCGATCACGCAGATCGTCTTCCGCAATTACCAGTGGGGCGCGGAAAAGCGCAACTCGACCCTGTGGTTCGACGACAATTTCGTCGGCACCGAGTTGGACGACAAGGTGAGCTATGCCGGGATCGCCAAGGCGTGCGGGCTCAAGGGCGTGCAGGTCAAGACGATGGATCAGCTGACCGACGCGCTCAACCAGGCGATCACCGACCAGATGGAGAACGGCACCACGACCCTGATCGAGGTGCTGCTCAACCAGGAACTGGGCGAGCCCTTCCGCCGCGACGCCATGAAAAAGCCGGTGGCCGTGGCCGGGATCGACCCCGCCGACATGCGCGCGCAGCAGGTCTGATCCGTCTTGTGGCTGTCACCCCGCGCGGACACAGTGCCGCGCGGGGTCGCATCGGGCCCCTGACACCGAGACAGGACCAGACATGACAGAGCCCTATCCGTTTCTCGCCACGACCCCGCCCGTCTGCCCGCCCTCGCTTCTGGCGCGGGCGCGCGCGCTGCCGAGACCGCGCGTCGCGCTGGTCAATGCCGGGGCCGAAAACGCGTTGCAGGGCATACGAGAGGCCGCGGGGGCGGGGCTCGCAGACCCGGTGCTGATCGGGGACATCGACAAGATCAAGGCGACGGCGGACGCGATCGGCTGGGACATCGCGGGGCTGCCGCTGGTGCACGCGCCCAAGGATGCCGCCGCAACCGAGGCCGCGCGGATGGCCCGCGCGGGCGAGGTCGGCGCGATCATGAAGGGGCAGATTCACACATCGGCCTTTCTCAAGGCACTGTTGCCCTCGGCGGCGGGGCTGCGCGCGCCCGGTGCGCGCTGCGGGCATGTCTTTCACATCACGATGCCCGGCTCGGACAGGCCGCTCCTGCTGACCGATGCCGCGCTCAACGTCGATCCCGACGTGGCGACGCGGCAGGCCTGCCTCACCCATGCGGTCATGCTCGCGATCAGGCTGGGCGTGGCGCGCCCCAAGGCCGCCATCCTCGCCCCGACCGAAGACCCGACCCCCTCGGTGCCCAACACGATGGAGGCGCGCGAGATCGCCGATTGGGCGGCGCGGGCGCTGCCTCAGGCGGTGGTGCAAGGGCCCATGGCGATGGACCTGATCCTGTCGCGCGCCGCGGCGGAGGCCAAGAATTTCGCATCCGAGGTCGCGGGCGATGCCGATATCGTGGTGACGCCCAACATCACCACCGGCAACGCGATCTTCAAGCTGATGTCCTTCGGCATGGGGTGTTGCTGCGCAGGCGTCGTTTTGGGGGCCAAGGTGCCCATCCTGCTCACCTCGCGGGCGCAGGGCGCCGCCGAGCGCACCGCGTCCATGGCGCTCGGCGTGATCGGAGCGGCGCCATGATCCTCGTGGTGAATGCCGGGTCTTCCTCGATCAAGATCGCCGTTTTCGACGACGGCTTGGGCGAGCGGCTGAGCGGCATCGCCGACGGCATCGGCGGCAGCGGGCGGCTCAGGATCGGCGACATGTCCGAAGCGCGGGAGTTCGCCGACCACGACAGCGCCCTCCGCGCCCTGCTTTCGGGCCTCGACCAGGCGGGCTATCCGCTCTCCCGGCTCCGCGCCGCCGCGCATCGGGTCGTGCATGGCGGCACCGAGATCACCGCGCCGGTGCGCATCACCCCCGAGGCCGTCGCCGCCATCGACCGCTGCGCGGCGCTTGCGCCGCTGCACAACCCGCACAACCTCGCCGCCATCGAGACGCTGACGCGCCTCGCCCCCGATCTGCCGCAGACCGCGAGCTTCGACACCGCCTTTCACGCCACCAATCCCGAGGTGGCGCTGCGCTATGCGCTGCCGCCGGAGGCCGAGGCGCGCGGCATCCGGCGCTACGGCTTTCACGGCACCTCCTACGCCTCGGTGGTGCGCACCCTGCCGGGGATCGCCGGCACCCCCCTGCCCGCGCGCCTGCTGGCCTTTCACCTGGGCAACGGGGCCTCAATCTGCGCCATCCGCGACGGCCGGTCGGTGGCCACCACGATGGGCTATTCGCCGCTGGGCGGGCTGACCATGGGCACCCGCACGGGCGAGATCGACGGCAACGCCGTGCTGCGGCTGGCCGAAGAGAACGGAATTGCGGCCACGCATGAACTGCTCAACAAGAAGAGTGGCCTGCGCGGCCTGTCTGGCGGGATGTCGGACATGCGCGCCTTGCAGGAGGCCGGCAGCCCGGAGGCCCGCTTCGCCATCGACCATTTCTGCTACTGGGCCGTGCGCCATGGCGGATCGCTCGTCGCGGCGATGGAGGGGCTCGACGCCGTGGCGTTCACTGGCGGCATCGGCGAGAACGCGGCCCCGATCCGGGGGCGAATCATGGCCGGGTTCGGCTGGCTCGGGCTCGAGGCCGACGGGGAAGCCAACGCGGGCGGCGGGCCGCGCCTGCATGCCGCGGACTCGGCCATCGCCGCCTGGATCGTCCCGGCGCAGGAAGAACGCATGATCGCCGCCGACGCGCTGTCGCTGCTCGGACCGCCCGCGCCATGAGACCGGAACGCTGTGCCAGACCATTCGAAAAGAGCGAAACGGATGTTCACGGAACGCGAAGATTGCAGAATACGGGTCGCGCAGGCCCGCAGCCTGGCCTAGTTTCAGGCAAAGGGAGGACAGGCAGCCAATGACAAAGCAACCCCGCATCGACACCTCGCCCCATGTCTCGGACGAGGTGCGCCGCACCACCTGCTACATGTGCGCCTGCCGCTGCGGCATCAACGTGCACATGAAGGGCGGCAAGGTCGCCTATATCGAGGGCAACCGCGACCACCCGGTGAACCAGGGCGTGCTCTGCGCCAAGGGCTCGGCGGGGATCATGCAGGTCAATGCGCCGTCGCGGCTGCGCGCGCCGATGAAGCGCGTGGGCCCGCGCGGCTCGGGCGAGTTCGAGGAAATCAGCTGGGATGAGGCGTTGCAGATCGCCTGCGACTGGCTGGAGCCGATCCGCAAGACCGACCCGTCGAAACTCGCCTTCTTCACCGGGCGCGATCAATCCCAGAGCTTCACCGGCTACTGGGCGCAGAATTTCGGCACGCCGAATTTCGCCGCGCATGGCGGCTTCTGCTCGGTCAACATGGCCGCGGGCGGCATCTACACGATGGGCGGCGCGTTCTGGGAGTTCGGTCAGCCGGATTGGGACCACACAAAGCTTTTCATGCTGTTCGGCGTGGCCGAGGACCATGACAGCAACCCGATCAAGATGGGCATCGGCAAGATCAAGGCGCGGGGCGCGCGGGTGATCGGGGTCAACCCGATCCGCACCGGATATAACGCCGTGGCCGATGACTGGGTGGGTATCACACCGGGCACCGACGGGCTCTTCATCCTGTCGCTGATTCATGAGCTGATGCGCGCGGGAAAAATCGACCTCGACTACCTCGCCCGCTACACCAACGCGCCCGTTCTGGTGAACGCAGACACCAACTCGCCCGAGCACGGCCTTTTCCTGCGCGATGCGGATGGCAAGCCGCTGGTCAAGGACCGCAAGACCGGCAAGCTGATGGCCTTCGACACCCCCGGCGTGCGCCCCGACCTCTCGGCCACGCACGAGGCGGATGGCATCACGCACCGCCCGGTCATGCACCTGATGGCGGAGCGCTACCTCGACCCGCAATACGCCCCCGAGGCGGTGGCCGAGCGCTGCGGTATTACCCCCGACAAGATCCGCCGCATCGCCGCCGAGATCGCCCGCGTGGCCTTTGACGAGGCGTTCACCCTCGACCATGAATGGACGGATTTCCGCGGCGAGACGCACAAGACCATGACGGGCCGCCCCGTCAGTTTCCACGCCATGCGCGGAATCTCCGCCCATTCCAACGGCTTCCAGACCGCCCGCGCGCTGCACGTGCTGCAAATCCTGCTCGGCACGGTCGAGGTGCCCGGCGGCTTCCGATTCAAGCCGCCCTACCCCAAGCCCGTCAACGCCCACCCCACGCCGCATTGCAAATACGCGCCCGGCCAGCCGCTCGACGGCCCGCATCTGGGCTTTGTCCGTGGCCCCGAAGACCTTGCGCTCAAGCCCGACGGCAGCCCCGCCCGCATCGACAAGGCGTTCACATGGGAAAACCCGATGTCGGCGCATGGGCTGATGCACATGGTCATCTCCAACGCCCATGCGGGCGATCCCTACAAGATCGACACGCTCTTCATGTACATGGCCAACATGTCGTGGAATTCCTCGATGAACACGCGCGGCGTGATGGAGATGCTGACCGACACCGATGAGAATGGCGAGTACGTCATTCCCCGCATCATCTACTCGGATGCCTACAGTTCCGAAATGGTCGCCTATGCCGACCTGATCCTGCCCGACACCACCTATCTGGAGCGGCACGACTGCATCTCGCTGCTCGACCGTCCGATCTGCGAGGCGGACGCGGCGGCGGACGCGATCCGCTGGCCGGTGATCGCGCCCGACCGAGACGTGCGCGGCTTCCAGACGGTGCTGGTGCAACTGGCCAACAAGCTGAAACTGCCCGGCTTCACCGCCGAGGACGGCACGCCGCGCTACCAGGATTACGCCGATTACATGGTCAACCACGAGCGCAAGCCGGGCATCGGCCCGCTCGCGGGCTTTCGCGGCAATGGCGAGGATGTGGGCCGCGGCGCGCCCAACCCGGCGCAGATCGACCGCTATATCGAGAACGGCGGCTTCTTCGTCAGCCACATTCCCGAGGGCGCGAACTACTACAAGCCATGGAACATGGCCTATCAGGACTGGGCCGTCGGCATGGGCATCTTCGACACGCCCCAGCCCTATATTTTTGATCTCTACGCCGAGCCGATGCGCAAGTTCCAACTCGCCGCCGAAGGCCATGGCGACCGCCAGCCCCCCGACCACCTGCGCGACCGGATCAAGGCCACGATGGACCCGCTGCCGATCTGGTATCCGCCCTTCGAGGACGCGCATGTCGATACCGAGGAATTCCCGGTGCACGCCCTGACGCAGCGCCCGATGGCGATGTATCACAGCTGGGGCACGCAAAACGCCTGGCTGCGCCAGATTCACGGTCACAACCCGCTCTACCTGCCGACGAAACTCTGGGAAAAGCACGACTTTTCCGAAGGCGACTGGGCGCGCGTCACCTCGGCGCATGGCGAGATCACCGTGCCGGTGGCCCACATGGCCGCGCTCAATGAAAACACGGTGTGGACATGGAACGCCATCGGCAAGCGCAAGGGGGCCTGGGCGCTCTCCGAGGACGCGCCCGAGGCCACGCGCGGCTTCCTGCTCAACCACCTCATCCACGAGCTTCTGCCGCCCAGGGGCGACGGGCTCAGATGGTCGAATTCCGATCCCGTCACCGGGCAGGCGGCCTGGTTCGATCTGCGGGTGAAGATCGAGAAGGCCGCAGCCCCCGCAGAGGCGCAACCGGCCTTCGCGCCGATCAAGTCGCCGGTCGGGAAAGGCCCCGATCACCTCGAATGGAAGGTCGGGAAATGAGCGGCAAGGCCCTGACATTGCTCGCCATTCTCGCCTTCGTCGCGTTCGGCATAGGCTCGTTCATCTGGTTCATCGCCACATGGGACAAGACCCGCGAAGAGCCGGTAAGCGCAAGACCCCAAATCATTGAGGAGCGCCCCGCATGACCACGCTTCCCGCATCCACCAACCGCAAGATGGGCCTCGTGATCGACCTCGACACCTGCGTCGGCTGTCACGCCTGCGTCGTGTCCTGCAAGGGCTGGAACACCGAGAATTACGGCGCGCCGCTCAGCGATCAGGACCCTTACGGCGCCGACCCCACCGGCACCTTCCTCAACCGCGTCCACAGCTACGAGGTGCAGCCGCTGGCCACATCCGCCATGCCGCACCCCGCCGCGCAACTCGTGCATTTCCCCAAATCCTGCCTGCATTGCGAGGATGCGCCCTGCGTCACCGTCTGCCCCACGGGCGCGAGCTACAAGCGCGTCGAGGACGGGATCGTCCTCGTCAACGAGACCGACTGCATCGGCTGCGGGCTCTGTGCCTGGGCCTGCCCCTACGGCGCGCGCGAAATGGACGCCGCCGAGGGCGTGATGAAGAAATGCACCCTCTGCGTCGACCGCATCTACAACGACAACCTGCCCGAGGAAGACCGCGTGCCCGCCTGCGTGCGCACCTGTCCCGCCGGGGCCCGGCATTTCGGCGATCTCGGCGACCCCGACAGCGACGTGAGCCGGCTCGTGGCGGACCGTGGCGGGATGGACCTCATGCCCGAACAGGGCACAAAGCCGGTCAACAAGTACCTGCCGCCGCGCCCGCGCGACACGCTCGACGAGGTCGATATCCTCGCCCCCCTGCTCGCCCCCGTCGCCGAAGAGCCCAAGGGATTCCTGGGCTGGCTCGACCGCACGCTGGAAAGGCTCTGACATGCATCCCGCCCCCTCCGTCATCGCGTTCACCACCCTCTCGGGCGCGGGCTTCGGCCTGCTGTTCTGGCTCGGTCTCGGCCTGCCGGACGTCACCGGCTGGGTGGCCTTCGCCTTCTTCGCCGTGGCCTATGCGCTCGCCGCGGGCGGGCTCATGGCCTCGACCTTCCATCTCGGCCACCCCGAGCGTGCATGGAAGGCGTTCAGCCAGTGGCGCTCCAGCTGGCTCAGCCGCGAAGGCGTGGCCTCGGTCGCGGCGCTTGTCGTCATGGGGGTCTACGGCGCGGGGCTGGTCTTATTCGACACGCGGCTCGCGCTGCTGGGCGGGGCGGGGGCAGCGCTGGCGCTGGCCACGGTCTTCACCACCTCGATGATCTATGCGCAGCTGCGCAGCGTGCCGCGCTGGCAGACGCCGCTGACCCCGGCGCTGTTCCTCGCCCTGTCGCTCGCGGGCGGCGCGCTCCTCGCCGGACAGATCACCACCGCGATGGCGCTGTTGCTGGTGGCGGGGCTGCTGCAGGGGATGTGGTGGAAACGCGGCGACGGCGCGTTCGCCGCCAGCGGCACCGACATGGCCACGGCCACCGGGCTGGGCGGGATCGGACAGGTGCGCGCCTTCGCCCCGCCCCATACCGGCGGCAATTACCTGCTGCGCGAATTCGTCTTCGTGGTCGGGCGCAAGCACGCCGCCAAGCTGCGGATCATCGCGCTCGCGCTCGGCTTCGCCCTGCCGCTTGTGCTGCTGGCACTGCCCTTCAGCCACGCCGCGGCGGCGCTCGCCGCGCTAAGCCACCTTGCCGGTATCGCCGTGTCGCGCTGGCTGTTCTTCGCCGAGGCCGAGCACGTGGTCGGGCTCTACTACGGGGCGCGCTGAGAGCGGGGAACCGTCACGGGGATGCCGGGTTCGGGCCTGGAGCGGTCGTTGATCGTCTGGCGATGAGCCGCGCGAGCGCCCGACCGCGGGTGGGCGCTACACCGGCTGTGCTGCGCGCTTTATGGCGCCAAGTACTTCAACGATTGCAAGGGTTTGCACCGTTGCAAAAGCGCCCGCCCGGGGGGCGGTCGGGCGCTCGCGCGGCGGTGCCTGCGGCACCTTGATTCCGCGCGGGGGAGGCAGGCGAATGGCAACTCAAGGCCAACATCGCCCGAACCTGTCACGCGACACCTTCCGTCGGGTGCCGCGCAGCGCATGTTCACTCCGCCGCCTCGCGCCACTCGCCCCCCTCGGGCTGGCCGCGCCGCTCCCAGAACCGGTTCCAGCGTACGCGGATCGCCCACCAGGCCGCCGCCAGCAGCGTCAGCACCACGATGTTGAACCACGGCACGATCCGCGCCTCGGGCCCTTCGACCGCCCAGAGCGAGATCGCGTTGGGATAGATCGACAGGAACTCGTTGCGCCACCCGTAATGCCGGATCGCCACCCATTGCGCGGCCTCCGCCGACTTCTTGGACAAATGATCCGACGCCTCCGCCTGCAGGTTCGCCGTGTCGAACTTGAAATAGGGCGGCCAGCCCCAGCCGGTATCCTCGTTGCGATAGATCATCGGGTCGTCATCGGTGAGGAACGTCTGGATGAAGAACACGTCGCGCTCGGTCGCGTTGACGTTCTCGCCGGTCGCGGCATTGGACCAGAACAGCGCATTCTCGCCCGGGTTGACCCGCTTTTCATAGGTGTCGGTGATCCGCGCGATATCGTGCTGCGGCAGGGTGTAGTGCAGAAAGGCCAGCACCGCGATCCAGAAGATCGCCCTCAGGCCCCATTTGACATAGACCATCGCACGGGCCTCCTCAGTTGAAATTCGTGATCCAGACGATCAGCCCCACCGCCGTCACCGGCAGGACAAAGACCAGCCACAACAGCCTGCGCCGCAACGAGCGTGCGTATTGCGCCATCCCCTCCGCGACATAGGCCTCGCGGTTGCCGGGGCGGCCCGCAGCCTCCCAGTCGCGCTCCATCCGCTCGCGATGAGCGGCGCGAAAATACCACGACAGGCCCAGATAGACCACGCCGAGGGCGATGCCCCCGAAGATCAGCAGGCGCAGCAGCGCGATCATCCCTCTCCTCCGCCGTCAGTCTTGCAATGCACACCCCGTGACGTAAACTCGACACGTCGTGTCGGCAAGTTTCCGGCATCCGACACCCTTTTGCATGTATTACGGAGCGATCGCAAATGACACGTTTTTCGCTGGCCGCCGCGGCCGTCATCGCCGGTTTCGGCCTTCCGGCCAGTGCCGACGAGATTTCGGACACGCTGCAAAGCGCCCTCGACGCCTACGAGGAGGGCGACGCGGCCTATGCGCTCGAGGAACTCGACTATGCACGCCAGCTTCTGCTGGCGCTCAAGACCGACGCGCTTGCGGGTTTCCTGCCCGACGCGCCCGACGGCTGGACCCGCGAGGTCAATACCGAGATGAACGCGGGCCTTGCCATGATGGGCGGCGGCACCGGGGCCGAGGCCACCTACCAGGGCGAGGGCAAATCCATCACCCTGCAGATCATGGCCGACAACCCGATGGTCGGCGCGCTCGGCGGCATGATCGCCAACGCCGCGATGTACGGTGCGAAGGTCGAGCGCGTGGGGCGCGAGAAATTCATGGTCCAGGACGGCGAGGTGACCGGGCTCGTGGCCAACCGGTTCCTCGTCAAGGCCAGCGGCGCGGACCCCGAGGCGATGCTCGCGCTTGTCGGCGAGATCGATTTCCGGGGGCTCAAGTCCTTCGATCAATAGCGCGGCGGCCGCGCCGGCGCGCCCCTTCAGCAAAGGAGAAAGACCCATGTGCGACGCCTGTATCATCGACGCGGTCAAGCAAAGGATGCTGTCGCGGCGCGGCTTCTTCACGGCGGCGGCCACGGCGGGGGCGGGGGCGGCGCTCGCCCCCCTCGGTGCCCCCGCGGCGCTGGCCCACGGTCATGGCGCGGTCGAGGACCTGACCCATGCCTACGATTCCGGTTTCCCGACCTATTTCGGCGCGCCCGGCATCTCGACCGAGCAGAATTTCAATTTCGCCGATCATGGCTTCAACCTGATGACCCTCACCGTCAACGAACACACCGGCACCCATATCGACGCGCCGCTGCATTTCTCAGCCGACGGCGCGTCGGTGGACGAGATCCCCGTGGGCGATCTCGTGGCCCCGCTCTGCGTGGTCGACATCGCCGCGCGCGCGGCCGAGGATGCCGATACGCTCCTCACCCCCGACGACCTCAAGGCCTGGATTTCGACCAATGGCGACATCCCCGACGGGGCCTGCGTGGCGCTTTACTCTGGCTGGGCGGCCAAGGTGGGCAGCGACGCGTTCCGGGGCTTCGACGGCGAGGCACAGCACTACCCCGGCTTTCATGTCGAGGCCGCGCAGATGCTGATCGAGGAGACCGGCGCGCGCTCCATCGCGTCGGACACGCTGTCGCTCGATCACGGGCCGTCGGCGGATTTCGCCACGCATTACGCCTGGCTGCCCACCGGCCGCTTCGGGATCGAGTGCCTCGCGGGTCTCGACCGGGTGCCTGCGGCGGGGGCCACCATCGTCATCGGCGCGCCCAAGCATCGCGGCGGCACCGGCGGCCCGGCGCGGATCTTCGCTCTGGTCTGAGGCGGGACGGCAGCGGCGCAGATCCTGGCCTGAAGCTGCCATTCGCCATCTGACCCCCGCGCGGAATCAAGGTGCCGCAGGCACCGCCGCGCGAGCGCCCGACCGCCCGGACGGGCGGGCGCTTTTGCAACCTCGCAAACCCGCATTATCGTT
>ENA-ORCV01000632-ORCV01000632.1-marine-metagenome-genome-assembly--contig:-NODE-632-length-18822-cov-2.482529_pt1 | contig 18822 bp, 19 predicted proteins | sample MGYA00237779_ERZ508509 | MGnify/ENA primary metagenome ERZ508509 (study PRJEB26180, sample SAMN06268772) | marine metagenome | isolation source: Bioluminescent Bay, La Paraguera, Puerto Rico | place... | reverse complement strand
CTTCGTAGGCGCGCTGGATCGCCTGCAGTTCGAGCTGCAGACTTTCGGCCAGTTGCCCGATATCGCTGGTCTGGCTCGTGAACCGCTCCCGCACGTCGTCGAGCGCTTGCTGGAGCCCGGGCCCATATTCGATATCGTGCGTCGCGATGCGGTGGAGGAATTCCTGAGCGGGGACCTGAAGGACAACAGCTTTTCGAAATTCGCCTTCAGCTTCATCGCCGCCAAGCTGTTTCTCGAAACCGGGCGGAGCGCGGGGAGCCTGACGGCGGCGGCATGAGCATCGGCATCATCGACTACGGCCTCGGGAACCTCACGTCGGTGGAGGGTGCCGTTCGGCGTGTCGGGTTCGACTGTGTCATCAGCTCCGATCCGTCAGTGCTTGAAAAGGCCGAAAAGCTGATCCTTCCAGGCGTCGGGGCATTCGGCGACGGTATGCGCAACCTGGTCGAGCGCGGGTTGGACGAACCGTTGACGGACTTCGTGCTCAACAAGGCGGTGCCGATCCTCGGGATCTGCCTCGGGTTTCAACTCGTTGCGAAGGAGAGCGAGGAGTTCGGGCATCACGAGGGCCTGGGGTGGGTCGATGCGACGGTCCAGCGCCTTCGGCCCGACGACCCGGAATTGCGCGTGCCCCATGTCGGCTGGAACGACCTCATACAATGCTCGGCCTCACCCCTTTACGAGGATGTCCCCGACGATGCCCTGTTCTACTACGTGCACAGCTACAGGCTGTCGGCGGGCGATGAAAGCCTCGTGGTGGGCGAGGCGGACTATGGCGGTCGGTTTCCGGCAGTCATCCGAAAGAACAATATCCACGCCGTGCAGTTCCACCCCGAGAAGAGCCAGAAGCACGGGCTCAAGATGCTGGAAAATTTCCTTGTCCGGGCCTGACGGACATGCTTCGCAAACGTGTCATTACCGTCTTGACCTTCAACGACGGTGTTCTGTTCAGGACCAAACTGTTCCGGCCCGACTATCGTTACACGCTCAATTTCGTGGATTCCTGGTCTGTCGATGAGGTCGTGGTTCTCGACATCACCCGTCCCGGGGATGGTGATGGCGCCAATTTCGAAGAGGTCATCAGGAATTTTGCAAGCCGCTGCTTCGTTCCGCTCTCCGCTGGCGGTGGAATCCGGACGCTCGATGACGTCAGGCGGTTCATGGCACTTGGAGCGGACAAGGTTGTCGTGAATACAGGCGCGCTTGAACGGCCTGAACTGATCAGAGAGATCGCGGAAGCCTACGGGGTGCAATGCGTGGTGTTGTCCATCGACGCCAAGCGGCACGACGATGGCCGTTACGAGGTGTTCGGCAGTTACGGCAGCCAGGCAACTGGAAGGTCGCCAGAAGACTGGGCGCGCGAGGGAGAAGATCTCGGCGCCGGTGAAATCCTTATTACCTCGATTGACCGTGACGGATGGTTGCAGGGATACGATATCGAACTTTGCAAGAAAGTGTCCGAAGCGGTTTCAATACCGGTCCTTGCTCTTGGCGGGTGCGGCAGCTGGAAACACATGGACGAAGTTTTCTCAGAGGCAGACGTTTCGGCCGCCTGCACGCAGAACATCTATCATTTTACCGAGCCGAGTATCCGGGCGGCAAAGAAGTATCTTGACGCACGGAACATAGCGGTGCGTTTGAGTTAGGGTTGATAATGTCAGGAAGAATACAAGACGAGCGGGTTCCCTTTAGCCGCAAGGTATCCACATTCGCGAAGTCGGTATTGCCGGAAAATTTGCACGGTCCCGCAAAAGCAGTCTGGCGCCCGATTATGTGGCTGCGCTCACAGTATTACGAAGTACGTCTTTGGGCGACGCTTTGGCTGCATAAGCTCAAGGGTGGGAGTTACATCGATTGGTATGGCGATACGCTGGACTCAGGTGCGCGTCCGGCAGACTACATAAAGAACGAAATGTCCGACTGGATTTACGATTCCGGCCGGATCGACCTGGAAGCCGCCAAGAGGAACGGGCTGAAGCCGTCACACACGCTGCACGAGTTCGGTTGTGGATTCCTGCGCAGCGGGCATCACTTCATCCGTTATCTGGAGAAGGGGAACTACTCCGGCAATGACGCGGCCGGTCAGCGTGTCGCTCGCGCAAGGGAAATTTTCGCGGATCTCATTGCAGAGAAGGACGTCAAACTCTACGTCAACCGCGACAACTCCCTAGATTGGGTTTCGCGAAAAGTCGACTATGTCTGGTGCCATGCCGTGTTCGGCCACATGCCGGAGGACGATATCGAGGAAGCGATCGGCAATATCCGGAAGATCATGCACGACAAGAGCATCTTCCTGTTCTCCTATGACCCGCCGCAGGGCAGGCACTCCGGCAAGCTGGTTTACCGTCAGGATGCGCGCGATTGGTGTCATTCTCTAAAATTCTATGCTCGGATCGCCGAGCTGAACGGCATGCAGGTCGAGGACGTGAGCCAGACGGTGCGCGATTTCGACGGCTGGCACGACCATATCAATCTGGCGAAAATGACCGTTAAGGAGACGGGTACAACCTGAAGCGAACGCACAGGCCCTTCCTCAGATCATGACAAACACGAACGTTGCAACGAGAGTCCGCTACTGCAAGGGTTGCCTCATGCCGGACACCCGCCCGAGGATTGTCTTCAACGAGGAGGGCGTCTGCAATGCCTGCCTGACGGCGGCGGAGAAGGTTGAAATCGATTGGGATGCCCGCTTGGCCGAATTTCGCCGTCTTGTAGAGGAAAACCAGCCCGCCAACAGCGAGTACGACTGCGTGGTACCCTGGTCAGGCGGCAAGGATTCCAGCACGATTGCCCATAAGCTGAAGTTCGAGCACGGGCTCAACCCGCTGCTCGTTACCTTCTCGCCGCTCATCCCCAATGAGGTGGGCGAGCACAACCGCGAAGCCCTGCTCAGGGCCGGGTTCGACCATGTCATGGTGAGACCGAACCAGAAGGTCTCGCGCCACCTGGCACGCCGCTTCTTTATCGAGCGCGGCAACCCGAAAGTTCATTGGGATGCGGGTGTCAATTCCGCGCCTGTGCAAATAGCCGTCCGATACGGAATTCCACTGATCTTCTACGCTGAGCATGGCGAAAGCGAGTATGGTGGTCGGGTGCTGAGCGAGGAGCACCGCAAGGTTCGTGACCTTACCGAAGTGCTTGAGCACCAGATTGGCGATCACCCTGAAAACTGGCTCGACGATGTCGTGGAGGAACGTGATCTCGCGCCGTATATCTATCCCGACCTGGAAGACGTCGAGCGCGCCGGAGTGAAAGCGGTCTATTTCGCCTGGTTCTTTCCATGGGACGTTGCTGAGAACTACGATTATATCGCGTCGAAAATTGATTTCCGCACGGCCCTGTCAGGCAGGTCGGACGGGACCTTCACGAATTTCGACAGCCTCGATGACAAGATCGACAATCTCTACTACTACATGCAGTTCATAAAGTTCGGCTTCGGGCGGGCGACACGGGACGCCTCGCGCCAGATTTACCGAGGGCGCATGAGCCGCGATGAAGCCCTGGAGCTGGTGCGCAAGTATGACGACGAGTTCCCGCACAGCTTCCTCAGCGATACGCTGAACTATCTCGAAATGGACGAGGCGGAGTTCGAGCAGCTAGTCGACCTTCACCGCAACAGCGAAATCTGGGCACAAGGCGCCAACGGTTGGTCGTTGCGTTTCCCGCCGCAATAGCAAGGAACGACAAAAATCAACATGAGCAAGAGCCTGCCAATTGTGCGCTACAGCAAACCGAGCGCGCCGTTCCTGGAACTTGAGAGGAATTTCTTCGACCCGGTCGAACAGGATGCGCTGGTGGAGGAATCGGCGCGGCTCTATGACCTTTATCGGGCTCAACCTTCAAGGACGGTCTGCAAGAATTGCAGGGCGCCGATCGGTCCGCCGACATTCGTGAAACAGAATATCTCCTATCACATCTGCCCGGGCTGCACGCACCTGAACGGTTACCACGAGGATACCGAACCTTTCTATCGCGCCTTTTTCAGCGATGATGACGGTGAGCACGTGGCCTCGCACTATTCGGCTCCCGATCGTAAGGCCTTCGAGCAACGGGTCGAGGCCGTGTATCGCGCCAAGCTCGATTTCATCTGGGACGTTATCGCGGCCGACAGCGTGGACCCGAAGTCGCTAGCCTATGCGGATATCGGCACAGGGCTGGGTCACTTCATACAGGCGATGCTCGACAGAGGCATCACGAAGGCCAAGGGATACGAGCCGGCGCGGTTGCTGGTCAACCAAGGCAACGAGTTGCTTGGAGGAGACTACCTGGAGGAACTCAAGATACCCGACCTCGACGCGCTGTTGCCCGAGCTCGAGGCCAACGTGATTACGCTGATCTTCGTGCTGGAACACCTGCTCGATCCGCGCGGAACGCTGGAGGCGATGAAGCGCAATCCCAATACGCAATACATTCTCATCGCCGTGCCCGTTCACAGCCCGTCCTGCTATTTCGAACTCTTGTTCCCGAGCGTCTACGAGCGTCACCTGTCGGGACATACACATCTCTACACAGACCAGTCCTTGCGCTGGCTATGCGACCAGGTTGGTCTCGACGTGATCGGCGAGTGGTGGTTCGGCGCAGATGCGATGGACCTGTTCCGCTCGGGGCGAACGCGGATGCACCAGCTCGAACAGCCGGAAGCAGGCATCCGGGACTGGGAACAGATGATGGCGCCGCTGATTGACGGAATCCAGGAGACGATGGACCGCAACAAGATTCCTTCCGAAGTCCACTTCCTGGCCAAGGTGCGCAGATAGCAGCATGTCCATGCAGGGGATCATATCCGGGGTGCAGGACTTTCCCTGCGATCTGTGTGGTAGCGACGACTGCGCGGAGATTGAAGTCGCGCGCCACTACATGGGCGATGGCCGGTTGCACGTGTGCAAGGAATGCGGCTTCGTCTACGTTCGACAGCGCCGCTCGGCTCAGGCAATCGCCGATGAATGGAGCGATGAGCTCTACAAGACGTCATACACGGCGCGAATCCCGGCTATCGTCGCGCGTCAGACATTCGTGGCGGAATTCATCCACTCCGAGATCGGTCTGCACGGCAAGTCCGTTTGCGATGTCGGCGCTGGCGAGGGGCTTTTTCTCGACATGATCCGGGAGAAGAGATTCGGCGCCAATGTTTTCGGCATCGAGCCTTCCGCCGCCAATGGGAAACTGATGGAAGGGTTCGGTATCGAACACTTCGTCGGAACCATCGAGGATTATGCCGCCTCGGAGAACCAGGCGAAATTCGACATCGCCACGATCATGTGGACACTTGAGAACTGCCAGTCCTGTCTTGGTATGCTGCGATCGACGGCGGACCTACTGAAAGACGGCGGCCATGTCGTCGTATCGACGGGAAGCCGCATCCTCGTGCCGTTCAAGAAGCCGCTGCACTATTACCTCGGCCCCAATGGCGCCGATACCCATGCATTTCGTTTCAGCTTCAACGCGCTGGCAAGGGCGTTGGCGCATTCGGGCTTCGAGGTCGTGGCAAAGAACCGGTTCATCGACAACGACATTCTCGCGGTGATTGCCCGCAAGACGGACAACCCGCCGACAGACCTCCCGACCGATGACTGGCAGAACGTGGTCGGTTTCTTCGAGCGCTGGCATGCGGAAACGCAGGATTTTTACGCCGGCACATGAGCGTCATGGTGGACACTGGCCCGGCTTTGTCGATCGCTGAACAGGCGTTCGAGTCGGATATTTTCGGTGCACCAGTCTGGCGCCTTACCGTTGCTCCAGACGAGCGCGTAAAAAAATCATCGATAGAGGAAATGGTGAACCACGCTCGTAGTGAAGGGGTCGCCTTGATCGCTTGCCGTTTGCCGGAGAGATCGCCTGCCAGGTACAGCCTACGGGATTCCGGTTTTCGCAAGGTCGAGCGCCTCGTGACCCTTTACAGGCCACTGCCTGTCGAGATGGAGATGCCCGATGGCGTTGAAATCGGCAGCGGCGACGATACGGCTGCCGCGGTTGAAGTCGGCCGAACCGTTTTCAATTTCGATCGCTACCATGCGGATCCCGAGATCCCAAAGGACATCGCCGACGCCATCAAGGCAGACTGGGTGCGTAACGGGATGAACGGGCGCGCGGACGCGCCGTTCGTCGCCAGGGTTGATGGCAAGCTGGCCGGTTTCAACCTTTGCATGAGGCATGGCGATGATGCGGTTATAGACCTGATCGGCGTGGCCGACGGCTACCAGGGGCGTGGAATTGGTGCAAGCCTCGTCACCGGAGCAATCGTCCACTATTCAGGCCGCGCAAGGCGAATGCGCGTGGGTACCCAGGAAAACAATACCGTCTCGCTGGCGATGTACAGGAGAGCCGGGTTTGAACCGCACGACGTGGCCGAGACATGGCACTGGACGAAATGAAGCCGGATACCCATACGCTCAAGATTGGCGTTATCGGGCTTGGCGTCGGCGAACAGCACGTGATCGGCTACCGGGCGATCGAGGGCTGTGAAGTCGTCAGCGTGTGCGACGTCGATCCGGGCAAGCTCTCCGAAGTTGCCGACAGGCAGGATGTCGCGGGTCGTTGCGACGACTACCGGCAAATCACGGAAGACCCCGACATCGATGTCGTTTCCATCTGCAGCTTCGATGACTGCCATGCGGAACAGGCCGTGTCGGCGTTTCGCAATGGCAAGCACGTGATGATCGAAAAGCCGGTTGCGTTGTATCGCCACGAGGCCGAAGCGATCCTTGAGGCACAGCAGGAAAGCGGCAAGCTGATCACGTCGAACCTCATCCTGAGGCACAGCCCCCGTTTCCGCGAAATCAGACGCATGATCCGCGACGGCGAGTTCGGCGACATTTACTACCTTGAAGGGGACTATATTCACCAGATCCTCTGGAAGCTGACCGAGGGCTGGCGCGGCAAGATGAACTTCTACTGCGTTACCTATGGCGGCGGCATTCACCTCATCGACCTCATGCGCTGGCTCATGAACGAGGAAGTGAAAGAAATCTGCGGCATGGGCAACCAGATCCTCAGCGCGGGCAGCCAGTATCGCTATCCCGATACGATCGTGACGCTCATGCGCTTCGAGGGTGGCGCACTTGCCAAGAATCTGACGACGCTTGGGCCCCAGCGCACCCAGCTTCATGCCCTCAACGTTTACGGAACCCGACAAACATTCGTGAATGACCTGCCGCCCGGAAAGCTCTTCCACGGCGAAAAGCCTGAGGACGAGCAAGAGATGACCGTTCCCTATCCGGCGATCGAGAAGGGCGACCTTCTGCCGGATTTCATCGGCGCCATCCGTGAAGGGCGGGAGCCAAACGTCTCGGCCCGTGACGTGTTCCGGGTGATGGATGTGTGCCTGGCCGCATGGGAATCCGTTGAACAGGGCCGGACAGTGCCCGTCAGCTACATGATGTAGAGGAAGATGGGCGAGCAAACCAATATTCCCTTTGGCCGCCCCATGCTGGGCCAGGAAGAAATCGACGCGGTAACGAAAGTTCTTTCAGGCCCACAACTGGTCCACGGACCGGTGTCGAAAGCATTCGAGGAAGCCTTCGCGAACCGTATCGGTGCAGCGCGAGCGGTCAGCGTATCTTCCTGTACGGCCGGCCTGCATCTCTCATTGTTCGTCAACGGTATAGGCGAGGGAGACGAGGTCATTGTCCCGGCGATGACCCACGTGGCAACGGCCCACGCGGTCGAGTTCTGCGGCGCAACGCCGATCTTTGTCGACGTCGAGCCGGACACCGGCAACATGGACCCCGGTGCTGTCGAGGTGGCGGCTGGCGAGCGTACGCGGGCGATCATGCCGGTTCACTATCTCGGCCTGCCATGTGACATGGACGCGATCAACACAATCGCGAAAAAGCACGATGCGCTGGTGGTCGAGGACTGTGCGCTTGCGGTCGATGCCACCTACGATGGGCGAAAGGCCGGCACGCTGGGAGATACAGGCTGTTTCTCTTTTTATCCCGTGAAACATATGACAACGCTCGAAGGCGGTATGGTGACCAGCAATAACGAGGACCTTGCCGGCTCGATCGCCAAGCGCAAGGCGTTTGGCTACGACCGTATGCTTGGCGAGCGAAAAGTGCCCGGTGTCTACGATGTGGACGAGTTGGGATACAACTACCGCATGAACGAAGCACAGGCGGCGGTGGGTCTGGCGCAACTCGCAAAGCTTGACGGGTTCCAAGAGGCGCGGGCGCGCAATTGCAGCGTGCTGAAGGAGGCCCTTTGCGACCTCAGCGAGATCACCGTTTTCGAAGCCTCAAAAGGCAAGTCGGTGTCTTCACACTACTGCCTGAACGCCATCCTGCCGCGAGATGGCAGCCTCGACAGGGCGGCGCTCATCGAGAACCTGAATGAGCGGGGCATCGGCACCAGCGTCCACTATCCACGTCCCGTTCCCGAGATGCGCTACTACGCTGAGCGTTACCGGTTCAAACCAGGACAATTCGAAGTGGCGGCGTGGCTTGCGGCGCAGGCCATCTCCCTGCCTGTTGGCCCACACCTTCAGCCTGGTGATCCAGAACGGATCGCAGCGGCGTTCAAGGACGCCATCGGCGATGCAAGAGCATAAGCAACGATAAATCGGCAGAACTGAAATGGCCTCCATTCCTTATTCGTCTATGGCGAAAAAACTCAAAGGCGAGCGCATCCTGCTCGTCGGCGGTGCCGGGTTCATCGGGCACAATCTGGCGCTGGAGCTGCGGCGCATGGGAGTCGAGACGATGATCGTCGACAACCTGATGGTGAACAGCCTGATCGAGAACGTGTATGACGGCGGTGACGACCCGCTGCGTGCTGGTGCCTACCAGTCGTTTCTGCTCGACCGTTTCGCGCTTATGCGCGAACAGGGTGTCTTGCTTCACAACGCGGACGCCCGGTTGGAAAACGATATCGGTATCGCATTCCACGACTTCGAGCCGACCAAGGTGGTTCACCTGGCTGCTATCTCCAGCGCGGTCGAGGCCAGGAAAAACCCCGGTCTGTGCTTCGACCTTCAACTGGTGACGTTGCGCAACGTGCTGGAGCTGTGCCGACGCAAGGATGAGCAGGTGAACCAGGTGATGATCATGAGTTCTAGTACCGTCTATGGCGACTTCGAAGGCGACACGGTGGACGAGAACACACGCCCGCGACCGCGCGGCATTTATGCCAACACCAAATACATGGCGGAACGGCTGCTGCGGACCTACAACCATCAGCACGGGCTTGGCACGACGATCATTCGTCCGAGCGCGCTTTACGGCGAGCGCTGCAAGAGCAGGCGGGTCTCGCAGGTTTTCATCGAGAATGCCCTGACTGGAAAGCCGCTTCTGCTCGAGGGCGGAGGTGATGGGCGGTTGGACTTCACATATATCGAGGATCTGGTGCAGGGTATCGTTCGCGCCCTGGCGCTGCATGGCGGTCCGGGCAATTCTGAAACCTTCAACATTACGTTCGGTAATGCCCGTACCATCGCGGATCTGGCGGGGATCGTGAAGGAACTTGTTCCGGAAACGATCCTCGAGGAGCGACCGCGGGCGGAAGACAAGCCGATCCGCGGCACACTTTCAGTGAAACGCGCCAGAGAAGTTCTAGGCTTCGAGCCGAACTGGCCCCTGGAAAAGGGCTACCGCAAGTATTGCGAGTGGTACATCGAGCGCTGGGAACGCGCCAAGCGGGAGATGGGACGGAATTGACGGCGACTGCCGTCATCGTGTTCGCGCGGATGGATTCCGTGCGTCTAGCGGGCAAGGTGCTTGCCGATCTCTGCGGCCGTCCGCTGCTCGGGCGCGTGCTCGACCGCGTTCACCAGGTTTCCGCGGAAGTGCCGGTCGTTGTGGCGACGTCTAACAGGGGCGTTGACGATCCGGTGGCGGCCTTTGCGGAGGAAGACGGCGTACGCCTGTTTCGCGGAGACTGCGATGACGTTGCCGGCCGGGCCCTTGCCTGTTGTGGTGCGTATGGGATTGAGCGTTTCGTGCGCGTCAGCGGCGACAGTCCGTTCATCCCGCCGGAACTGATCGAACGCGTCGGCGCGGCCATGCCGGAGGAAGGTGCTGATCTCGTGACTAACGTATTTCCCAGGACATGGCCCGCAGGTGCCAGTGTTGAGCTTGTTTCCTGCGATGCCTTGCGGCGAGCCCATACGAACATGACACGGGAGGAGCGTGAACATGTGACGGCAGCCTTCTATGCCAGGCCGCAAGACTGGCGGATCGTCAACGTGGATGCGCCGGAGGGTAAATTCGAGGCTGTGCGGCTTACCGTGGATAATGCCCAGGAACTGGATGTCGCGCGGGCGATCATCAAACGGATTGGTAAGCACCCTGAGACGGCTTCTCTTGATGATGTCGTTTCACATTTCAGGACCGTCACGAAAACTATGCAGGCCGAGGTACTATGAGCGAACTTGCCATATTCGGCGGCGATCCCGTTATCCCGGAGGAGCCTCGTCGTTACCGGTCCATGGGCGATGCCGAAGCTCGTGCCGTAGCCGAGGTCATGGCATCGGATTGCCTCTCGGGGTTTTACGGCAGTCCCGGTGACGAATACTGGGGCGGGCCTAGGGTGCAGGCTTTTGAGGAGGCATGGCGCGAGCGTTACGGCGTCAAGCACACGGTGTCGGTCAACTCAGCGACTTCGGGCCTGTTTGCAGCGGTTGGCGCAGTCGGCGTTTCGCCCGGGGATGAAGTGATCGTTCCTGCGTGGACCATGTCGGCAACGGCAATGGCGCCGCTCGTCTACGGTGGCATTCCCGTATTCGCTGATATCGAAGACGAAACGTTCGGGCTCGATCCGGATATGGTGCGTGCTGCGATCACTGACAGAACCAGCGCCATCATCGCCGTCAACCTGTTCGGCCATCCAGCTCGGCTTGAAGAACTGCGCGCCGTCGCCGATGAGCATGGGCTTTCTCTTATCGAGGACAATGCGCAGGCGCCGCTCGGAGCGACGGCGACGGGCCTTGCCGGAACCATCGGTCATATCGGCGTCTTCAGCTTCAACTTTCACAAGCACATACACACCGGCGAAGGTGGTATGTGCGTGACGGATATCGATGATCTGGCAAAGCGTCTCGCGATGATCCGAAACCATGGCGAGAACGCCACCGGTTGGCTGGGGGTAGATGACCTCGTGAACATGGTCGGGTTCAATTACCGAATGACCGAGCTTTCGGCTGCGGTCGGCCTCATGCAGCTTGAGAACGTCGATGCCCACGTTGAACCGCGCGAACGGTTCGCGGAAATCCTGAGCGAAGGTTCGCGAAACCTGAAGGGCTTGAAAGTGCCAGTTGTACGTGATGGCTGCCGCCACAATTATTACTGCTGGTGCGCGACCTACAACGCGGGCGAGGTGGGGGTCGAACGCGACCTGTTCCGCGACGCCCTGATCGCGGAGGGCGTGCCTTGTTTCACGGGTTATGTCGAACCACTATACAGGCTTCCGACGTTCCAGAGACGTATCGCATTCGGGCGTGATGGCTATCCCTTCACCCTTGGCGCGCCGGACTACACAAAAGTGCATTGCGCGGTGACAGAACGGCTGCATCGTGACGAGGCATTGCTGATCGAGGTGTGCAGCCTGGAGCCTTCCGAAGAACTTGCGTTGCGTATGGGCGAAGCGATCAGGAAGGTTCACCGCAACGCGGGTCAGCTTGCAAGCAGGGCTGGAGAGTTGGTCTCGGCGTCATGAGCAGGCGCGTCATTGCCAGCATCGAGGCGCGCATGGGCGCCTCACGCTTGCCAGGCAAGGTCTTGATGGACCTCGCCGGCCGGCCGGCTCTTGGCCGCATGCTGGACCGGGTCCGGCAGGCAGAAACGCTGGATGACATCGTGATAGCGACCAGCACCGCACCTGCCGACGATGCCGTTGCCGCATGGGCGGAGGCAGAAGGTGTTACCGTCCATCGCGGCAGCGAGGACAACGTTCTCGAGCGTGTGCTCCAAGCACATCGTTTCATGGATTCTGACGTCATTGTCGAGTTGTGCGGTGATTGCCCACTGATCGATCCGGGCGTGATCGACATAGCGGTCGAGCGCTTTGCGCAGGGAGATTGCGATATCGTCACGACCACAGCGCCCCAATCCTACCCTGAGGGCCTAGATGTCGAGGTTTTTTCCCGGGCGTCGCTGGAGGTGGTTGCTGGGGACCATGGCGACGATCCCGAGGTGAGAGAGCACGTCTCGATCGCTTTCTACCGTGATCGCGAGCGCTGGAAGCTGGTTTCGTTGCGTGCGCCGGAAGAATTGCATCGGCCTGAAGTTCGGTTGCTACTCGACTGGCCCCAGGATGTTGTAATTCTGGCGCGGCTCATTGGAACTCTGGAGGCAAAATTCGGCCCGGACTTCACGACGCGCGATGTGCTCCTGGCTGTCGACGCGATGGGCGTTGCACCTGTTGCGAGGCAGGTAGATGGTTCGCGGACGGGGCATTGAGTGCCTTGAAGACAGTTCTCGTAGGATTCGGCAAAGTTGCCGATACCATGCGATACGACGCGCGGATGTCTCGCTATTTTCCCGATGCAACCCATGCGCAAGTTCTAGCGCGGCATGACTCATTCGACTGGATCGCGGTTGTGGATCCGTCAGTGGAAGCGCTCAAGCGGGCATCGGTCGAATGGAATATCGGGTCCTGCGTAGCGAGAATCGCCGATCTTGAAGGGCGCGAGACAATCGAGGCGGCGGTTATTGCCACGCCACCGGGAGACAGGCACGCGATTCTCGATGAGCTGCCAGGGCTCCGCGCTCTGCTGGTCGAAAAGCCTCTGGGCGGAACGGCGGAAGAAGCCAAGACTTTTGTCGAGGCATGCAAGAAGAGAGATATCGTTGTCCAGGTCAACTACTGGCGGCGCGCCGTGCCGGCATTCAGAAAACTCGCATCTGGTGGGCTCGATGAAGAGGTCGGCAATGTTCAGGTGGTCCATGGTCTCTATGGTAATGGCCTGCTGAATAATGGCAGCCACCTGGTAGATTTTCTGAGGATGCTTTGCGGCGAGATTGAAGGGGTCGACGGTTGCGGGCGCTCTTACGATGCGAAGATGTCTTCCGTGCCCGGAGACATGCAGACGGCATGCCTGTTGCAACTGGCCAATGGGACTCATGCAGTGATGATGCCCGTCGATTTCAAGGCTTGGCGGGAAGTGGGGCTCGATATCTGGGGCACGAAAGGGCGGCTCTCGGTTCTGCAGGAAGGGCTTACGATTGCTCGATACCAGGTGGCAGAGAACCGCGGAGTCGAGAACGAGATGGAGATCGACAGCAGCAGCGTGGATGTACGGGACGTGGACGTTAGTAGTTGCCTACAAGGTATGTACGATTCCCTCGCCGGAGCAGTGTCCGGAAGGTGTGCCCTCTTGAGCCCGGCGGACGAGGCGCTGGCGAGTGAGTTGACCATTCACGAGATCGTCGCTCGTACGCGAGAGTCTGCCTGATCCATCATGTTGGCGCGGCGAAGAACTTTATCATGTCACGACGCCAACCGTGGCAATGCCGTGAGCGGCATTGATGATGCTCTGGCAACACTATGTATAACGCTTGGCCTTGAGACGCCAATGCCCATTTCCATGCTGGTCGAAGATCCAGGAGCTGCAAATTTCGCAGCCGGCATGCTTGGAGTGCTGGAAGAGTATGGGGCGGTGTCTGTACATGCGTCTGGTGCCGGGGCCACTCAGCTTGCACAGCATGGTGTTTCTTTTCAGTTGCTGGATGATCCGTTTGATGCCCGCCGTTTCCTGGAAAGAGCGAAGCCTTCTCTTGTCGTGCTGGGAACGAGTGAAGATGCTGATGCCGCCGCCCATGAGCTGGTCGGCGCCTGTCGTGAGGCCAGGATTGCGACGCTTGGGATCATCGACGGTCCCGCCAATACGGAAAGGCGTTTCTGTGGGGTGGGGAAAGAGCCGTTGGAATTTGCGCCGGACCGGATTTTCGTTCCGGCAAGTGCGGTACGGGATAAGCTGGTTGACCTTGGCTGTTCGGAAGATCGTATCGATGTGGTGACGCACCCGCATTTTCTAGCCGTTGCGGAGCTGCGCGGAAGACTTGCCGGTGAAGGCAGAGATGCCTTGCGGGAAAGGCTGATTCCCGAAGCGGGAGATCGTCCCGTGCTGGTTTTTCTTGCTGAACGCTCGGACGGGCTAGATCCTGACCAGTTTCGCAGGTCGCCGGAATACACACTGGTGGGCCGGGGAGGCGAGCAACGTCGTACCAATATCGTACTGGAAGAAGTTCTTGATTCTGTGGGCAGGGCAGGCAGTAAGCCATACATTGTGTTGAGACTTCATCCCAAAAGTGATGTCGACGAATTTGCCCCATATCAGACAGAATTCGACATGGTGAGCCGGGAAGAAAATGCGCTCGAGTTGTGCTTCTGCGCTGACATCGTTGTTGGATTGACCACGATATTGCTCGCGGAAGCTTCGACGCTCGGTACATCAGTGCTATCGGTTGTGCCGCGTGAGGCGGAGCGCGAGTGGCTGCTGGATGCGCCAACCGGTCCCATTCCCTGTGTATGGAAGCGCTATGCTTTGGATTGTGCGCTTAGGGAAGCACTGAGTTCACATGCGTATCAGCCGCTTCCGAAATAGAAGCCTTCACAAGATGACTGATGCTTAAACTGCCGCTGTCAATCGGCCTGACACGACCTATGATCTTGGGACTGCTCGGGCTTTATCTGCTTGGAAGTGTTTTCGAGGGTATCGGTCTTACGATACTGTTGCCGGTATTCCAGCTTATCCAGTCCGGCGAAACTGCTGCAGCTCTGGCCGAGAAATCGCGCTGGTGGGGGTACCTTGTCGATGCCTACTCCTTTGTCGGTATCACGATCACCGTTCCTGTGCTCCTGATAACGAGCTTCGTCGCGATCCTATTTCGGCAGGCTACAGTTTATCTGCGCATGATCAATTCCGCCTACGTGAAATTTGCTGTCATCCGCGGCATTCGCGATCGGGCCTTTCATGCATTCCTGAATGCGAGGCTCGGGTATGGCGAAAAGGAGGGTATGGGCAAGATTGTCAACGACCTGACTACTGAGGCAGTCGTTGCTGTTGAGGCAGCTATGACTGTTATTACCATCGTCAGCATGATGATGCTGGCCATAGTATATCTCTTCATCCTGTTTATGCTGTCGGTTCCAATGACGCTCTCGGCAATTGTCATCATGACAATTGCGGTTCTTCCGGTCATTCATTTCGTTAAGAGAGGCCGAGAAATTGGCCAGTTGTTTGTGAAGGCCAATGGGGCGCTTTTGGTCTTCCTGACTGAAAGATTGAAGTCCGCACGCCTCATTCGCCTCAGTGGAATGGAACATGCGGAATATCAGAATATGCGCGCACATACGGCTGAGCAATATAAGCGTGTCATGGAAGGCAACATCCTGCGTGCTCGTACTTCTGTTGTGATCGAGCCAGTCGCCGTTGCAGCGGGGTTTGCCTTTCTCTATTTCGGAGTGAGCAGGTTTGGACTTCCACTGGAAGCGGTCGGCCTGTTCCTAGTGATTGTGTTGCGTCTGGTCCCAGTGGTTAAAGAGCTGGCAAATTTGCACTATACGCTCAGCAATCGGATTGGCAGCGTATCGCGGGTGCTGGATCGACTCAAAGACCTGGAAGCTGCACGTGAGACGGATAGTGGAGAACTTGACACGGTCAGACTTGAACGCTGTATCCGATTTAAAGATGTAAGTTTTTCTTACGAGGATGTCCGTGACTTTGCTCTCAAAGGCATCAATCTGGAAATACAGCCTAGAAAGATTACCGCTTTGGTTGGGCCGTCAGGGAGCGGTAAGTCTACACTCATCGACATGTTGCCAAGATTGAGAGTTCCAACGTCGGGAGAGATTTTCTTCGACGATAAACCTGCCAGTGAATTTGCACTCACCGCGCTACGGCAATCAATTTCCTACGCGCCGCAGAACCCGCAGATATTCAACGTGACTGCGCGTGAGCACATACAATATGGGCAACCTGAGGCCAACCAGGCCGCAATCGAAAGAGCGGCAAAGCTGGCGGGTGCACATGATTACATCACGCGCTTAGACAATGGATATGACACGATTCTCTCCGAGGCGGGCGCACGCCTGTCCGGCGGCCAGCGACAGCGGTTAGACCTTGCTAGAGCACTACTCAAGCCGGCCAAGATTCTTATCCTTGATGAGCCAACCAGCCAGCTTGATGCAGAGTCAGAGGCCAGTTTCAGAGAAGCCTTGGAACGCATCAAGAGTGAAACGGACTTGACGGTAATCATTGTCGGTCATCGGTTTGCAACCATTTCCGTCGCTGACCAGATCGTCGTCTTACAGGGCGGTCGGGTCTCTGAGTCAGGTACGCATGCCAAGCTGATGAAAAAGGGTAGATGGTATGCCAAGGCTTATCGCCAGCAGCATCAGGCTGGTGGGACCGGCATAGTTGAAGTGCACCAGAGCACCTGAATGGTTGCTTGGGACGCGATAAACACGAAGCGGCTTCGCATCGTACAGTTCGGGGAAGAGCATCTCACCGAGCGGTATGTTGGTTGGCTCAATGATGCCGATGTGGTGCGTTACAGCGAGCAGAGGCATGTACGGCATAGCTTGGAGAGTTGCCGGGCCTACTTTGAGTTTATGCAGAAATCCGATGATTTCTTCTGTGCCATTGAAGAGATCGAGCAAGGCCTCGGCCATATCGGAAATATATCGATCACCATGGACAAGCCGAACAGCGTTGCGGACATCGCAATTATGATCGGTTTGAAACTGGCATGGGGTCACGGCTACGGGCAGGAGGCCTGGTCCGGCGTTTTGGACGCATTGCTGGGACGGGAGGGAATACGCAAGGTATCGGCTGGAACCGTTGCTTCAAATTCCGGAATGATAGAGATCATGCGGCGTAGTGGAATGATTGAGGATGGGGTGAGAAAAGGACACCTCGTTTTTGGGGATAATGCGGTCGATGTGGTCCACTACGCGGCATTTCAATCGTGAGTGCACATAAATGACGACAAGAGGAATTGCGTTGCTTGTAGGGCACACAAAATGCGGTACGGGATTTATCGACCAGGCCGTTAGAGAAACTGGTAGTGTGGCTATTTGTGGCTCGAACGAAATTGCGGGGCTAACGGTTCATGAAATCCAGTCATTTGGCAAGGACCAGCCGCTGTATGCTTATCATCAAAACGCAGTTCACATTCCACAATATCTTGAAAAACTACAAGCCCTGAAAGGCCCTGTTTTCATTATCTATCGAAACCCTGTGGATGCGGCCTTGTCACTGGTGCGGCAAGTGCTTCAGGGTCGTGACGGACCGGTTAACGTTGGAGTGAACCAGGAAATTCTGGTCAACGTCCAAACACTGGGAAATGCTTACGAGGAATTTGTCGAAGGTGCGTTCCGTGAGATAATCGTGGATCGTTACGATTATGACCGGACTTCGAGGGTTGTCAGAGAGGCGTTTCCGGCTGAGCAAATCAAGGAATACTTATTTGAAGATGTTGTTGGTGGATCGAGTGATTATTTCAAGAATCTCTCACATGCACTGGGTGTCAATATTTCACCGTTGCATCATCGCTATAGTGCAACATTCGCACCACGGAATCGGCTACTCTATCATGCTACAGGTTGGCTCTATCATCGGCTTACGGGTAAAAACTCTAGTATAGCGCGACACGCAGCTACCGACGAGAAGTCCTGGTCGCCATTTTCTATCCTCTATCGGTTAAATGAAATGCCTGCCTCCAATCATTTGACTGAATATCAACGTCGAGACGTCCTCCAGAACTTACCTTTCGATTATTCCTCGTTCCTGGCGCGTACCGGGCTCAATCCGAACTGGCAATAGTTGCTTTGTCGGTGACCATCGCTAACGGCGAAAATGCAGTGCAGAGTACAAACCGATTTAGAGTAGTCAGCTACATGCTCATTCTCTGGAGTTAAAGAAATGCAAGCGAAACAGGTTCTGAATGCGCCTCTGTTCGTTACGAAGTTGCTTTTTGATTTGAAGAATCAGAAGGGCGGGCGCAACGTGCTGCGCGTATTCAGAGACGTATTGGGTATGAGCAATGACAGCGCTGTTTCACTCGGCAAAAAGCTAAAGATGGCTGCGAGTCCGCTGCTTGCGCGAAAGCGCGTTCAACCACGCACGGAACGTGTATCTCTTCCAGAGAGCTTGTCAATTGACGGTTGGACGAAGCTGTCGAAAAAGGACATCAGTGGAACGAAGGAACTGGTAAAGCATTGCGCCAAGGTCTTCGAGAAACGCAAAAAAGATATCCTCGCAAACTACAAACCGCCCTTCGCGCTCATATTTGATGTTGGAACATCAATCAAAAATCCCGAAGAGATTGCACCAGTAATTCGATTCTGCGCGCAGCATCCATTATTCGACATCGTAACCAGTTATCTAGGTGAGTACCCTGTACTAGGAAGCATTGCATTCGGTTATACGGCACCGGATTCGGGGAAAGTTGGATCCCAGTTGTTCCACTGCGATTCAAATGAGCAACGTCAACTGCACATGATCATTCCGATTTCTCCTGTTGATATGGAGGCGGGTCCGTTCACGTTTTTACCGGAACAGAAAAGCGCATATGTAAGGAAAGCGATCAAACATGACAGCGGGCGCATTCCCGACGAAGTCATGTTTTCGCACGTTAGTGAGAATGAACTGGTTTATTGCACCGGCGAACCGGGTGATGTTTACCTCGTCAATCCATTCAGTTGTCTCCATTATGGGGCGCGTGCGCGCTCAAAGCACAGGCTGGTTCTTATAATTAATTTCACGTCTTTGTTTCAGGGTGTAGAGCCGTCTGACGCGCTTTACACGGCATCGAACCGACATGCCCTAGACGACGGGCAGGTCGAGACGCGGCTTCTTCTGAACTTGTAACGGTTCGTTTCGCTTCC
>ENA-ORCV01000631-ORCV01000631.1-marine-metagenome-genome-assembly--contig:-NODE-631-length-18839-cov-4.423409_pt1 | contig 18839 bp, 14 predicted proteins | sample MGYA00237779_ERZ508509 | MGnify/ENA primary metagenome ERZ508509 (study PRJEB26180, sample SAMN06268772) | marine metagenome | isolation source: Bioluminescent Bay, La Paraguera, Puerto Rico | place... | reverse complement strand
TCGCACCCACTCTTCTTTCTCACCATCGGCATCGAAGTCGATCCACTGGCTGTAAGCCGCTTTTACCTTCTCCGCCTGGCTGTTGAGGATACCCGAGAGGCAGATACGGCCGCCGACTCGGGTGCGCTCGATCAGCTGCGGTGCAAGTTCCACCAGTGGGCCGGCGAGGATGTTGGCGAGCATTATGTCGGCATTGGCCTGGTCGGCGGGCGGGGTTTTCTCCGGCAGGTAGACCGGGAAACGCTCGGGGTCGATGCCGTTGCGCAGTGCGTTGTCGCGGCTGGCGATCAGGGCCTGGGGGTCGATGTCGGTGCCCAGGGCGCTTTCAGCCCCCAGCAGCAGGGCGGCGATACCGAGGATGCCGGAGCCGCAGCCGTAGTCGATGGCGGTTTTGCCGCTGACGGGTTCTCTGGCGAGCCATTGCAGGCACAGGAAGGTGGTGGGGTGGGTGCCGGTGCCGAAGGCGAGCCCGGGATCGAGCATGATGTTGACGGCTTCGGGGGCGGGCGGTTCACACCAACTGGGGCAGATCCAGAGGTTGTCGGCGCACTGGATGGGTTTGTAGTGGCTCATCCACTCCCGCTCCCAGTCTTTGTCTTCGAGCTGTTCCCAGCGGGCGTTGGGGAGCAGTTCGCACAGGAAAGAGGCGGCTTTAGCTTCGGTGACACTGGTGTCGACCTCGGCGTCGAACAGTCCGGTGACGAGGGTTTCGTCCCACAGGGGTGTTTCGCCGAGGCCGGGTTCCAGAATCGGCTGGTCGGCGTTGTCCTGCAGGGTGACGGAGACTGCGCCGGCAAACAGCAGAGCGTTCTCGATCTTTTCTGCCTGTTCGCGGTTGGTGTTAACGCGTAGTTGGAGCCAGGGCATGTAGTTCTGTCCGGGTTTTGTGGGTCGTGCTTGGAAAGTAATGTGGCGACTCCACAGCGGGTATGGCCTTGCGAGACACGCCGTGAACCCATCCCTGGGGGCTCTGCACCGCCATCCATGGCGGTGAAGGTCTCGAAAGGCCTTCCCGGCTGCGAAGTCTTCGCTTCAATTTTCGGGGCATTCTACTAAAAGCGGGGAGATTACAGAGTAAGAGGGGGGAGACTGAAGGGGAAGTGCCGGGGATAGGTTTTCAAAAGCGTCGGCGACAGGACGTCGCCGCCGCAGCGCCCATGGATGGGTTCACAGCGGTTTTGAAAACCTATACCCGGCGCTTTCCCGCCATGGAGGTCATTCAGAGCGAAAACCACCGGGGCGGGAAAGGGAACCGAGAGTCTTATTCCAGCCCCAGCTTCTTCTCCAGATAGTGAATGTTCACACCACCGCGGGCAAAGGCCTCGTCCCGTACCAGGTCTTCCTGCAGCGGGATGTTGGTTTTGATACCGGTGACGATCATCTCGCTCAGGGCCACGCGCATGCGCGCCAGGGCGGTTTCGCGGTCTTCGGCGTAGGTGATGATCTTGGCGATCATCGAGTCGTAGTTGGCCGGGACCGTGTAGCCGGAGTAGAGGTGGGAGTCCACCCGCACGCCGAGGCCCCCGGGGGCGTGGTAGGTTTCCACTTTGCCCGGGCTCGGGAAGAAGGTCTTTGGGTCTTCGGCGTTGATGCGGCACTCGAAGGCGTGGCCGTGAATCTTGATATCTTCCTGCTTGAACGACAGCTTCTCACCGGCACAGACGCGGATCTGCTCCTTGATCAGGTCGACGCCGGTGACCATTTCGGAAACCGGGTGCTCCACCTGGATACGGGTGTTCATCTCGATAAAGTAGAAGCGCTCGTCTTCGTACAGGAATTCGAAGGTGCCGGCACCGCGGTAGCCGATATCGATACACGCCTGTACGCAGGATTGTTGCACTGCCGCGCGCACGTCATCGGGAATCCCGGGCGCCGGGGCTTCTTCCAGTACTTTCTGGTGGCGGCGCTGTAGGGAGCAGTCGCGGTCGCCGAAGTGCACGGCGTTGCCCTGGCCGTCCGACATTACCTGGATTTCCACGTGGCGCGGGTTCTGCAGGAACTTTTCCATGTACACGGTGCTGTCGCCAAAGGCCGCGCCCGCTTCGGACTTGGTCACGGAGATGGCGTTCAGCAGCGCGGCTTCGGTGTGTACCACGCGCATGCCGCGGCCACCGCCGCCGGCGGCGGCCTTGATGATCACCGGGAAACCGATCTTGCGCGCGATTTCGATGCAGCGCTCGCCGTCGTCCGGCAGCGGGCCATCGGAGCCGGGTACGGTGGGCACACCGGCCTTTTTCATCGCCGCGATTGCGGAAACCTTGTCACCCATCAGGCGAATGACGTCCGCATCCGGGCCGATAAAGGTAAAGCCGCTCTTCTGCACCTGCTCGGCGAAATCGGCATTCTCCGCCAGGAAGCCGTAGCCGGGGTGCACCGCCATGGAGTCGGTGATTTCCATCGCGGCAATGATAGCGGGAATGTTCAGGTAGCTCTGCGGCGACGGGTTGGGGCCGATACACACGGCTTCATCCGCCAGGCGTACGTGCTTGAGGTCGCGATCCACCTGGGAGTGGACGGCGACGGTAGCGATGCCCATTTCTTTACAGGCGCGCAGGACGCGCAGGGCAATTTCGCCGCGGTTGGCGATAAGGATCTTTTCAAACATGCGCTGGCACCCCGATCAGGAAATGGTGACGAGCGGCTGGTCGTACTCTACCGGCTGACCGTCTTCCACCAGGATGGATTCGATGGTGCCGGCCTTGTCGGCTTCGATCTGGTTCATCATCTTCATCGCTTCGACGATACAGATGACGTCGCCAACTTTTACCTGCTGGCCAACCTTGACGAACGGCTCGGCGCCGGGGCTGGAAGCGGCGTAGAAGGTACCCACCATCGGTGATTTCACCGGGTGGCCGGTCAGTGCCGGTACCGCTTCGCCGGCGCTCTCTGCCGGGGCCGCGGGAGCAGGGGCAGCGGGTGCCGGTGCTGCCGGTGCCGCCATCGGCGCCATCTGCATCTGCTGCATGGGCATGGAAGAGGCGCCGCTTACGCCGCGGCTGATGCGCACCGATTCTTCACCTTCTTTGATTTCCAGCTCGCCGATATCGGACTCTTCGAGCAGTTCGATCAGTTTTTTGATTTTGCGGATGTCCATAACTGTGTCACTCATGGTCTGTGTGAATATCTGAAGGGCACTGCTTCGCAAGCAGCACCCGCAAATGAAATCTTCTTTATAGCCGCCGCAGGGCCGCCTGTAGGGCCAAATGGTAGCTATCTGCTCCGAAACCGCAGATTACGCCCTGGGCCAGATCCGACAGGTAGGAGTGGTGGCGGAAGGCTTCGCGAGCGTGCGGGTTGGAAAGGTGGACCTCGATAAAGGGAATTGCCACGCCGGCCAGGGCATCGCGCAGGGCGACGCTGGTGTGGGTAAAGGCCGCGGGGTTGATGACGATAAAGTCCACCTGGTCGGCATGGGCCTGGTGCACCCGCTCGACCAGCTCTGCTTCGCTGTTGCTTTGCAGGCAGTCCAGCTGGTGGCCCGCCGCGGCGCACTGCGCACTGGCGGCATCATTGATCTGTGCCAGCGTGGTAGCGCCGTAAATGTGCGGCTCCCGGGTACCCAGCAGGTTCAGGTTGGGGCCGTGAAGCAGAAGCAGTTTAGCCATTCTGTGCCTCGGTAAAACGCGCGAAACTGTGACTAAAATCGGGAAAAAGTCATATAACTTGCCGGTAACCGGCGGTTTTCAGTGGTTTTTCCCAAAGTGGGCGGGAGTTTGCCGCAAAAATGACCCTCTGTCCATGCCCCAGATTGGCAAATAGAGAAGTTGCGCGCATTTCGCCGAAATTCGCTTCCAGATTAGCGCAAAGTTTTGTGCCGAGTGGCTTATATGCCTGACGGGTTGGCCATAAAGGCCAGTCCGTGGCCAGATCGCAAGAAGGGGTCAGTCGCCGGCTACCGCGGTATTGCCAGCCGCATCGTGCAGGGCGGAGAGCAGGCCGTCGCGAGTCAGGATCTGCGGCAGGATCTGCGGCTCACCACCGCCGGCGGGGTAGAGAAGGTAGAGAGGAACGCTGGTGCGGCCGTGGCGGGCCAGCAGCGCGCTGATCTCGGGGTCCTGGTTGGTCCAGTCGCCCTTGAATGCGGTAATCCCCAGGTCCGCGACGGCACCGCTCACGGCGTCACTGGAAAGCACCACCTTTTCGTTGGCGAGGCAGGTGATGCACCAGGCGGCGGTCATATTCACCAGAATCGGGCGGCCTTCGGCGCGGGCGCTGTCGAGGGCTTCCGGCGAATAGGGTTGCCAGTAGGTGCTGGTGGAAGTGGTTGTCGGGGTACCGGTAGAGGTCTGTAGCTGCGGGATCAGCAGCGCGGCACCGGCGAGCGCCACCGCTGCGAGGCCACTGCGCCCCCACTGGCCCTTGCCCCAGCTCTCGGTCGGCCGCGGCCACAGCCACAGAGCGAAGGCAATGGCCACCGCGCCCGCCAGTACCAGGGCAATGCCATCGCTGCCGGTTTGGCGGCCCAGTACCCACAACAGCCACACTGCGGTCAGGTACATGGGGAAGGCCAGCAATTGCTTGAGCTTGTCCATCCAGGGGCCAGGGCGCGGCAGCCGGTCCGCCAGCTGCGGCACATAAGTGAGCAACAGGAAGGGGGCCGCCATGCCGGCGCCCAGGGCCACGAACACCGCCAGCGCCACCGGTGCCGGCTGAGTCACGGCAAAGCCCAGGGCCGAGCCCATCATCGGCGCGGTACAGGGGCTGGCGACCACGGTAGCCAGGGCGCCGGTGGTGAAGGAGCCGCCGAGGCCGGAGCTGCCGCTGCCGGCCAGGCCCATCAGGCGGCCGCCGAATTCGGTCAGCCCGGAGAGGCTGAGGCCCATGGCGAAGAACAGGTACACCAGTACCGCGACCACCGCCGGGGACTGCAACTGGAAGCCCCAGCCGACGGCCTCGCCGGCGGCGCGCAGGGCCAGCATGATTGCCGCGATCAGGGCAAAGGTGGCCATCACTCCCGCGGAATAGGCCCAGCCGTGCAGACGACGGTTGCCGCCGCTGTGGGTGATCGCCAGTGCCTTGATCGACAGTACCGGGAAAACACACGGCATCAGGTTGAGGATCAGGCCGCCGGCAAAGGCGAAGGCCATTGCCAGTAGCAGGCTACCAGCGCTGCTATTTGGGTTCTGTGCGCTGCCGATCGGGGTGTCGCCGGCGGCGCCAGGCTTACCGGGAGCAGCACCCCCGGCCTGGGATTCAAGCGGTGTTGCGGTCTTCTGTGTGAGGTCCAGGGTGAAGCGGCGGGTCTGCGGCGGGTAGCACAGGCCGGCGTCGGCGCAGCCCTGATAGCGCACCTCGAGGTTGACCGGGGTGTCGCCGCTCTGCAGTGCGGCGGGCAGGGCGACGGGAATTTCCAGTTGCCAGCGATAGACCTCGGTTTCCTTCTCGAAATAGTCGTCCCAGATAACCTCGCCCTTTTCCAGCGTCAGCGGCAGCTCGGTCCTGCCTTGGTCCGCCAGCAGGAACAGCGCGAGCTTGTCGCGGTAGAGGTAGTATTCCGGGGCAATCTGGAACATCGCGCTGACCTTGCCGTCTGCGCCGAACAGGAAGTCCTGCTGGTAGGCCTGGTCGACCGGCAGGAACTCCTCCTGTTGCGAATTGCCAAAGCTCGCGCCAGACAGGGGATCGCCGGCCAGCGGGTTCTGCTGGGCCTCGGCCACAGGGGTAACCACGGCCAGCGCGGGAACCAGGAGCAGAATCGAAAGCAGGGCGCGGAGTGCTGCCAGTGTCATCCAGGCAGGCTTTCGCAAGGGAATATTTCGCTCACTTTTTTTTCCCAGGCTGGGGGGCTTCACACTCATGGGCAATAAAATTCTTTATAGTCGGGCGATATTGGACTGAAACTGCGCGCATCTGTTCCGCGCCTGTTGTTGAGCGGCGGGTAAATGCGACGAAGGCGCAGTATAGCGGTGGCTGCGGTACAAAAAAACAACAGAGGACACAGTGAAATTGGTGACCGGAATTCAACAGTTTGTCATGGTTTTCCCCAGGCGCCTGCCATCGATTGTGAGCCTGCTACTGATCGCGGGGCTTTTCGGCGGGCTCTCCGGGTGTGCCACGCCTCCCGCCCCCGAACCCCTGCCGCCCGCGCCGGCGCCGTTGGAGCCCGCGAAACCCACTAAAGAAGAAATCCGCCAGCGCGCCATCGCGCACTTCCTGCAGCGGGCGGAAGCGGCGCAACGGGAGGGGTTTTACACCATGCCCGCCGGCGCCAGCGCGTACGATTTCTACCTGAACGTACTGAATATGGATCCCGGTAACCAGCGGGCCAGAACCGGGATCCAGATCATTGTGATGGAGCTGGTGGGGCGCGCCCGCGACGCGCTGCGCCAGCGGGCTTTCGGGCAGGTCAACAGCCTGCTGAACCGGGCGGACGAGATCTCCCCGGGCAACCCGCTGTCGGCGGAAGTGCGCCAGCAGTTGCGGCGGGAGCAGCGCCGTGCCGCCGCGGCAGTGTCCGATGATGGGCCGGCGGCGCAGTCGGTGAACCTGCCGCCCGCCGAGCTGTCGGCCAAGTCGCCCAAAATGGTCGAGGTATTGCAGTCCATCGCCCAGCAGATTCGCGCGCACCAGTTGCGGGTGATTATCGTTGCCCGCAACGATGCGGAGGGGCGCTGGATCTACGGCCAGCTGCGGGAGGCGGTGCCGGGGTACCGGGTGCGGGGTGATATCCGGCTGGGAAGCCCGCCGCGGCTGTTATTGCAGAAATCTCAGTAGTTGCGGCGGTAGTGCTGGCCCGGTTTCTCCTTTATAAAGGTTGCTGGCTTGACGGAAAAGATCATAACAATGAGGTGCGCGCCAATGAGTGGAAGGGTGAAAGTTGCCGGGCTTGTGTCCCTGGTGTTATCGCTATTGCTGGTGTCGACTGCGTATCAGGTGCAGGCGGACCCGGCAGTGCAACTGCAGGTGACTGGCTATGCGCGGGAAATGCCGCCGGGCGCGGTCATGGGGGCCGCCTACCTCACCCTGATAAACGGTTCGCCCCGCGCGCGGCGCCTGCAGAAAGTAGAGCTGCCGGACAATGTGCAGGCGAGCGCGGCCATGCACACCACAGAGGAAGTCGACGGTGTGAGCCGGATGCGACCGCTCACAGAAATCGCCGTGGCCGAACGGGGGCGCCTTGAAATGCGACCCGGCGCCACCCATCTGATGCTGCACGGGGTGAAGTTGAAGGCGGGGGAGCTGCTGGCATTGCGGCTGGTTTTTGCCGATGGCGAAACCCTCGACTTGCAGATTCCGGTTCGCAGCGCGGTGAGCGCGCAGCATCAGCACCATCACGGTTGAACGATTTACACCGTTTGCTTTCACAGTGGACGCAAATTTGTCCGCTGCTAACAGATTGAATGGAGGGGGATCATGAAAAAAGTATTCACAATTCTCGCGGCGGCAGCCGCGGCAGTCATGCTGGCGGCCTGTGCCCACAGCCCGGTGCAGGTAGTGGTGCAGCCGCAGGTCAATGTACCCGCCGACACCATCGGTTCCGGCTATACCGTCAGCGCCCGTGGCGTCAATCAATTACCGGGTGGTGGCCTGGGGTCTCTCGGCGGAATTTACGCGGATTCCTCCAATGTGCGCCTGGGCAACGATATCGAGCAGTCGCTGCAGACCGCGCTTTACCAGGGCCTGGAGTCCTGGTCGTTTCGCCCCGTGAATAGCGGCGCCGACGTGGAAGTCGTGGCGAACCTGACCGACCTCCGCTACGACAGCCCCAACAAACTCTACACCACCAAGGTGGATACCGGTGCCGGGATCCAGCTGCAGGTGACCGTGGGTGGGGCAACCTTCTTCGGCAATTACGCCACCAGCGGCAAGGATCGCAACCTGATCAAGCCCAGCCGCGAGGAAGTCCAGTCGAGCGTCAACCGACTGTTGAGCGCGACCTTGCAGCGCGCGTTTGAAGATGAAAAGCTGAAAGCCTTCCTGCGCCAGCATCTGTAATACTTCGGGAGGATTGAATTTGCCCCCGCTTGTGACTGAAATCACAATTAGGGTCGAGCGCGCCGGAGAGCTACCCCCGCAGGCGTAGAACTCGTTATCATCGAGGATTGTGTTTCCGGCAGCCCGAATGCCCGGCAAAAGTTTGGACAAAAAGCAGAACTGGATTTGCGTTGACAGAGTTTACCCCACAGAACGCCCGCTACCTCGGCCTCCTGGACGATGCCGAAGACGGCCCGTTGCCGGATTTGTCGCTCAGTCTCATCGCGGCGGAAATGGCGCTGGGAGAGGTGGCGGATGGTGTGGTGATCACCGACCGTGACGGTCGGGTTCGTTACAGCAACCCGGTGGTCGGCGAACTCTGCGGAAGTCTGGTGGGCCTGCTGCCCGGGCAGCGCCTGGAGGGGAGCCTTCCCCTGGTGGATGGCGAGGGGCAACCCCTGAACCTGGCACTGGGTGCGAGCGGCGAGGCAGACGTCATCCTCAGCCGGCGAGAGTTCAACGCCCATATCCAGCGCGATGCCGGTGATCGGCTGGATGTGAGCGTCAAGGTCAACGCCCTGCGCGATGGCACCAGGTTCGACGGCTTTGTGGTGGTACTTCGCCACACTTCCGATGCGCGCCGAATTTCCTCGCGCCTGAGCTGGCAGAACAGCCACGATGCACTCACCCGCCTCCCCAACCGGCAGTCCTTCGAGCACGCCCTGCAGGGGGTTCTGTGTACCGCCACCGGTCCCAAACAGCACCACATCCTGCTGTATCTGGACGTATACCAGTTCAAGGTGGTCAACGATTCCCTCGGCTACAGCGCCGGTGACGCCCTGTTAGTTGCGCTGGCGGGCATACTCACGCGCAGCCTGGGTGAGGGCGACCTGCTGGGCCGGGTGGGCAGCGACGAGTTTGCCCTATTGCTGCGGGACTGCACCCTGGAGGAGGCGCGGCGCATCGTCACCCGCCTGCGGGAAGCGGTCAGTGGCTTCGTATTCGAGTGGGAAGACAGCGAGACGCGCCCGGCGCTGTCGATCGGCGCGGTGAGTGTCGACAGCCATGCGCCGCCGGCCAGCCAGCTGCTGGCTTCTGCCAACGATGCCTGCAGCGCCGCCCGCGACCAGGGGCGCAACCGGGTGAAATTCTTCAGCGATTCGCGCAAGGCACTGGAGAAGCGCCGCGAGAGTACCTGGCTGGCAGAGATCCACGCGGCGATTCGCGAAGACCGCCTGTTGCTCTACCGGCAACCGGTGGTGGCGCTGCAGGATAAAAACCGCGTACATCACTACGAGGTGCTGGTGCGGATGCAGGGGCGGGATGGCGACGTCATATCCCCGGGCGTGTTTCTGCCCGCGGCGGAGCGCTACGGCATGATCGACGAAGTCGACCGCTGGGTGATCCGCAATATTTTCCGCTATATGGCCCTGGAGCAGCGCAGCGGCGCCGGCGGTTTCCACTACGCAATCAATATTTCCGGTATCAGCCTCGGCGACGAATTCTTTGCGGATTTTGTGCTGGGAGAGCTGACCGAGGCCGGGGTGGCTCCGTCGCGGGTGCAGTTCGAAATTACCGAAACCAGTGCCATCAACAATCTGGACCGGGCACTGGTGTTCATCCACAAGCTGCGCGCCGCGGGCTGCAGCTTTGCCCTGGATGACTTCGGGCGCGGCGCTTCATCCCTGGCCTATTTGCGCCAGTTACCGGTGGATTACCTGAAAATCGATGGCTCCTTCGTGCGCAACATGCTTGAAGACGAAATCGACAGCGCCATGGTCAGTACCGTGGACCACCTGGCCAAACGCATGGGCATCAGCACCATCGCCGAGTTTGCGGAGACGCCCGAGTTGCTCGAAAAACTGCGGAGAATGGGGGTGGATTACGCCCAGGGCTTCGGTATCGCCGCGGCCACCTGCCTGCCGGAAATCAGCGGCCCGCGCCCGGCGCAGACCAGCTGAATTCCAGATTGACTCCAGTTTTGCCGGGAGCTATGCGCTCGCGGTCTGTGTCAGCAGCGCGCCGTGCTGTTCCGGGCGCAGACGCGGACCGAACTGGCTGACGACCTGAGCCGCCGCGCGGCAGGCCAGTTCACCGGCTTCCTCAAAACTCATCTCGCGATTGATTCCGTACAGGAAGGCACCCGCAAACATGTCTCCCGCGCCGTTGGTATCCACCGCCTTGACCGCCGGCGCGGCCACCCGATACTCCCGCTCGCCATCCCACAACAGGGCGCCGTCGGCACCGAGGGTGACAGCGAATGCGCGGCAATACTGGCGCAGCACCTGTGACGCCTCGTCCAGGGACTCGGTACCACAGAACTTGAGGGCCTCTTCGCGGTTGCAGAACAGCAGGTCGACGCCGCTGCCGAGCATTTCTTTCAGCCCGTCGTGGAACAGTTGCACCATCATGGGGTCGGAAAGGCTCAGGGCGGTTTTGACGCCGCAGCTTTCCGCCTGCTCGCGCAGTTCGATGGCGGCGGCGCGGCCGCTGGGGGAGGAAACCAGGTAGCCCTCGATATAGGTCCAGCGGGAGCGGGCAATGGACTCCGGGTCCACTTCCGTTACCGACAGCTCGGCACTGATACCGAGGAAAGTGTTCATGCTGCGCTCGGCGTCGGGGGTGATCAGCACCAGGCACTTGCCGGTGGTGCCGGCATCGGCGCTGCGCAGTGCCGCGGGGTAGTCGACACCGGCGGCGGCGAGGTTGTTGCGGTAGAAATCGCCGTTGTCATCTGCCGCCACCTTGCAGGAATAGAAAGTGTCGAGGCCAAAGTAGCTGGCGGCAATCACGGTGTTGGCGCCGGAGCCGCCGCAGGCGTGGCTGGCCGTTACCAGGTGGTCTTTGAGGTCGTCCACCAGTTGCTGCTGGCGCTGGTCGTCCACTAGGGTCATCACCCCCTTGTCGACACCGAGGGACTGCAGGTCGCTGTCGCTGACTTCGATTTCCGTGTCGAGGAGTGCGGCGCCGATGCCGTAAAGGTCGTACTGGTGCATAAATCTTCCGTTCAAGTGGGTATTCGCCAGGCCGCTTCAGAGGGCCCATTGCACAGGTCTGGCCGCATTATGGCTGCCGCCGGGGCAAGTGCAAGTTTGCGGCCGCAAGCGCAGGGAGCCCCGCGCAGTTTGACTTGTGCAGGGACGACCTTATAAAGGCCGGTTATAAAAGCCGGCAGGCCGCCCAAATCCGCCTGGCGGGTCTAACGGGCACTGGCTAACCGAAAAATCTTTCTATAGTGAACTGACTAGCTGGAAACTGGATTCATATGGCATCAAGCAAGCGCCGCAAGGGATCAAACCCTCGCGGAAGATCACGCAACTCCCGCCCCGGGCGCCTGGGGCGCTGGATCCGGCGCCTGTCCCTGCTGGCACTGCTGGGAGTACTGGTGCTGGCCGGGTATATGGTGTACCTGGACATGCAGCTGCGCGAGCGCCTGGATAGCCGGCAGTACCAGCTGCCGGCGCGGGTTTTTGCGCGTCCGCTGGTGCTGCAGGAAGGTATGGTGCTGCGCCCGGACGAACTGGAATCCGAATTCGAGGCGCTGAATTACAAACAGGTATCAGCCATCGAGGAGCCCGGCCAGTGGCAGCGCGAAGGTATGGAATACCTGGTGTGGCGCCGCGACTTTATCCACGCGGATGGCCGCGAACCCGCCGCCAAGGTGCGTTTCCGCCTGCGCAATGACGAGCTGACCCATCTGCGCGACGAGGCCGGTCAACCGCTGAAGGATTTCCGCCTCGACGCCGCCGCCATCGGCACCCTGCTGGGGGGTGGCGATGACCGCACCCCGGTGCGCATCGAAGAAGTGCCGCCGCTGCTGGGGGCCACGCTGATTGCGGTGGAAGACCAGGACTTCGTGCATCACTTCGGGGTCTCTCCCCGCGGCATAGCCCGCGCCATGGTGGCCAACTTCAAGGCCGGCGGCGTGGTGCAGGGCGGCTCCACCATCACCCAGCAGCTGGTGAAAAATATTTTCTTCGATCACAAACCCAGCCTGTGGCGCAAATTCAACGAAGCGCTGATGGCGATCCTGATGGAAGTCCATTACGACAAGCCGTATATCCTGCAGGAGTACATCAACGAGGTGTGGCTCGGGCAGCAGGGCAGTCGCGCGATTTACGGCTTCGGCCTGGCGTCGGAATTCTATTTCCAGAAACCCCTGAGCCAGCTGGAACCGCACCAGATAGCGCTGCTGGTGGGACTTGCCAAGGGCGCCTCCTACTACAACCCGTGGCGCAACCCCGAGCGGGCGCTGGAGCGGCGCAACACCGTGCTCGACGTGATGCGGGCGCAGAAGCTGATCAGCGAGGAGCAACACGAGCGCCTGCGCAAGAAACCGCTGGAAGTGGCCTCTGCCGGCGCCGCGGCACAGAACCCCTATCCGGCGTTTACCGAGCGCCTGCTGGAAGAGCTGCGCCCCTACTACTCGGTGGAGGAGCTGCGCACCGCGGGCCTGCGGGTATACACCACCCTGGCGCCATCGGTGCAGGCGCTGGCGGAAAAGGCGGTGAGTGAAGGCACGGCAAAACTGGAGAGCGACCGCGGGATCCAGCAAGACTCCCTGCAGGCGGCCACCGTGATTCTGGAAAATCACTCCGGCAATGTCCTGGCGATGGTGGGTGACCGCCGTCCCCACTACCCCGGTTTCAACCGCGCACTGGAAGCCCGCCGCCAGATCGGCTCACTGGTGAAACCGGCGGTGTTCCTGACTGCACTGGAGCGCGCCCACGAATACAACCTCGCCACCCTGATCGACGACGCGCCGGTGCGCGAGGTGACCGAGGATGGCCAGGTGTGGATGCCATCGAATTTCGGCAATCGCAGCCACGGCCTGGTGCCGCTGTATGTGGCACTGTCCCGCTCCTACAACCAGGCCACCGCGCGCCTCGGGCTGGACCTGGGCATCGAGAATGTGCGCCAGACCATGCGCCGGCTCGGCGTACAGGCCAATCTGCCGCGGGTACCGTCGCTGTTCCTCGGCACCGCGGAAATGACCCCGTTTGAGGTGGCCGGCATGTACCAGACCCTGGCCAATGGCGGCGAGGATGTGGAGTTGCGCACCCTGTTGGCGGTGTCCGATGCGGACGGCGAGCAGGTGCAGCGTTTCCGTCGCCGCGCCAACCGCGGTGTGGACGCGGTGCCGGCCTACCTGCTGCGCTACGGCCTGGAGCAGGTGATGCGCGAGGGCACCGGCAAGAGCGCCATGCGCCGCCTGCCCAACAGCGTGGCCTTCGCCGGTAAGACAGGCACCACCAACGACTACCGCGACAGCTGGTTTGCCGGCTTCTCCCCCGGTGTCACCGCGGTGGTGTGGATCGGGCGCGACGACAACCAGCGCACCAGCCTTACCGGTGCCACCGGTGCGCTCACCATCTGGAGCGAGATGATGCGCAAGCTGCCTCACCGGCACGGCCGTATCAAGGCGCCGCGCGGGGTGGAGTGGAAGCCGGTCAACAGCAGCGGGCAGTACATGGACCCGCGCAACTGTGAGGGCGGACGCGAAATGCCGTTTTCCAGCGAGAGCCGGCTGGAAACCGATCCCCGCTGCCAGCGCCGCGGCTGGTTCCGCAACTGGTTTGACGAGGATGACGACAGGGAAGAGGCGGCGCCGCGGGAGGAAATGACCCCGGGCTGGGGTATAGACCCGGAGCAGCAGCGCCGCGAGCAGCAACAGCGCCGAGAGCAGGAGTTGCGGGAGCAATTGCAGCGGGAGCAGCAGGAGGCTCCGCAATTCGAGGAGCCGGTTCCCCAGGAAGGGGATGAATACCCGCTGGAGCCACCGCAGGTTCCTCCGGGCGAGAGCGAGCGCCCGCAGCGCCTGGACGAATCGGGGGTACCGGTGGAAGAGGCCGAGCCCTGGCCGCCGGAGGAAGAGGATCAGTGGCCGTGAATGCCCACCCCTGAAAACCTCGCCGGCCACCGCTGTAATTGCGTGTAATGGCGGCCGCCTAACCTCCGCAGCGAAAGCGCGGTAACATGGACGCCAGTTTCGTCCATGTGCCAACCCACCAAGATCGCGGGGCGCCGCCTTTGTCCGCTGCCAGTTCGTCATCATTCTCGCTGTTGTCGTGGCTGACACCCACCAGCATTCTGCTGGTGGTGACCACCCTGGTGAGCCTTGCGGCGTTATACCTCTCGCCGCGCCTGCTGGAGGAGTGCGCCTTCCGCCCCTACCGGGTGTGGCGGGGGCAGAATCGGGATTCGATCTATCTCGCCGGCTTCGTGCACGCCAACCTGCTGCACCTCGCGGTCAATATGTGGTGCCTGTGGCTGTTTGGCCGCGAGCTGGCACACCGGATCGGTGGCACCCTGTTCATTCTGTTGTATGCACTTGCCCTGGTGGCGAGCCACCTGCCAACCCTGTTCAAAGAACACGAAAACCCCCAGTACGCCAGCGTCGGCGCCTCCGGAGCGATTTCCGCGGTGGTGTTCGCTTACATCGTGTATTACCCGCAGTCCGAACTGTATCTCCTGTTCCTGCCAGTCCCGCTGCCCGCGTGGCTGTTCGGTGTGCTGTATCTGATTTACAGCGTTTACGCGAGCCGCGACAAAAACAGCAGGATCAATCACGACGCGCATTTCTGGGGCGCGGTTACCGGCCTGGTATTCGTACTGTTTACCGATCCGGCGGCATGGGCGCGTTTACTGTGAATTCCCTGTTTTCCGACAACCACTAAATAACAACACTTGGGGGACTTATGACTTTTTCACGTTTTGCCGGGATTGCCGGCCTGATGCTCGCATTGCTGTCGATTGGCTCCGCGGCGCAGGTATTGGAGGAGGCTGCAGAGCCGCAGCTGACGGAAGAAGAACAGCAGTACATAGCCTGGGCACAGCAGACCTGGGACGGAATGGAGCGCAGCAGCGGCACCGTCGAGCTGCCCGGTGGTGTCGCCAGCCTCGAGGTGCCGGAGTCCTTCTACTACCTCAACCCCGAGGACAGCAAGGTGGTGCTGGAGGACATCTGGGGCAACCCGGAAAGCGAGCTGACCCTGGGCATGCTGTTCCCTGCGGGCACCACGCCATTTGATGGCGATTCCTGGGGTGTCACCATCGAGTACAGCGAAGAGGGTTATATCCGCGACGACGATGCCGCGGAGATCGATTACAGCGAGCTGCTGCAGGACATGCAGGTCTCAACCCGCGAGGAGAGCAAATACCGGGTGGAAAACGGCTACGAGTCCATCAGCCTGGTGGGCTGGGCCGAGGCGCCCTATTACGATGCGGAACTGAAAAAACTCTACTGGGCCAAGGAACTGGCGTTCGGTGAAATGGATACCAATACCCTCAACTACAACATCCGAGTACTGGGTCGCAAAGGGGTGCTGGTACTGAACTTCATTGCCGGCATGCCGCAACTGGAGGATATCAAGCAAAACCGGGAGGCGGTGCTGTCCATGGCCAGCTTCAACCCCGGTTACCGCTATGAGGAGTTCGACCCGGAAGTGGACAAGGTGGCGGCCTACGGACTCGGTGCGCTGGTCGCCGGCAAGGTGCTGGCGAAAACCGGCGCGCTGGCGGGAGTGCTGCTGTTGTTGAAGAAGTTCTGGGTACTGATCCCGCTGGCGCTGGGCGGGCTGTTCAAACTGTTCCGCCGCGGGGACAAAGGCGGGCAGTAATAGCCCGAGGATAAAAAGCCCGGATTTACCGCAACGCTGTTCACTTGAACGGACCATCTGCGAAGGCGCCGATACCGGGGGCGCTCTTGCAAGACCTTCACCGCCATGGATGGCGGTGCAGAGCCCCCAGGGATGGGTTTACGGCGTGTCTCGCAAGAGCGCCCCCGGTAGCGGTGCCGCCACCGGGCTCGCCAAATGAACAGTGTTTAGGGCATCCCGGCCCTTTTTACTTTGATGAATTGGATTATTTGCCGTGCAGCAGCTTCGCCGCTTCCTCGGCAAAGTAGGTGAGTACTCCATCGGCACCGGCGCGCTTGAATGCCAGCAGAGACTCGAGGATCACCGCCTCGCGGTTCAGCCAGCCATTGTCGAAGGCGGCGCAGTGCATCGCGTACTCGCCGCTCACCTGGTAGGCGAAAGTGGGCACTTTCAGTTCGTCCTTCACCCGCCGCACCACGTCCAGGTAGGGCATGCCCGGTTTCACCATGATCATGTCCGCCCCTTCCTGCAGGTCCAGCGCGCACTCGTGCAGCGCCTCGTCGCCGTTGGCCGGATCCATCTGGTAACTCTCCTTGCTGCCGCCTTTCAGGTTGCCGGCGGAGCCCACCGCGTCGCGGAACGGGCCGTAGTAGCTGGAAGCATATTTGGCGGCATAGGACATGATCTGGGTGTTCACGTGGCCGTCCCGTTCCAGCGCCGCGCGAATAGCGCCGATGCGCCCGTCCATCATGTCGGACGGCGCCACCACATCGGCACCGGCCTGGGCGTGTGACAGCGCCTGCTGTACCAGTACCTCCACCGTGTCATCGTTGACGATATAGCCCTCATTGTTCATCAGCCCGTCCTGACCGTGGCTGGTGAACGGGTCCAGGGCAACATCGGTAATCACGCCGAGTTCCGGAGCGGCATCCTTCAACGCGCGCACCGCGCGCTGGGCGAGGCCGTCGGGCGCGAATGCGGCGCGCGCGTCGTCAGACTTGTGCGCCGGGTCCACCACCGGGAACAGTGCTACCGCCGGGATACCGAGGTTCACCAGTTCTTTCGCCTTTGCCGTCAGCAGGTCCACGGTCAGGCGCTCGACCCCGGGCATGGAGGCCACTTTCTGGGATTCGTCGCGCCCTTCGATCACGAACAACGGCAGGATCAGGTCGTCGGTGGTGAGGCGGTTTTCGCGCACCAGGCGGCGGGAAAACTCGTGGGCGCGCAGGCGGCGGGGGCGGGAATGGGGAAAGGCGCCGCGGTGAAGGCTGAAACTCATGTAGTGGACACTCCGCAATTTGGATTGGCGCGGCCCCGTTTGCGTCGGGGCCGCGGCTTGGCAGGTCGCAATCATACCAAACCCGCTGCAGCCGGGTTCAGGTGTCGGGCGCAGCTGCGGGGTTCAGTCCCGCTGCTGGCGCAGGTAGTCCACCAGCGCGCGTCCGGCGCTGGCAACGTGCCGCTCGAGCAGTGCCGCTGCGGCGGCGCCGTCGCCGCGCTGCAGGAGCTCCAGCAGTTGGTAGTGCTCCTGCTGGCTGGTGTGCTGGTAGTCGAGGCTGCGGGACTGGTAGCCGATGTAGCGCTCGCACTGGCGGTGCAGTTGCTCCACCGCCGCAAACAGCGTCGGGCGACTGGCGGCGCGATACAGGCAGGCGTGAAACTGCCAGTTGCGGACGCCGATCTCTTCGGCGCTGAGCCGGGACGATGTCTCCATCGCATCGAGAATATCCCGCGCGCGGCCGAGGATTTCGCCGTTCAGGTTGGGCGCGGCGAACTCCTGCAGCAGGGGTTCCAGGCGCATGCGCATCAGGTACAGGTCTTCCACTTCCAGCGGGTCGAACTGCGGCACCGCCACACCGCGCTTGCCGTGCGGGGCCAGCCAGCCCTCGTTTTTCAGCCGCGCCAGCGCGTCTCGCACCGGGATCCGGCTCACACCGTAGAGATCCGCCAGTTCCGTCTGTTTCAATGGGGTGCCGGGAGCGAACCTGCGCCGTTGCAGGTCCGCCTTGAGTTGCCGGTACAGATCCATTCAGGCCTTCCTCCCCAGCAGCCAGTGGCAGATTAGCCCGCCCAGCAGGCCCCAGAAGGCGGCGCCGACACCGAAAAAACTGGCGCCGGACGCGGTGATCAGGAAGGTGATCAGCGCCGCCTCGCGGCTGTCCGGTTCACTGGTAGCACCGGCGAGACTGGCGCCGATGGTGCCGATCAGGGCCAGCCCGGCCACACCGGCAATCATCGCCTGGGGGAAGGCGCTGAACAGTGCCGCCACGCTGGCACCGAACAGCCCGGCCAGCAGGTAGAAAAACCCGGCGGCAATCCCCGCGGTATAGCGCCGCTCTGGATCCGGATGGGCCTCGGGGCCGGTGCAGATGGCCGCGGAAATGGCGGCGAGGTTGAATGCAAAGCCGCCGAAGGGAGCCAGCAGCAGGGAAGCCAGCCCGCTACCGCTGAGCAGCGGCGACACCGGCACCCGCTGGTAGCCGCTGGCCCGCAGGGTGGCGATGCCGGGAATATTCTGCGAGGTCATGGTGACAATAAACAGCGGCAGCCCCACGCCCAGCAGCACACCGGGGTTGAATACCGGTGTCACCCACTGGGGCTGGCCCAGGGACCATTGCATCTGTTCGGTGCGGATCTCCCCGAGCAGCCAGCTGGCCAGAAATCCCACCAGCAGAACCAGGATGATGCTGTAGCGCGGCAGCCAGCGCCGCCCGATCAGGTAGCTCGCGAGCATGCTGCCCACCAGCAGGGGGCTCGCCTGCAGGGCGGTGAATACCGACAGCCCGAACTGCACCAGGATACCCGCGAGCATCGCGCTGGCGATGGGCAGTGGCACCTTTGATTTCACCCGCTCGAAGGCGCCGGAAAGTCCCAGCAGCAGGGTCAGCAGGCCACTGAACAGAAATGCCGCCACCGCCTCGGCCAGGGAAACACCGGCGAGGCTGGTCGCCAGCAGGGCGGCGCCGGGAGTGGACCAGGCGGTAATTACCGGGGCGCGGTAATACCAGGAAAAGCCGATACAGGTGACCCCCATGCCGAGGCCGAGGGCGCCGATCCACGACACCATCTGCGCCTCACTGGCCCCGGCGGCAGCCGCCGCCTGCAGCACAATGGCCACGGAGCTGGCAAAACCCACCAGCACCGCGGCAAATCCGGCACTGATGGCGGATAGATTGGTATCGGCGATGAGGGAGCGCCGGGCGATTTGCTCCATGAAAATGTATATCTGGTTAAAAATGTATACATTTTTATATGGCAAAAGGCGGGCGAGATGCAAGCGGAGCTTTCGGGGGCGGAGAAATAAATGAGTAGGGAGGCGGCGCTGCT
>ENA-ORCV01000629-ORCV01000629.1-marine-metagenome-genome-assembly--contig:-NODE-629-length-18991-cov-4.222904_pt1 | contig 18991 bp, 18 predicted proteins | sample MGYA00237779_ERZ508509 | MGnify/ENA primary metagenome ERZ508509 (study PRJEB26180, sample SAMN06268772) | marine metagenome | isolation source: Bioluminescent Bay, La Paraguera, Puerto Rico | place... | reverse complement strand
CGTTGCCCACCACCTTGCCGAGGATGGGGTTACCGCGGGTGGGGTAGCCGGCGATGGTGAAGGTGTGACTGTGATCGGCGGTGACGATTATCAGGGTTTCCCGCGGGTCGGTGTTGTCCATTGCCACCTGTACCGCCTTGGCGAATTCCACCGCGTCGTGCAGCGCATTGTAGGCGTTGCCGGCGTGGTGACCGTGGTCGATACGACCGCCCTCGACCAGCATGAAATAACCGTCGCTACCTTTCTGCACCAGCTCCAGGCCCTTGGCGGTCATCTCGCTGAGGGACGGCTCGCCGGCCTTGTCGTTCGCGCGGTCCGATTCATAGCGCATGTGCGAGGGCTGAAACAGGCCCAGCAGCTTGTCGGTAGACTTGATGTCGAGCCTGTCGAAACCGGACCGATCTTCGATATACACGCCGTTTTTGCCGTAACGCTGCTGCCACTCCTGCACCAGGTTGCGGCCGTCTTCGCGCTTGCCGGGAACCCCCTCCAGGTCGGTCATATCCGTCGGCAGGAAGCCGCGGCGGCCGCCGCCCAGGATCACGTCGATACCATCGCCAACCGGCATTTCCACCAGCTGCGCGGCGATGTCGCGACAGCCCGCGGGGGCCTGGTACTCCCAGTCGCGCTCCGGCACCTTGGCGTAGGTCGTCGCCGGGGTGGCGTGGGTAATGCGCGCGGTGCTGATGATGCCGGTGCGCTTGCCCCGGGCTTCCGCCAGCTCCAGTGCCGTGGTCAGGCCGTGCTTGAGGCTCGCGGGGCAATCGCCACGGGCGACGCTCTCATCCACGCTGATAAAACCGGCCTTGGTTTTCACTCCGGTGACCATGGCGGTGGCGGTACCGGCGGAATCCGGCGTCTGCTGGTTGGTGTTGTAGGTTTTGATCAGGCCGACAAAGGGCATTTTTTCAAAACTGAGCTGGTACTCTTCGCCGGTCTGGCCCAGCTGCTGGCCGGCGAGAATACGCGCGGCGGTGACGGTGGAAATGCCCATGCCGTCGCCCACAAACAGAATGATGTTCTTCGCAGCCCCGCGCTGGTTGTTGATCGGTCGCTCCGCCGCGCGCTGCAGCGCCTGCGCGGCGTCTTTGTACCAGTGGCTGGACTGCTGGCCGGCAGCCAGCCCCTGCTGATCATCGGCGTAACTGTTCGCGGTAGCGAGCAGTGCCAGCGTGGAGAGCGCAGCGGCGAGTGTTTTCGGAATCATTCTGTTACCCCCAAAATTAGAAACGCGCCAATTAGATAGCGGGGATATTACAGAACCGTGACGGCCGCGACGAACTTTCCTCGGTCAGAAATAGGATGACACCTGCTGTACCCCGGTCTCCTGTCCCTCGGCCACCTGCCGCAGCAGGTTCTGCCGCGGTGACACAACCGCATCCCGGCCCTCGCGATAGCTCTGCTCTTCCACCACCGCTCGGTAGGCCTTGTTCAGATCGAGCGCGCGGCGGCGGGATGGCATGATCAGCACGTTGATGTCCTGTGCCAGCCGCTCGAGCATTGTGATCTTGAGGCTACCGTCCTCGGCAAAAAAGCGCGCGCGCACCTCCGCGTTTGCGCGGTACTCGTCCGCATTGCCCACCTGCTGCAGGTAGTAGGCGTATTCGCCCTGGCCGTCTTCACGGCGGGGTTCCGGCAGCCCTGCCAGGGGCTTCTGCGACCAGTGATACCAGCCGCGCTGGAAACCGTCCGCCGCATCCAGTTTGCGGCTCATGGCGAAACTGCCATCGACGTTGGCACCGATGGCGCCGTGGCAACCGCTGCAGGTGGCCAGTTCCTCGTAGGACTGCGGACGCATTGCGCCGTGCCGGTCCTCGATAAACCCGCTGTAGCGCCAGCCACGACGGTTGCTGACGCCGCGCTCGATATCCCCCACGACCGGCTCGATACGGTCGGGGAAATCGTGCGCTTCCTTGAGTTCGCCGGCGGCCAGTTCCCGGTGCTGGAAATAAGTCACCCAGCGCACCTTGCGCGCGTAGCGCAGCTCCTTCATACGGGGCGCCATGGCAACCCGCCCGTCTCGCTTTACATCCAGGTAGCGCACGCTGTGCAGGAATTCGGTCCCCAATGGATAGGAGCCGGCGGACAGCGGTGCTTCGCCTTTTTCCTGCGCCAGGCGCGCCTGCCCAACATAGGACATAAAACGCTGCTGGAGCGGCGCCCAGTCGTAGGTAACCTGGTTGGCGGTGGCGAGCTCGCCGTCCTTGTCCAGGTCCACCGCCAGTGCCGCTTCATCCACCGTATCGATGGCGATATCGCGGCGTTTGATCAGCGCCTCGACGATCGCCAGGTTTACCCGGTACACGGTACGGTCGTAGTCGCCCTGTGCGTTATGGCGGTAGATTTCCGGCAGGCGGATCAGCACATCATCGGCGGAACCGTTGGAGGGGAAGAAGGTGCCGGGAAACGGGGTGTAGGCCAGGGCCCTCCAGCCACTCAGCTCACCGTCGCTGGTACGGTCGAAACCCTCGCTGTCAAAATCAAACCCCGCGTCCGGCACATAGCCATCCCAGCGGCCATTGCGGTTGCCGTCCCAGTGCGGCGGCAGGTTTTCGGTAAGCTTTTTCGCCAGCGGAATACTGCCGTCGGTTGCGCGGTAGTTGCCCCCGCGCACGTACTCGAGAATCTGCGCGTCACTGACCGATGCCAGGTAATCCGACCGGTCCTTGAACAGGTTGTGCCAGCGGTTGTGCCGCGCCGGCGCGGCAAAGTCGTACACCAGTTGCAGATCCACATCGTTGGTGAAGTTCGGTGCGCGGCTGTCGGTGTGGCACACGTAGCAGGGATTGCTCGCGGTGCCAGTGGTGTTTTCGGTTTTGGTATAGCACTGCGGCGGGGTCGCCGCGGTGGGATTCGACAGGTACAGGCGGCCGAGGTTTTGCGGCGCTGCGGCGGAACCCTGGTCGACGCCGAACAGATGCCCCGACAGGGCGGCGATGGCGATCGCGGTTAGCGGAAGAATTACACGCATGGGGCTGACTCGATGATCGGAAACACAAAACCCCGGCAGAAACCTGCCGGGGTTCGCTTGAGACGCTGTGAACTGCTTATTCAGCAGTCACATCCATCGCCGGGAAGGGACCCACGTAGCCGGTGTAGGCGCGGTGCTCCAGGGAGCCCGGTGCCAGCTGGTCTCCATCGGATTCGCCGTACGGGTGCTGGATCACGCTCATCAGGTAACCGAAGCCGTTGATGTTCGGGTACCAGTAGGGCGAGGTGGTCTCGGAACCGTAAGGGGTGGTCTGGATACGGGTCAGGCCGGCAGTGGAATCCGCCGCATCGACCTCGTCCAGATTCAGGGACCAGATCACATCGTTCTGGTGCCCGGAGCCGGTGTCCTCGCCGATGATCAGGGTGTTGTAGCCGGTGATGAAGGTGACGTTGTCCGGGTTGGCGATGGCGTCTGCATCACAGCTGTAGCTGGCGAAGGGGCTGTCGGCCGGGTATTTGCTCTCGTCATCCAGTGCAATACCCCCGATCAGGCCGCCCATATTCGTGGCCACATAATCGGATCCGATTTCACTATCCGTTGCCACGTCCAGCTGATACACCGCGCCACAGGCATTGGCTTCGGCAATCTGTACATGACCGGTTCCATCGGTCATGCCCTTGCCGACTTGACTCATCGCCAGATACAACTTGCTGGCAGCGGGATCGAAGGTAACACCTTCCTCCTTGCGGAATTCGGTGGTGGCGCCCATCAGTGCCGCGTAGCGACGGGTTTCCAGGCGCGAGGCGATTTTTTCCATCCCGGGCTTCACACTCAGGCATTCGCTGTTGCCATTGGTGGCCGTTTCCACGCAGCCTTCACCGTCCACTGCGAAAATGTCGTCGAAGGTCACTGCCGGTACACCGTCGCCACCGTGCACCGCCACATTGATCTCATCGTCGTTGGCGTGGCCGAGGGAAACCCATTCCAGGTCCGCAGCACCCAGGCCCTCGCCGGAGGTCTGGTTCCACTTGGCCGCATATACGGTACCGGCGCTGAGGTCACCGGCGGTATCGGCGATGAACATGTAGAAACCCACATTGGTGCCGTCGTCGGTCATATATACGGTTTTGCTGTCGGGCATAACGTAGGACAGCTCGAAGGCCAGGCGTCCCATGGCGTAGTGTTTGGTCAGCTCGGCGGTCGGTGCCGCATCGCCTTCGGCGGCCACGTTGATCTCGATATTCCAACCGTAGAAGTAGGGGTTCCACTGCGACGGATCGGCGTAGTAACTCAGCATGGTGCGAGAGTAGCGATCACCCTCAACCTCGACATGGGTCGGCAGTGCCCGCGCATCCGGCTCGTATTCCTCGGATGCCAGGTGCGCATTCCACGGAGTAACGGATGCGGCACAGTGTACCCAGCCACCGTCCACACCGGACTGGTCGATCTGCCACAGGTCTTTGGTGGAGAGTTCTCCGCTTTCCGGATTCTGATCCAGCTCCATCAGGAACATGGCGCCGGGACGGGTTTCCATCTGCGATACGGAAAACAAGCGATCACCTACGGGGAGCAGGGAAGTGTGCTCGTTGGCATCGGTCACCTTGAGCATGCCATCTTCGCCGTACAGCGGCTGGCCGGCCGCATCCACCAGCTGGCCAAATACCACGCTGCTGTTTACCGAGTCGCCGGAACGCAGCAGGGTGTGAAAACCAATTTCGTATTCTTCGCCATCGATTGCCACCGAGGGCGCGGCGAGGATCTGGCGCTTTTCGCTGTCGCTGGCCGGCGCGGGTACACCGGTAAAGCTCAGGGAGCGCTCCGGTGTTTCGTCACCGCCGTCACCCGGAGCGGGGTCCGGAGTCACCACGGGAGGATCGTTGCGATTGTTGTCGTCACTGCAGGCGGGAATCAGCGCGAAGGCTGCAAGAATTACGCCGAGCTTTAACGCCAGCGGAGTTTTGGAAAACGGAATCATTTAAGAAGCCCCCCAACTCAAAGTTATTTTAGGAGCGGGGATTGAAACGACTGCGCGTGACAGCGGCGTGACACAGCCGTCGGCGTTTATGAAGTGTTGGTGAAGATTGTGTGAATGTAGATATCCTTCACACCGGGATGCTGCTGTATGGCACCAGAGTACCAATTACCCTTCAGCCGATAAACTTTACCGCGCTTTCATCCGGATCGCGGCCCTTGCCTTCGCTCTGCAAACGTTGCAGGTATGCCTGCCATTTTTCTGCCTGTTGCTCGCAGAGTTCGCGCAGATAATCCCAGGTATAGATGCCACTATCGTGGCCATCATCAAAAAATATCTGCAACGCGTAGCGGCCGGCGGCAGCGACGCGCTCGATACCCACATGCATTTTTCCACTGACCAGCTTGCCCTCGCCGACGCCGTGGCCGCGCACTTCGGCACTGGGGGAATACACCCGCAGATACTCTGCGGGCAGCGAAAATTCACCATCCGCATATTCAAGGGTGAGTTGCTTTGCGGCTTTCTCGAGTCGGACTTTTTTCGGGGGATTCATCGGGTATCTGGCGGGATACGATTGCGCATCCCGCACTTCATTTAATTACAGAATAAAGCGGGAGAGATCTTCGTCTTTGCTCAGCTCACCCAGCTGCTTGTCCACATAGGCTGCGTCGATGGTGATACTGGTTTCACCATCACCGCCGGCAAAGGAAATTTCTTCCAGCAGTCTTTCCAGCACGGTGTGCAGGCGACGGGCACCGATATTTTCGGTGGTTTCGTTGACCTCGAACGCAACCTCCGCAATGCGGCGGATGCCGTCTTCGGAAAATTCGAGATTCACCCCTTCGGTATTCATCAGCGCCTTTTGCTGCTCGGTGAGCGAGGCGGACGGTTCGGTGAGGATGCGCTGGAAATCGTTGGAGGTGAGCGAGCTCAGTTCCACACGAATCGGCAGGCGCCCCTGCAGTTCCGGAATCAGGTCCGAGGGCTTGGACAGGTGGAAGGCACCGGAGGCGATGAACAGGATGTGGTCGGTCTTGATCATGCCGTATTTGGTGGTGACGGTGCAGCCTTCGATCAGCGGCAGCAGGTCGCGCTGCACGCCCTCGCGGGACACGTCGGCACCGCCGCTTTCCTGGCGTTTGGCCACCTTGTCGATCTCGTCGAGAAATACGATGCCGTTCTGTTCCGCGGACTGGATCGCGCGGGTTTTGATTTCTTCGTCGTTGATCAGTTTCACCGCTTCGTCGTCGGTGAGCTGCTTGAGTGCCTGCTTGACGGTGAGCTTGCGTTTCTGGGTTTTGCCCTTGGACATGTTGGAGAACATGCCCTGCAGCTGGTTGGTCATTTCTTCCATGCCAGGGGGCGCCATAATCTCGACGCCCATGGGGCTGGCGGAGACGTCGATTTCGATTTCCTTGTCGTCGAGCTCGCCTTCGCGCAATTTTTTGCGGAAGACCTGGCGGGTACTGGAATCGCGCTCGCCGGGTTCGGTGGAGCGGGCGGGGGGCAACAGGGCGTCGAGCACGCGCTCTTCGGCGGCGTCCATGGCACGCTGTTTGACCCCATCCATGGCATTTTCTCGCTCGAGTTTGATGGACATTTCCACCAGGTCGCGAACAATAGATTCCACATCGCGGCCGACGTAGCCGACTTCGGTGAATTTGGTGGCTTCGACCTTGATAAACGGGGCGTTGGCGAGTTTGGCGAGGCGCCGGGCGATTTCGGTTTTGCCGACGCCGGTGGGGCCGATCATCAGAATATTTTTAGGGGTGATTTCCGCGCGCAGTTCCTCGCTCACCTGCATGCGGCGCCAGCGGTTGCGCAGGGCAATGGCGACGGCGCGCTTGGCGTCGTTCTGGCCGACGATATGGCGGTCGAGTTCGTGGACGATTTCTCTGGGGGTCATGGACATAACAATACTCGGATTCTTTCAGGTTGTTCCACCACCGCGAGTTTTAAAGCGGGCCTGGTGGCGGCCGCGCACCGGGGGAAAGGTTTCGAAAACGCTGTAAATACATCCCTGTAAGCTCCGGCGGCGACGTCCTGTCGCCGACGGTTTCGAAACCTTTCCCCCGGCACCCGGCCTTCAATTCTGGGCGCTGTGCTTCGTCGCTTGGTCGCGATCAGTAATTCAGCTCTTCAATCGTGTTGTTGTGGTTGGTGTACACACAGATATCACCGGCAATTTTCAGCCCCTGTTCGACGATGCTGCGCGCGTCCATATCGGTATTGTCCAGCAGCGCGCGGGCGGCGGACTGGGCGAAGGGGCCGCCGGAGCCGATGGCGATGAGGTCGTCTTCCGGCTGGATCACGTCGCCGTTGCCGGTGACGATCAGGCTGGCGGTTTCGTCGGCGACGGCGAGCAGGGCTTCCAGCCGGCGCAGGGCGCGGTCGGTGCGCCAGTCTTTGGCGAGTTCGACGGCAGCGCGGGTGAGCTGGCCGTTGTGGGCCTGGAGCTTGGCTTCGAAGCGTTCGAACAGGGTGAAGGCGTCGGCGGTACCGCCGGCAAATCCGGCGATGACCTTGTCGTTGTAGAGGCGGCGGACTTTGCGGGCATTGCCTTTCATGATGGTGTTGCCCATGGAGACCTGCCCGTCACCGCCGATGACGACTTTGCCGCCGCGGCGGACGGAGAGAATGGTTGTTCCGCGATACTGTTCCACTTGTGCCTCTCGATTTGGATTCAGAAACTCTAAGTGTGGTCGCGAGGGCGGAATTTCAACATGCAGTTTGCGGGCATATAATCCGCGCCTTCTTCTGAAGTTGCCTGGAGACGCCCGTGGCCCGTTTGAAACGCCGTTATTACACGCTGGTTTTCGCTTTGTTCATGTCGCTGTTTATGTCGGCGATGATGTCGGGCGTGGTGACGGTGATGAATACTGGGGTGAGCGAGGGCTTTATGACCCGCTGGTTCCATGCCTGGCTGGTGGCCTGGGTGATTGCCTTTCCGCTGGTGTCGATGGTCGCGCCGGCGGCGCACTGGATTACCCGCAAGCTGGTTGAGACTGAATAGTCTCACGATTGCTCGGAATTCGCGGCCAACTCTGGGCGAAGGTATCGATACCGGGTGCAGCCTTGTGAGACCTTCAAAAACAGGATGTTTTTGCAGAGCCCCCAGGGATGGGTGCACGGCGTGTCTCACAAGGCTGCACCCGGTAGCGGTACCGCCACTGCACTAGTTGCCGCAACCTACCCCTTCGCCGGGCGCTTCAGTACCAGCGGCATCAGCCGGTGGTCCGCGAGGATCTCCCGCGCCTTGGCCATCTTCGAGCGGCTGGTATAGGGGCCGACGAGTACCCGGTGCCAGGTGCCGCGGCTGTCGCTGGCCGCTTCTACTTTGACATCCAGATTCGCGAGCATCAGCTGCGCGCGCAGGCGTTCGGCTTCAGCCTTTTCGCGAAAACTGGCGGCCTGGAGGATGTACACCAGGTTGGATGTGGGGTCGCTGTGGTCGACGGCTTTTTGGTCCTGGTCGCTGCCGCTGTCGCGCACCCGGCTCTGGGTTTTCGGCTTCGGCACTTTGACTTCGTTTTCTTCCAGCAGGGTGTAGAAGTCGAACCGCGGCTTGGAATCCGCCGGTGCGGCCTGCTCGGCCGCGGGCTTGCCGGGTTTGGCGACGGTCCGGACCTGTTCGGTTTTCAGGTCGTTGAGCAGGAACACGAATACGGCGAAGCCGCCAACAAAGTTGCCGAGCACAAACCAGACCCAGGCGGGCTTGCCGGTGGATTGCTTGCGGCGGGTGTTGCGGCGGCTCATGGGCGGACTTCTCTCGATTATTGGAATCTTGCGGACGGGAAATTGTAACGCCTCTCGGCGGGTCGCGCAGGCTTCTATGCATCTGCGGCGGAAACCCGATTACGACAGTTCCTGCGCGTCCATATCCACCGCCCAGCGCAGGCGGCGGTTCTTGTTGCTTTCCGCCCACTGGGTAAAACGCGCCAGCAACCCCTGCAGCAGGCCGCGCTTTTCCGCGGTGATCTGGAGGTAGAAGCGGAAGCGACCGGACTTGCGCTCCAGCAGCGCCGGCACCGGCCCCAGGTATTGCAGCTGCGGAGACGGCGGCGCCAGCGCCTGCAGGTAGTCGCGGGCGTTGGCGAGGAACTGTTCCGCCCAGCGCGGCTCTTCGCACTCGGCGCGCACCAGTGCCATGGCGTAGATCGGTGGCAGCTGGGCGAGCTGACGCTCTTCCAGCAGCTGGCGGGCAAAGGCGCCGTAGCCCTTGTTCAGCAACAGCTGCAACAGCGGGTGTTCGGGGTAGCGGCTCTGCACCAGCACGTGGCCGGGGAGGTCGCCGCGGCCGGCGCGGCCGGCCACCTGTTCCAGCAGCTGGCCCATGCGCTCCGGGGCGCGGAAGTCGGCGCTGAACAGGCCGCCGTCGGCGTCCTGGATCACCACCAGGGTGACCCGCGGCAGGTGGTGGCCCTTGGCCAGCATCTGGGTGCCCAGCAGCAGGCAGGGCTCGCCATTGCGCGCCGGTTCCAGCAACCGGTCCAGTGCCTGCTTGCTCGCGGTGGTGTCGCGGTCGACGCGGATCACCGGGAAATCACTGAAGGTGTGGGTAAGGAAGTCCTCACTGCGCTCGGTGCCGGCCCCCAGGGCATTCAGGTTGCGGCTGTGGCACTGGGGACAGGTATTGACCGCTGGCTGGCGGTAATCGCAGTGGTGACAGCGCAGGTGGCGCTGGCGCAGGTGCAGGGTGAGCTTGCTGGAGCAGTGCGGGCAGTCCGCCAGCCAGCCGCAGTCGTCGCAGGTAAGCGCCGGGGCGAAACCGCGGCGGTTGATGAACACCAGCGCCTGCTCGCCGCGCTTCAGGGTGTCGCCGATATGGCGCAGCACCTGGGACGAGAATCCCTCCTGCAACTGCTGGTGCAATGTGGGCACCAGACTGATCTGCGGCGGGCGCGCATTGCCGGCGCGGTGGCGCAGGCGCAGGTGCTGATAGCGGCCGGAGAGCGCATTGTGCAGGCTTTCCAGCGACGGCGTGGCAGAGCCCAGCAGCACCGGCACCCCGGTGCGCTTGGCCAGCACCACGGACAAATCACGAGCGGAATAGCGCACGCCGTCCTGCTGCTTGAAGGAGCCGTCGTGCTCCTCGTCCACCAGGATCACCCCCAGCCGCGGCAGGGGGGTAAAGATGGCGGAGCGGGTGCCGATCACGATATCCGCGACACCGCTGGCGGCCGACAGCCAGGCGCGGGCGCGCTCGCCGTCGGCGAGGCCGGAGTGCAGGGCGGCGATACGATAATCGGGAAAACGCGCGGCAATGCGGCGCAGGGTCTGGGGGGTGAGGCCGATTTCCGGCACCAGCAGCAGCGCCTGGTTGCCCTCGGCCAGTGCCCGCTCCATCAACCGCAGGTAGACCTCGGTCTTGCCGCTGCCGGTGGTACCTTCCAGCAGTGAGGCGCTGAAACCGGCCGGATTCACGGCGCCAATCACCTGCGCCTGCTCCTCATTCAATTCCGGGGCGGAGCGGGGCTCGACACTTTCCAGCGGCGGCGGCGCGGTGGGGCCACTCACCCAGCGCGCGAGGCCGCGATCGATCAGCGCCTTGCATACCGTACTGTTGAGCCCCCGGGCGTTGAGCTGGGTGCGGCTCTGGCGCCCCTTGTGCAGCAGCAACTGCAGCAGCGCCTGTTGTTTGGGGGCGCGGGCGAGCGCGGTGTCCGGCAGGCCCTTGCCCTCGGTGGTCAGCTCCAGCCACTGTTCCGCCCAGTGATCGCCGGGCTTGCCCTTGCGCAGGGCCACCGGCAGTGCGGCGGCGTAAAGCTCGCCCACCGGTGCCTGGTAATAGTCCGCGGCCCACTGCAGGAAGGCCCGGCTGCGCTCGTCGAACAGGGGCTGGCTGTCGATCCGCTCCAGCGCCGGTTTCAGTTCTGCCAGCGGCGATTCACTCACCACATCCACCAGCACCGCCACCAGGCTGCGGTTGCCAAACGGCACCCAGAAGCGTTGCCCCGGGCGGCAGTCTGCGGCGGTGAATCCTCGCGGCGGCAGGTAGTCGAACAAGCGCCGCAGGGGCACGGGTACGGCCAGCCTCAGAATTGCGCGTGAAGACCCCTCCTGCGCCACCGGCACCCCCTTAATTGATCGTGACAAATACGCGTAAAAGGTCGCTAGTGTACTGACTCGGGCGCTCAGGTACAGCCGTGCAGAACCGACGCCCCCGACGGCGAACTCCACCGCAATTGCCGTGCACTACTTGCAAACTCTAAAAATTAAAGTACTCTAACACCAACTCTAAGAAATAGAGTTAAACCCCGGAAGGCACCGGACATGTAAAAAATCGATACATCCGGGCGCAGGAACCGGGTAAAGGAACGGAAAAAAGGAATCGACACCATGACCGACGTGAACAAATTGCGGAGCGATCTCGACTTTATCAGTAGTGCCGTGCGGGAGGATCCCTGCGCAGGTGGCGTGCCTGCACTCTATTTTCTGTGGGGCGTCCTGATCGCATGCGGGTTTATCCTGCCGGATTTCGCGCCCCGGTTTGCCGGCATTTACTGGCTGGTTGCCGGCATCGGCGGCGGCCTGTTCAGCTGGTGGCTGGGCGCGCGCAAGAGCCGCCGCCAGGGCATCAATAATCCGAGCCTCGGCCGCCGCTACGGCCTGCACTGGCTGCTGGCAGGTGTCGCGTTTTTACTCTGCTTCCTGCCGCTGCTGAGCGGGCGCCTGCCGGCGCAGGCGGGCGCGGCCAACTTCCTGCTGGTGGCGGGCATTACCTACGGCCTGGCGGGGGTGCACCTGGAGCGCCCGCTGCTGTGGTGCGGACTGCTGATGCTGGCCGCTTACGGTGTGGTGGTGATGCTGGCGCCACCATTCGCCTGGTCCATTACCGGGGTGATTGTCGGCATCTCGCTGTTCTGGGCCGGATTCGCGCGCCGGGCAGCGCTGCGCGCGGCAGGTGAACAGGCATGAAGGCATTGGCGAGCCTCGACCCGCTGTTGGAGCATCGCATTCGCCTCGGCGTCTGCGTGCTGCTGGCAAAGCACTCGGAACTGAGCTTTGCGCGACTCAAGGCCCAGATGCAGGCCACCGACGGCAACCTGGGGGCGCAGTTGCGCAAACTGGAGGAAAACGGCTATATCCAGTTGCGCCGGGACTTTGTCGAGCGCAAGCCGACTACCTGGTACAAACTGAGCGACGACGGGCGCAAGGCACTGGACACCCACACGGCGGCCCTGCGCGCGCTCATCGATAGTGCGCAGGGGAGCGACTGAACAGCCGCCGCGGAGCGCCACTTTTCCCTTGAATCGCCGGGCTAATCTGATTAGTATGCGCCGACTTTTTAAACAGCCCGGGGAATCCTCCCCTGAACCAACGACGATCCCGTGCTCAGCGAATGACTGGGTGGCGGTTTCGAGCAGAGGCCATCATGAAGACCGATATCCATCCGAACTACAGCGAAATTACCGCGACCTGCTCCTGTGGCAACACCTTCAAAATGGGTTCCACTCTCGGCAAGGACATGCAGCTGGACGTGTGCTCCAACTGCCACCCGTTCTACACCGGCAAGCAGAAGCAGGCCAGCACCGGCGGCCGCGTAGACCGCTTCAAGAAGCGTTTCGGCAGCCGCATTTCCAAGTAACTGCAGCCGCAGCGCGCACCGGAGCGACCAACATGCTTCCGGTGACAGAAAAGGCACCCAGGGTTTCCCTCGGTGCCTTTTTTTGTGCCCTGATTTTACTGCTCTCCACATTCGCCCTGCCGGTAGCGGCGGACTGTGTACTGGGTGCCGCGGACGAGCTGGTGGCACTGGAGCGGGTGATCGACGGCGACACCCTGCGGTTGCGGGACGGGCGCCGGGTGCGACTGATCGGCGTCAATACCCCGGAGCTGGGCCGTCGCAACCGCAAGGCACAGCCCCTGGCGGAGGAGGCGAAGGAATTCACCCGGCGCTTTCTCGCCGGCGGCGACCTGGAACTGGTCTACGACCGCGACCGCCGCGACAACCACGGGCGAGTCCTGGCCCACGTCTACAACCAGCGCGGCGACAGCCTCGAGTCGGCACTGCTGGCCGCCGGGCTGGCTTTCCATGTGGTCAAGGCGCCCAACCTGGCGCTGGCGGAGTGTCTCGCCAACCGCGAACAGGAGGCCCGGCGGGCCCGGCGCGGTGTCTGGGCCAACGGCGTCTGGCCGGTACTGCGCGCATCTGCGGTACGCCCCGGGGACGGTGGTTTCGTGCGCCTGTCGGGGCGAGTGGAGAGAGTGGACCGCAACCGCTTCCTGTGGCTGGAGCTGGACGGCCCGGTAGCGGTGCGACTGGACCCGGGGTGGGATTATGGCCACACAGACCGGCGCGATTGGCAAGGGCGCAAAATAGAAGTGAAAGGCTGGCTGGTGGACCGGGGAGCGAAATATTTATCTCGACACCCGCAAAATAAGCGTTGGTTTATTGCGGTTGACTCTAAATTCACCATAGAAATTAGTAGGAATTAACTCGATCGATCAGTTTTTGCACTTGTGAATTTCCGGTCGCCTCGCTATTCTTCGCGCCCCGCAGTAATTCGCCACCGGCCGCAGAATGCCGGCGGCTAATCCGGCCACACGCGCCAGACTTGAAGAGATGAGAACCTGATGACCGACTCCTTGCGCCAGGCAGCGCTCGAATACCACGCCTTGCCGACACCGGGCAAACTTTCGGTGGAGCTCACAACCCCCGCCCAGACCCAGGAAGACCTGTCCCTGGCCTACAGCCCCGGCGTCGCCGAACCGGTACGCGAAATCGCCAAGGATCCGGAAGCCGCCTACCTGTACACCGGCAAGGGCAACCTGGTGGCAGTCATCTCCAATGGCAGCGCCATTCTCGGTCTCGGCAACCTGGGGCCGCTGGCGTCCAAGCCGGTGATGGAGGGCAAGTCCCTGCTGTTCAAGCGCTTTGCGGATATCAACTCGGTGGATATCGAGGTGGAGTGCGCGAGCCCGGAGCGGTTCATCGAGACCGTGGCCGCCATTGCCAATACCTTCGGCGGCATCAACCTGGAAGACATCAAGGCGCCAGAGTGCTTCCACATTGAAGAAGCGTTGATCGAGCGCTGCTCGGTGCCAGTGTTTCACGACGACCAGCACGGCACCGCCATTGTCACCGTCGCCGGCATGCTCAACGCGCTGGAAGTCCAGGGCAAGAAGATCGCCGACGTGCGCATCGTGTGCCTCGGCGCCGGTGCCGCCGCCACCGCCTGCTGCAAGCTGCTGCTGGCGGCGGGTGCCCGAAAAGAGCAGATCACCATGCTCGACAGCCGCGGCGTGATCCACGCCGGGCGCACCGATATCAACGCCTTCAAGGGCGAATGGGCGCGGGATACCGAAATGCGCACCCTGGATGACGCCATCGAGGGCGCCGATGTGTTCCTCGGCGTGTCCGGACCGGACCTGCTTTCCGCAGAACAGCTGAAGCGCATGGCGGAACGGCCGGTGGTGTTCGCCTGCTCCAATCCCAACCCGGAGATCAGCCCGGAGCTGGCCCACAGTGTGCGCGATGACCTGATCATGGCCACCGGACGCTCGGATTACCCGAACCAGGTCAACAACGTGCTGTGCTTCCCGTTCATTTTCCGCGGCGCACTGGACGTGCGCGCCACCCGCATCAACGAAGACATGAAGCTGGCGGCAGTCGAGGCGATCCGCAAGCTGGCCCACCAGCCGGTGCCGGAGGAAGTGCGCGCGGGCTATGGCGGTGTGGAAATGCGCTTCGGCTCGGAGTACATCCTGCCGAAACCCACGGACCCGCGCCTGTTGCCGGAAGTGGCCTCGGCCGTTGCCCGCGCGGCAGTGGACAGCGGTTCCGCGCGCCTGCCGTATCCGGCGCACTATCCGCTGAAGGCGTTGTAACTCTCGCTGATTACCGCTCCACATTTGCTGCGAAGGTGCCGATACCGGGTGCAGCCTTGTGAGACCTTCAGCGCCATGGATGGCGCTGCAGAGCCCCCAGGGATGGGTTCACGGCGTGTCTCACAAGGCTGCACCCGGTAGCGGCACCGCCACTGCACTTCTTCGTAAACAATGCTGCCTTTCCCCCTCATCCTTGAGCCTCCCCCCACCCCCCGCTAAACTGCCCCTCATGTCTGAGCAACGATGTTCCCCCGCATGAGTCACGTCTATGTGCTGACCAACCAGCACCAGCAGTTTTTAAGCAAAAGCAACGAATGGATCGACGGCCGCGAGAACAGCAAACTGTTCCGCAGTGAATTCAAGGACGTCGCCATCAACCAGATGTTCGAGGCCAATACTCGCGACGTCACCCTGCGCATCGAGCTGCTGGAATGCGAGCTGGATCCCAAGCGCCAGCCCCTGGTGCCGGAGGATGCCCTCAGCGAAACGCCGCTGGAGAGCCAGGCAAGCGACACCGCGGGGGATCCCGACGAGCTGCCGCAGCCGTCCCCCAGCGAGACACCGCCGGAACACAATCCGGAAGCCGACCCGCAACCGGCGCCCGAAGTGGAGCCGGACCCGCAGCCGGAAGTGAATCCGGACCAGTACCCCGGCGACACCCCGGAAATCGAACCCGACCAGCCGCCGGAATCTGCCCTCGGAATCCCCCAGTCCTGACCCCGCAGAGGTCTGGGATGAGACGCTTCAACGCCCGAGAGGTTGATAGATCCGCAAGCGGCCCCATATTGGGCTGACTGCAAACCGGCTGCTCACAGGAGAATCGAGTGCCCACATTCAACCTGGCCGAACTGGCCCAGCCGGAACCTTTGGCGCTGCTCAAAGGTATTCGCCGCGGTATCGAGAAAGAGAGCCTGCGGGTGACCCCGAAAGGCGAGCTGGCGCAGACCGACCACCCCCTGGGCCTCGGTTCCGCCCTGACCCACGACTGCATCACCACCGATTTCGCCGAAGCGCTGCTGGAATTCATCACCCCGCCGCTGGCAACTCCCGAGAGCGCCCTGGAAGCCCTCGACCAGATCCACCGCTACACCTACAGCCAGATCGGCGACGAGCGCCTGTGGGTCAACAGCATGCCCGGCCGTATCGGCAAGGACAGAGACATCCCCGTGGCCCGCTACGGCAAATCCCACAGCGGCACCATGAAGACCATCTACCGCCTGGGTCTCGGGCTGCGCTACGGTCGCGCGATGCAGACCATCGCCGGTATCCACTACAACTTCTCGCTGCCGGACGAATTCTGGCGCTGGCTGCAGCAGAAGGAAGGCAGCGACGAAACACTAGGCGACTTCAAGACCCGCCGCTACTTCGACCTGATCCGCAATTTCCGCCGCCACTACTGGCTGCTGATCTACCTGTTCGGCGCCGCGCCGGCGGTGTGCGGCACCTTCGTGCAGGATCGCGAGCACAAGCTGCAGTCATTCGACGGCGACGGCCGCAGCCTCTACGCTCCCCAGGCCACCTCCCTGCGCATGGGCGACCTCGGCTACACCAGCGACGCGCAGAAATCCCTGATCGTCTGTTACAACGACCTGCCGAGCTACCTGTCGACCCTGTGCGCCGCCATCAGCAAACCCTATCCGCCCTATCACGAGCTGGGCGTGAAAGATGCCAACGGCGACTACCAGCAGCTGTCCACCGGACTGCTGCAGATTGAAAACGAGTTCTACTCCCCGATCCGGCCGAAGAACCCCGCCGGTATGGGCGAAACCGCACTGTCCGCGCTGGACGCCCGCGGCGTGGAATACATCGAAGTGCGCTGCCTCGACCTGAACCCCTTCGTACCGCTGGGCATCGAAGCCTCACAGATGCGCTTCCTCGACAGCTTCCTGCTGCACTGCCTGCTCACCGACAGCCCGATGACAGACGACGCCGACTACCGCGCCATCCAGGAAAACCAGGCGCGCATCGTCTATCGCGGCCGCGACCCGGAACTGCAACTGATTCACAACGGCAGTGAGCGCAAACTCACCGACTGGGCCACAGAGCTCCTCGACCAGATGCAGCCGATGGCGGAGCTGCTGGACCAGGCCTGGAACGAAAAGGACTACCGACGCGCAGTGGAAATCCAGCGCGACAAGATCGCCGGCAAGATCGCCACCCCGGCGGCGCAGATACTGGCGGAAATGCACGACAAACAGCAGACCTTCTTCCAGTGGGCCCAGGACAAGGCGGAGCAGCACCGCCGCTACTTCCTCGAACGCCCCCTGGACGACGCCGAACAGGCGGAGTTTACCCGCCTCGCAGAAGAATCCCTGCAGGCGCAACAGCAGGTGGAAGAGGCGGATAAAGGTACGTTTGAGGACTTTCTCGGCAAGTACTACGCCCAGTACACCTTCTGTCAGAGAGACCTCTAAGCTACAAAGCGAAGGTGGCGATACCGGGTATGGTTTTGCGAGACCTTCACCGCCAGGGATGGCGGTGCAGAGCCCCCAGGGACGGGTTCACGGCGTGTCTCGCAAAACCATACCCGGTAGCGGCGCCGCCACATAGCTCGCTGGAACAGCACCGATATGAACTACCTCGCGCACCTGTTGCTCTCAGGCCCCGACCCGGACTGGCAACTGGGCGGACTGCTGGGGGATTTCGTCAAGGGGCCGCTCAAGGGCGAGCGCCCCGAGTCCATCGAGGCCGGTATCAGACTGCACCGGCGCATCGACCTGCTGAGCGACCGTCACCCCGCCTACCTCAACGCACTCACCCGACTCGGCCCCCAGTGGCGCCGCCTCGGCGGCATCGGCCTCGATATCTGGTTCGACCACCTGCTCGCACAACACTGGCACCAGTGGCATACACAACCCCTCGAAACCTTCGTCGACACCTGCTGGTCCAACTTCCATCAGCGTGAAACCTGGATCCCGGAAAACGCAAAGGCATTTATTCAGCGCGCCGAGCAATTTAAACTGCTGCCCGGCTACCGCGAAGTAGCCATCATCCAGCGCACCCTCGAGCGGGTGGGCGCCCGCCTCAAACGGCCCCAGCCCCTCGCGGACATGGTGCCCCTGTTCGAGGCCGACACCACCGCACTGGAACAGGACTTTCACGCGCTGTTTACCGATTTGTCGCAACAGGCCGCACTGTTCCGGCAGCAATATTTCCGAAAGTAAGCCACGGAAAATAACTACATGACACTGCCCAACCCGCGCACTACCTTCCTGCTGATGTTTCTCGCCGTCGCCTTCGTACTCGGCGCCGCGTTCTATCTGGAATACGCCAAAGGCCTGGAACCCTGCCCCCTGTGTATAACCCAGCGCGTCATGTTCCTCGGCGTCGGCCTGGTCTCCCTGATCGCGTTCCTGCACAACCCCAGCAACCCCAGCAATATCGGCCGCCGTATCTACGGCCTGCTGGTTGCACTGTTTGCCCTCGGCGGCCTCTACTTCGCCGGCCGCCAGCTGTGGCTGCAGAGCCTGCCCGCCGACCAGGTACCCGCCTGCGGCCCCGGCATCACCTACATGGTGGAAGTTTTCCCCATGTCCGAAGTGATTCGCACCCTGCTCACCGGCGACGGCAACTGCGCCGAAGTACAGTGGACCATGCTCGGCCTGTCCATCGCCGGCTGGGCCGCGGTGGGCTTTGTGGGACTGATCCTGTTCGGCGCCTGGCAAGCGTTCCGCAAACACTGATTCGACTTTTCCCATGGCGCTCCTGCGCAAAGCCCCCCGCTGGCTACTGGGGGCCGGCCTGCTGCTGGCCTTCGACCTGGCCGGCCGCTCCCTGGTCGCCGCCTTCGCGCTGCCGGTCCCTGGCCCGGTGCTGGGCATGCTGCTCCTGCTGCTGGCACTGATGCTCTATGGCCGCGTCCCCCGCGGACTCGCTGAGGTCGCCGAACAGGTACTGCGCCTGCTGGTGCTCATCTTCCTGCCCGCGACTGTCGGCATCTACTTCCTGCGCGACCTCTCCGGCGGCGACTGGCTCGCACTGATTACCGCCATGGTGATCGGCACCCTGGTCAGTTTCACCCTCACCGCACTGCTGCTGAACCGCCTTATCCAGCGTGCCGCATCCCGGCAGAGGGAGAATACCCGTGGGGAGTGAATGGCAACGCTGGCTCGACCAGCTGCAGCAGGTCGCGGGTGATTTCCTGCAGCCACTATCCGGCGCACATCCGCTGGTGGTGCTGCCACTGAATATTCTCGGTTTCTGGATCGGCCTGAAGATCTATCGCCGCGTCGGCAGCCCGCTGTTGCACCCGGTGG
>ENA-ORCV01000628-ORCV01000628.1-marine-metagenome-genome-assembly--contig:-NODE-628-length-19010-cov-3.349760_pt1 | contig 19010 bp, 17 predicted proteins | sample MGYA00237779_ERZ508509 | MGnify/ENA primary metagenome ERZ508509 (study PRJEB26180, sample SAMN06268772) | marine metagenome | isolation source: Bioluminescent Bay, La Paraguera, Puerto Rico | place... | reverse complement strand
GCTCGAGCGTGGCCGTGAGCGTCGATGCCGGCCGCGCCTCGGGAGGCGCCCACGCGCTGTCGTCGAACCCGGGCCGGTCCCACCCAGCCGGCACGCGGCGTGCGTCGTAGGTCTCGCCCTCGTACAGTCCCGCGCGCACCGCCGGGCCCAGCGTCGTGCGCCACGCATCGCCGAGCGGGACGATGCGGGTGTCGCCGGCCGCGTCCGTCACCTCAAGCTGGGCCAGCAGGCCCACGTGCTCGCCGTACACGTTCCACCGACCGCCATCGAAGCCGATGTTGCCGCGGAACCAGCCGTCCGCGACCTCCGCGCCCAGGACGTTCTCGCCCGCGCGCAGCAGCGCGGTGACGTCGTGCACGCGGTACCGCAGGCGCGTGTCGTAGCTGGTCCACCCGGGCGCCAGGTGCTCGTCGGACACGGCGCTGCCGTTGAGTCCGGCGACCACGAGGCCCTGGGCAGTGAGATACAGACGGGCCGATGCGGGGGCCGCCTCGAGCTCGAAGGCGGCACGGAGGAGAAACGAGGGTCGCGTCTGCGTGGTTGCGGACGCCGAAGGCACCACCAGAGGTTCGCTCCAGTCGTCGCGCTCGTAGAGCGCTCCCTCCAGCGCGAGGGGCGCGGACCAGTCGGACCACTCCCCTGAAATCTGCGCTCGCACGGCGACCTGCACCCGCTCACGCGACTCGAGCGGCGAGAACGGCCACGCGACGAGCACCTGCTCGTCCCCGCCGACCGACGCGACCTCGGCGTCTCCACGGCCGGTGAGCCGCACTTCGGCGCGTTCGGGCGCATCGGCCGACTCGACCGTCCAGCTGAGGCGAGGCGCACGGGTCGAGGCGCCCAGCGCATCGGCCCTGTACTCGGCCCGGAGCCCCGAGATGGCGGTCATCCCTTCACCGCGCCCGAGGTCAGTCCGGTCATCACCTTCTTGTTGAGGAAGATGTACAGCGCGAGCGTCCCGAACACCGTCACCGAGATGCCGGCGAACAGCGGGCCGTAATTCACGGCGCCGTACTGACCCGTGAAGTTCAACAGACCCACCTGGATGGTGCGAAGGTCAGCGCTCGTCACGAACGTCAGGGCGATCAGCAGGTCGTTCCACAGGAAGAAGAACTGCACGAGTGCCACAGTGAAGATCGCGTTGCGCACCAGGGGCAGCGTGACGTTCGCGAAGATGCGCCAGATGCTTGCTCCGTCGAGCGTGGCGGCCTCGAAGACCTCTCGCGGAATGCCGCGCATGAAGGTCGCCAGCATGAACACAGTGAGCGGCAGCCCGATCGCCGTGTAGGTGATGATGAGCGGCCAGATCGTGCTGGTGATGCCGATCTGGTAGTACACCGTGAACAGCGGCAGCAGGATCATCTGCGTGGGCACCATGATCCCGGCCAGGAACAGGATGAGCACGACGGACCGGCCCTTCCACACCAGCACCTGCAGGGCGAATGCCGCAGCGGAGCCGAAGATCAGCACCAGCGCCAGCGCGGGGAACACCGCGATGATCGAGTTCCTGATGTAGGTGCCGAGTCCGCCGTCGACGAACGCGGAGACATAGTTGTCGAAGTTCCACTGCTGCGGCAGCGCCCAGAACGGCTCGGACAGGAACTCGGGCTGGGTCTTGAAGGAGCCCATCAGGATCCACAGCATCGGATACACGACGGTCAGAAGCACCAGGCCGATGCCGATCCACCCGGGCACCCGGCGCAGACGGTTCTTGAGCGGGCGGCGGCTACGACGGCCGCGAGCCCTGGGCTCGGCGGCGGTCGTGGTGGGCGCGGAGGTCATTCGGTCACGTCCCTTCGCAACGAACGGAAGATGAACACGGTGACGATCAGGCACAGGATCGTCAGCACGAAGGCCACGGTGCTGCCGTAGCCGTACTCGCCGTAGGCGAAGGACGTCCGGAACATGTAGAGGGTCAGGGGCGTCGTCGCGGTCCCCGGGCCGCCGTTGGTCAGCGCCACGATCGAGTCGAAGACCTTGAGCGTGCCGTTGATGGAGAAGATCAAGGCTGAGAGCAGCACGGGCAGCGACAGCGGCACCACGATGCGGCGCACCAGCTTCCAGCCGCTCGCCCCGTCGATGCGGGCGGACTCCATGACGTCCTGGGGGATCTCGACCAGCCCTGCGTAGAGCAGCACCGCGTAGAAGCCCATGGAGCGCCACACGTCCATGGCGATCACGATCCAGAAAGCCGTGGTCGGGGTGCCGAGGAAGTCGGTGAGGTCTCCACCGAGCCACTGCAGGATCGTATTGACGGGACCCTCGGTGGGTGCGGCCTCGAACATGCGCGAGAACATCAGCGCGACCGCGACCGTCGGGAGGATCACCGGGAAGAAGATCGTCGTGCGGACCAGCGACGACTTGTTCTGCAGGAAGAAGATGTAGAAGAGAGCGAGCCCGTAGCCGGCGGCGACCTGCAGCACCGTCATGACCACGGCATAGCGCAGCGTGAAGAGCAGGGCGTCGATCGCCGTGTCGTCCTGGAAGAACTCGATCCAGTTCGAGAATCCGACGAACTCGAAGCCGGAGATCGCATTGCCTGACTGGAACGTGTAGGTGACCGACCACATGATCGGGATCACCATCACGAAGGTGTAGACCGCGAGCGCCGGCGTGAGCATCACGGCGGTGGCCATGCGGTTGCGGAAGAGCTTCTCCACAGTGCGTCCTTGCGTAGTGAGGGGGGAGATCGGGTTGCGGGAGTCGTGCCCCGGGCCGTGGCCCGGGGCACGACTCCGGAGGGTCAGCCGTTCGCGGCCTGGACCAGCTCCATGAACTCTGCACCCGAGAGCGAGCCGTTGGCGAGTCCACCACCGTTGGTCTGCGACACCGTGGTGCCCTCAGCCGAGAACGCGGCCTCGAACCACAGCACCGAGCCGGCTGCGTTCGCGATCTGGTCCTGCACCATGGTGGTCAGCTCAGACTGGTCGGCGGGGGTCTCGCTCAGCGAGAAGCCCGTCACCTGGCCCGACTCCGCGAGCGCCACGTCGCCGTAGTTCTCGGCGATGCACGCCAGCCACTCGCCGATGTCATCGGTGTAGTGCGAGGCGCTGAACATGACGGGGATGCCGGCGTTCGCGGGCGTCTCGTCGATGCTGCCGGCGCCGCCCTCGACCTCGGGGAACGGGAAGTAGCCGATGTTCTCGGCACCGATCTGGTTCTGCTCGGGGTCGTTGAAGTTGCCGAGCGCCCAGCTGCCCATGTAGAACATGGCACCGCCGCCGGTGAGGAACTGGTTCATCGCCGTGTTGTAGTCGACCGAACCGGGAGCGGCACCGAAGTAGCCGGCGTCGCCCAGAGCCGAGATCGCGTCGGCAGACTCGACGTACTCGGGGTCGGTCAAACTCGCCGCGCCATCGGCGACCTGCTGCAGCGCGTCCGCGCCCAGCGAGCGGAAGATGTGGTTGCCCACGAGGCGCGTGACGGGCCAGCCGTCCGAGCCCGCGGCGATGAACGGCTGAATTCCGGCGTCGTTCAGCGTGGCGGCGACGTCGACGAGCTCCGTCCACGTCGAGGGAACGTCGACTCCGGCCTCGTCGAAGAGGGTCTCGTTGAACCAGAAGCCCTCGATGTTGTACTCGGTGGGAAGCGCGTAGAGGTCGTCGGTCTGGTGCAGCTGCTTCAACGTCGCCTCAGCGGCCGGGAGGACGGCACCCTCGACGCCGAGCTCGGCGAACGCCTCCGAGAGGTTGAGCACCAGGCCGGCGTCGACGAACTCCTTCATGAGCGACGGCGTGCCTGCCGCCATCGACATGTTGGAGAGGGCGTCGTTGCCCGCGAGGACCTGGAGCTGCTGGTCCCACGTGGTGCCGTCGATCGCGTCGGTGGACAGCGGGGTCCCGTCGGCCGCCGCCGAGCAAGCGCCGACCTCGAGCGACTCGAGCGTCGCGGCGATGGTCGTGTTCTGGGTCTGGCCCAGGTAGGTGAACTCCTCGCTGGTGGTGCCGGCGGGCTCCTCCGAGCCCGTGTCACCCGATGCGGTGGGGTCCGCGTCGCCGTCGTCGCCTCCTGAGCATGCGGCGAGGGTCAGGATTCCCGCGCCGGCGAGCGCAACTGCGCTGAGCGCCCGGCGACCGGTACGTCGGTTGCTGATCACGATTCCTCCTTGAAAGGTGAGAGGCGCCACTGCTTTGAAGCGCTTCAACCGTCACTGTAGACATGCGACCACGCCCCGTCAAACCCCGGCACCCCGTTCGTAACTGAAACGTGACACTGGCGAGGCTTCCTGCTCAACGTCGCATCGATTCGACTGGCGAGCAGGGCGACCGGCCGACCAATAAAACGCTTCACACGTGCCGCCTCCCGTCCCTGCCGGCTCGAGCAGCAGGTCAGGGCCGAACGGTGCTGTTCCTCACGACGAGAGATGGCTCGAGGTCGATGGCGCTGTGGTCGTGATCGTCGTTCGCGAGCTCGTCAAGGACGAGTCCTGCACCGGCGTAGCCCATCGCCTCGCCCGGCTGAGCCACCGTGGTGAGGGGTGTGGGACTGTCCCAGGACGCCTGGTTGTCGTCGTAGCCCACGATCGCGAAGTCCTCGGGGATGCGCAGGGAGGTCCGGGAGCGCACTGCTTGGGCGATGCCGGCCGCCACGAGGTCTGCCATCGCGAACACGGAATCGATCTCCCCTGCCTCGATGCGAGGCACCAGAGCGAGGCCCGCGGCGAATCCGTGCGCACGCGTGAGCCCCTCGACGGCGTGCACAGCCGCCGCGCTCGCCTGATGGCTCGCGAGAACAGCGTCGAAGCCGCGCCGACGTTCGATGATGGGCTGAAGGGTCGCCGGCACATCGATGACGGCGATCCGGCGCCGCCCGATGTCCCACAGGTGCTCCGCCGCGATAGCGCCGCCACGGACGTTGTCGACGTGCACAGAACAGTGAGCATCGTCCTCAGCCGCGTAGTTCAGCAGCACCAACGGCGCCTCGCCGCGGTCCGCCGCCACCACCCGCCGATAATGGCGGGTGTCGTTGAGCGTCAAGAGGGTGCCCATGACGCGCGTCTCCGCGAGCATCCGCAACGCGCGCTGCTCTCGCTCAAGGTCCGCGTCCGTGTTCGCCAGCAGTACGACGGCGCCAGCCTCCGCCGCCCGCTGCTCGACCCCCCGAGCAATGTCGACGAAGAGCGAGTTGCCGAGGTCTGTCAGAACGAGCCCGAGTGCTCGCGTCGAGCCCACCGCCAGCGAGCGAGCGGGGCCATGCGGCGTGTACTGCAGCATCTCGATCGCACGCTCGACTTTGTCGCGTGTGGACTGGGTGACGCGTTCCGGGTGGTTGAGCACGTTGGACACCGTGCCCTGGGACACGCCCGCCAGTGCCGCGACATCCGCGATGCCACTGCGCTCCCGAGTCCCGGGCCTGGTTCGGCGCGGCTGCGCGCCGTTCGCATCGGTGCTCACGAGCCGCACCCTACACCGCGCTCGTCGTCTTGAACCAGGTTCAAAGCATTGCTCCTGGTAGGTCACTAACCAGGGCTTTCGGACATTTGAAGCGTCGCGAAAGCGAGAGCACCCTCGGGACCGCATGACCCTTGGCCTCGGTCAGTCAGCACGCCCCGCCGTCCGTGCAGCAGACGCCCGTCGCAGGCAGGAGCAGCTCGACTCGCGCCGCCGCGGTCGAGTCTCCGGCGATCGCCGCCGCGACCGACCGCACCTGCTCGTAGCCGGTGGCAAGCAGGAAGGTCGGCGCGCGGCCGTAGCTCTTCATCCCGACCACGTAGAGCCACTCCTCGGGATGCGAGAGCACCTCGGCGCCGTGAGGCTCCACAGTGCCGCAGCTGTGGATCGTCGGGTCAATCAGCGGTGCGAGACGCACCGGGCACTCGAGCGCAGCGTCGAGCTCTAGTCGCACTTCGCGCAGCATGTCCAGATCGGGTCGGAAGCCTGTGGCGCCGGCCACCGCGTCGACTGTGAGCCGCCGCTCCCCCGTCTCGTCCGCGGCGATCACGTCAAGCCGCCCATCATCGGCGGGCTCGACACGCGACACCTCGAAGGCGCGCTCGAAGCGCACCAGCCCCGCGTCGACGGCCTCGCGCAGTCGCGTGCCCAGCGCCCCGCGCTCGGGGAGCTCATCTGCATCCTCGCCGCCGAACAGCCGACGTGCGGATCGCCCGCGGATAGCCCAGATCACCTCCGTGCCGGGCTCGTCTCGCGCGAGCTCGACCAGCGAGAGCAGCGTGTTCGCCGCGGAGTGGCCCATGCCGATCACGAGCGTCGTCCTGCCTGCGACACGCGCGCGGTCCGCTCCCAGCACATCGGGCAGAGGCCCGAGCATCCATGGCGCAGCCTCCGCCTCACCCGGCGCCGCCAGCCCGGATGCGCCGATCGGATTGGGCGTGGTCCACGTGCCCGAGGCGTCGATCACGGCGGCCACACGCACGTCGCTCACGCCACTCTCAGTCTCGACGCGCACCACCAGCGGCCGCCGTTCGCGTCCGAGAGTCCTGGTCTTGTCGACGCCCTCGCGCATCACCGCCGTGACGCGTGCGCCGTAGCGGATGCGCGGCGCGAGACGAGGCGTCGCGGCAAGCGGCTCGAGGTACTCGCGCACCAGTTCCGCGCCGGTGGGGCTGCGGTCGAGGTCCGGCTCCGTCCATCCCGACTCCTCGAGCAGGCGACGCGCGGCGGCATCGATGTCGTAGCGCCACGGCGAGAACAGGCTGACATGGCCCCACTCGCGGATCGAGGCGCCAGCCGCGGGGCCAGCCTCGAGCACGAGCGGACGCTTGCCGCGCTCGAGCAGATGCGCCGCGGCCGCGAGCCCCACGGGGCCCGCGCCGATGACGGCCACGGGAAGGGAATCATCAAGAAGAGAGATCACAACCAGCATTATTAACAGCCGATGCTGTTAATAGCAACCGCATGTGTCACACTGAGGGCATGGCCACCTCGATCGACGTCGCCCTGCTCCCAACCTCCGGCGCCGAACGCGCCCGCGCGGATGCAGAGCAGCTCGCTCCGCTGCTCAAGGCGCTCGCCGACCCCACGCGCCTGCACCTCGTCATGCTGCTGGCGCAGGAGCCACGTACGGTACGAGAGCTCACCGACGCGACCGGACTGACGCAGACGCTCGTCAGCCACCACCTCGCACCGCTGCGAGATCAGGGCCTGGTCACCATTACCCCGCGGGGTCGCGCGAATGTGTACTCGCTGTGCTGCGAGGCGCTTGGCGCTCCGGTGCGGGCACTCGCCACCGTCGCCAGCACTACCCCGGCCGGCCAGCAGGCCTGCTGCACGCCGTAGCGGGACTCAGCCCGCGCATCGGCCGAACGTGGGCGGCCGCCCCGCCCGCGCATCGGCCGTCAACCAGGCAGGCGCCTCAGCGCCGCAGCATTCGCGGCACTACCAGCACCAACGCTGCCCCAGCGATGACCTCCGCGAGAGCGAAGCCTGGCGTGTCGACCACGTCTCCCAGGACGCGGCGCGCGCTCTTGTGAACGATCCCGCCCTTCACGCGACCGTCCTCAGTCCGCGGCATCGCGAGCGAGACCACGCCGTGGTTGAGCAACGTGAGCCCCGCAGTGCGGGAGACGGTGATGGTGATCTTTGATCCGGCCATGTCTCAGTCTCCCAGAACGATCGCGAGCGACGCGAGCTCGTCCTCGGTGAGGTCGATCTCGGCGGCACCGGCGGAGTCCAAGATCGAGCTCGGACGTGACGCGCCGGGGATCGGGATGACGACGTCGGAGAGCGACAGCTCCCACGCCAGCACGGCCTGCTGGGGCGAGATCCCGCGCGCGTCCGCGACGTCCTGGAAGGGCTTGTGCAGCGTGCCCACGTCCGCGGCCGAGCGGATCCCTCCCAGGGGACTCCACGGCAGGAAGGCAACGTCCAGCTCCGCGCACAGCTCGAACTCGGGGTAGCTGGAGACGAACTTGGGCGAGAACTGGTTCTGAACGCTCGCGAGACGCCCGCCCAGCACCTCGTTGGCCTCGCGGATCTGCGCAGGGTTCGCGTTGGAGATACCGGCCATTTGGATCACGCCCTCGTCGAGCAGCTCTGCGAGCGCGCCGATCGAGTCCGCGTAGGGCACGTTGGGGTCCGGGCGGTGGTGCTGGTGCAGACCGATGGCCTCGACACCCAGCCGCTGCGCCGAAGCCTTCGCCGCCTGCTTGAGGTAGGCAGGGTCGCCGTTCTGGTACCACGAGCCGTCGCCTGGCCGCAGGGAACCCGCCTTGGTGGCGATCAGCACCTGGTCACGCACGGCGGCATCCGGGTAGGCCGCGACGGCGCGCGCGATGAGGGACTCGTTGTGCCCCACCTCGCCCGGGTCGCGGTGGTACGCGTCCGCGGTGTCGATCAGGGCGACGCCCGCATCGAGTGCGGCGTGGATGGTCGCGACGGCGCGGGCCTCGTCCGGGCGGCCCTCGATCGACATGGGCATGCCGCCCAGTCCGATCGCACTGACGGTGCGGTCGCCGATCCGGCGCTGCTGCATGGGAACTCCTCGTGGGTGGGGTGGTCCACGATCGAAGGTAGCGGGTGGGCTCCGGGGAGCCAAGCCGGGCCGCGTGGTGCCGCGGCGCAGACGGCGCGCGTACCGCAGGCACCGCCGCGCCTACTCGGCGACCGCGACCTCCAGGGGCCCCACGGTCGGCGTCCCGATGACCGCGCCCTCGCTCAGCCGCACCAGACAGTGCGCGTAGGTGTCGTCGTCGAGGCGCCACACCACCGCGGCAGAGCCTGACCCCGACTCCGAATAATCCGCGCCGAAGCCGCGAAGCCCGTCCTGCTGCTCATCGGTGAGCTCGTCGAACGGCACCGCCTCGCCATGGGTCTCGGCGACGGCGTAGTAGTCGAGCATCTCGTCGGGCTCGTAGATCTCGCCGCTGACGATCGCGGGTCCGTCGGTCTCGGCGTATACCGTCTCGCACGCCTCGACCATGGCGCCCTCGACCTCGCTCGGGCCGTCGGTGAACAGCGTCCAGCCGAACGCGAGCCCAAGTACCAGGACCGCAACTCCACCCGCAGCCGCTACCGGCACCCAGGTGCGCGGACGCTCGGGCCTCTCCTCAGACATGCGACCAGCCTACGATGGCGTCATGGACGCCTGGGACGACCTGCGCACGAGCAAGAAACTGGGCCTCGCGCTCGGCGGTGGCGGCGTGCTCGGAGCCGCCCACGTGGGCGTCCTGCAGGTCCTGAAGGAGCGCGGGCTGCGGCCCACCGTCATCGCCGGCACCTCGGCGGGCTCGGTCATCGGCGCCGCGCACGTGATCGGCATCGATCCGTACGACCTCGAGGAGCGGGTGTGCCGGTCCTCCTGGGGGACCTTCGGCAGCTTCACCGCCAAGCCCGGGCTGGGCCTGATGACGGCCGATGCGCTGCGCGAGACCGTTCGCCGCGTCGCCGGGGAGATACGGATCGAGGACATGCCGATGCGCTTCGCGGCGGTAGCCGCGGACGCCGACGCTCACGAGGCCGTGGTGCTCGATCACGGACCGCTGCAGGAGGCTCTCGCGGCATCGATCGCGGTGCCCGGGGTCTTCCGGCCCGTGCACATTGACGGGCGCACACTCATCGACGGCGGCGTGGTGCAGAATCTCCCCATCGAGGCCGCGTTCGGCCTGGGCGCGGATCACGTGATCGCGGTGCGGCTCGCGCCGGAGTGGGACGGGGTGGGCGGAGTCGACACGTCGCTGCAGGTCCACGAGTGGGTGATCCATCCCGACGTCACCCTGATCCGCCCGATCCTCGAGCACCGGTCCCAGTGGCTGCCGCGAGACCTGCCGGGTCTCATCGCGTTGGGCCGCGAGGCGGCCGAGCGCGCACTCGCCGACTATCCCGTCGTCAACGAGCCTCCACTGCGCGACGAGCCCATCATGCCGCCGGAAGATGAGGGAACGCCTGGGCAACCGCGGGGTATCGCACGGTTCCTGCATCGACATTGAGACCTCGCGCGAGCGCCGGGTCTGCGACGAGCGCCTGGGCGGCGCCGGCCGCGAGCGCCTCGACGTAGGGAAAGGTCACGTGCGTCAGTGCCGCCGTCGAGGTGGCGCCGACCGCGCCAGGCATGTTCGCCACGCAGTAAAACGTCGAGTTCGCCACCCGATAGACAGGGTCGTCGTGCGTGGTGGGGCGGGAGTCCTCGAAGCATCCCCCCTGGTCGATCGCGATATCAACCAGAACGGAGCCGGGCCTCATGCGCGCGACGGTCGCATGGCTGACCACCTTGGGCGCCGGGCGACCGGGCACGAGCACCGCGCCCACGATGAGGTCCGCCTCGAGCGCCTCGCGCTCGACCGCCTCCGGGGTCGACACGACCGTACGGACGCGCTCCCCGTGCTGTGCCTTGACCGCGGCGAGGCGACGTTCGTCGAGGTCCAGCACCACAGCATCGGCCCCCATGGCGACCACCTGCGCGAGTGCCGCGGAGCCCGCGACTCCCCCGCCGATCACCACGACGCGAGCGCCGGGCACCCCCGGCGCACCCGGCAGCAGCACTCCCCTGCCGCCCTGCGGGCTGAGCAGGTGGTGGGCACCTTCGGTCGCGGCCAGCCGGCCTGCAATGACACTCATGGGGGTGAGCAGCGGCAGCGAGCCGTCCTCGAGCTGGACGGTGTCGTACGAGAACGCCGTGGTGCCGGCATCGACGAGGGCTCGCGCGAGTGGCTCGTTCGCGGCGAGGTGCAGGAACGTGAACAGGACGTTGTCGCGCAGCAGCCGGTACTCGGCGGGGACGGGCTCCTTGACCTTGAGCACCAGGTCGCGATCCCAGGCGCCCTCGGTGCCGACGATGGTCGCGCCGGCCGCGCGATAGTCATCGTCAGGGAGGAATGCCGCGGCGCCCGCGCCCGCCTCGATCGCGACCTCGTGGCCCTGGGCAGTCAGGAGCGCCGCCCCCTCCGGGGTGAGCGCCACGCGCGTCTCGCGGTTCTTGGTCTCCTTCGGCACGCCGATGCGCATGTCGCCTCCTGTCTCGCGCCGCATGAGGGATCGCCCCATGAGCCGCTCGTCACGGCTCCGGGTCGCGGTGCCGTGTTCCCTGGTTCCAGCCTGCTACTCGCGGGCTCTCTTGCCAACAGGTGCGTACGGCGCGCCTGGTGGCCGCACGGCCTGTTCGCCGCGCCGCCTGCGCCCGCGCCACCGGTGCGCCGCGCCACCCCTTCTACACACACCTGGGACGGAAGTGAGCGTTGTGACGCAGGTGCACACCCACGGGCCCCATGAGTCACATGCGCACCAGGCGTGTGTAGAACGGGTCGGCACCCTCCCGCCGGCAGGTGTGACGACCGTGCGCGCCCCATCGGCGCAGCAGCCATGACGGATCGGGATCGGCGCCTGGGACCTTGTGCCCGCGTATGCCGCGCGTGCGTGTGATTGAATCGTTTCATACGCCGGCGATGACGCCGCGCCGACACCCAAGGAGACCGACATGACCGACCCGAAGCCCACCCTCGACGAGCTCATCGAGCAGATCGGCGAGTCCGGAGCCCGCATCTGCGACATCGACGCCTCGGAGGCCGGCGCCGGCAACATCTCCGTCTACATGGGCTGGGACGTCGAGGTGCGCCGCCATTTCCCCAACGCCGAGGAGATCGAGCTGCCCGTCCCCGCGCCGTCGCTCGCCGGTGGAACGGTGCTCGCGACCGGCTCGGGGCGCCGTCTGCGCCAGATCGAGCGCGAGCCGCTCGCGTCGATCGGCGCTGTGAAGGTGCACGAGGGCGGCCTCACCGGCACGCTCTACACCTCGAACACCCGTCGCTTCCAGCGCCTGACGTCCGAGTTCAACTCGCACCTGGCTGTGCACGAGGACCAGGTGGCCGCCCGCGGCATCGACTTCCAGGCCGTGGTGCACGCCCAGCCCCCGCACCTCACCTACCTGAGCCACATCCCCGCCTACCGCGACACCGAGCGCATGAACCGCGCGATCCTGCGCTGGGAGCCGGAGACCATCGTGTCGCTGTCCGACGGCATCGGCGTGCTGGAGTTCATGATCCCCGGGTCGCAGGAGATGGGTGACGCGAACGTCGCCGGCCTGCGCGAGCACGAGATCACGCTGTGGTCCAAGCACGGCACGATGTCCCGCTCGGACATCTCGGTCTACCGGGCCGTGGACCGCGTCGAGTACGCGGAGACGGGCGCCAAGTACGAGTACATGGACCTCGTGGCCGGCAGCCGCGCCGAGGGCTTGTCCCGCGAGGACATCGCGACAGTCGCGAACACGTTCGGCATCACGTCACGCTGGCTCTGAGCTTCCCCAGGAGGGGACATCCCGGACCCCATCCCCCGCACGGGTGAGGGATGTCCCCCTCCGCAGGCCGCCACGAAGCACCCGTGCGGCCGATGCGCGCGCACCCTTGCGCTTCATACGCTTCCAGGCATGACGTCCACCGCGGACGTCGGGAAGCACTGAAGCCAAGGAGAAGCCATGACCTCGACCACGCGCCACCGCATCCTCGGAGCGGCAGCCCTCGGAGCGGCAGTCGCAACACTTGCCGGCTGCTCGTTCGTCGGCACCGACCTCGACGGGGTCACAGACACCGAGAGCCGCGCCGTCGACGCGTTCGACCGCGTGGAGGTCAACGGCTCGAGCGACGTCGACATCGTCGTGGGCAAGGAGCGCTCGGTCATGGTGACCGGGGACACCGCGCTGCTCGACCGCGTCCTGACCCTGGACGGCCCGGACGGCATCTGGGGCTGGACCGCCAGTGACGTGCACTACGCGATCACGGTGCCGGCCCTGACCGACCTCGAACTGTCCGGCTCCGGCGACATCTCGGTCACCGGGGTGGACTCCAGCGCGCTCGGCGTCGAGCTCAGCGGCTCGGGCGATATCCAGCTCGCGGGCACGACCGACGAGCTGCGGCTCGAGATCGACGGCTCCGGCCGCATCGAGGCCGCGCGCCTCGCCGCCCACGACGCGACGGTCGACCTGTCGGGGTCGGGAGACGTCACCGTGAACGCGGACACCACCCTCGACGTCGAGGTCTCGGGCTCCGGCGAGGTCACATACCTCGGCACCGCATCGGTGTCCACGGAGATGAGCGGGTCGGGCGAGGTGCGCGCCGGGGAGTAACCAGGGCTGACCGGCCGTACGCTGGCGCTCATGAACGACCTCATTCACCTGCGCGACGCGGGCGTCTCCCTGATCGTCGACCTACGCGACGGCCGCCTTCCCCGCATCCTCCACTGGGGTGAGGACCTGGGCGATATCGATGGACGCGCGCTCGAGCAGCTCGCGATCGCATCCGTCGAGCCCGTCGTGATCGGCGAGTTGGACACCCGGCACGCGGTGTCGATCCTCCCTGAACCGTCGTGGGGCTGGCGGGGGACGCCCGGCCTCGAGGGGCATCGCGACGGCCGCGACCACTCGACGCGCTTCGCCGTCACCGAGACGTCGCACAGCGACGTGGGCACGGCCGATGCGCGGGTCCAGCGGGTCACGGCCACTGCGGCCGATGCGGTGGCCGAGCTGGAGCTCGGCGTCACCGTCGAACTGCTGGGCACGGGCCTGGTGCGCGCACGCGCCACGGTGCGCTCGACCGGCCACGGCAGCTCCGACACGGGCGCGCCGTACACCGTCGACGCACTGAATCTGCTCCTGCCCGTACCGCGCGAGGCGGACGAGATCCTGGACTTCGCCGGCCGCTGGATCCGCGAGCGCACGCCGCAGCGTCTCGCGTTCGTCCACGGCACCCACCTGCGCGAGGGCAGGCGCGGCAAGCCCGGCCACGACACTCCCTTCGTGACCTCCGCGGGCGCCGCAGGCTTCGGGTTCCGCTCCGGGGAGATCTGGGCCACGCACGTCGCGTGGTCCGGTAACACCCGCTGGATCGCCGAACGCGGGATGCACGGCCTGGGACTGATCGGCGGCGGTGAGCTGCCCATGCCGGGAGAGATCCGGCTCGAGCCCGGCGACGAGTACACGACGCCGTGGCTCTACGGCGCGCACTCGACGGAAGGCCTGGACGGCATCTCCGCACGCTTCCACCGCCACCTGCGCTCGCTCCCGTCGCACCCGAGCGGCCCTCGGCCGGTCACTGTCAACACCTGGGAGGCCGTGTACTTCGACCACGACCACGCGAAGCTCTATGCTCTCGCGGACGCTGCCGCCGAGGTGGGCGCCGAGAGGTTCGTGCTCGACGACGGCTGGTTCCGTCACCGCCGCGCGGACAATGCCGGACTGGGCGACTGGTACGTCGATGAGGACCTCTACCCCGAGGGCCTGCGGCCGCTCGCGGACTACGTGCGCTCGAAGGGACTGGAGTTCGGGCTGTGGTTCGAGCCGGAGATGGTCAATCCGGACTCGGACCTCGCCCGCGCGCACCCGGAGTGGATCGCGCAGCCGGAGCTGGCCGCTCGGCGGGACTCCCTAGGACGGGATGCGCGTCTACCGCTCGAGGCGCGACGCCAGCAGGTTCTCGACCTCACCCACCCTGAGGCGTACGCATACATCGAAGAGCGCCTGCACGCGCTGGTCGTGGAACTCGAGCCCGCGTATCTGAAGTGGGACCACAACCGAGATCTGCTCGAGGCCGGGTCGAGCGCCACCGGGCGTGCGATCGTCCACGGACAGACCCTCGCGTTCTACCGATTGCTGGACGGGCTCCACACGGCGTTCCCCGGACTCGAGATCGAGACGTGCGCCGGTGGCGGCGGGCGCGTGGACCTCGAGGTGCTGTCGCGCACGCAGCGCATCTGGGCCTCGGACTGCAACGATCCCCTCGAGCGTCAGCGCATCCAGCGCTGGACCGCCATGCTGGTGCCGCCGGAGATGATGGGCGCCCACATCGGCCCGCCGGCAGCGCACTCGACGGGACGCTCTGCGGGGCTCGACCTGCGCGCCGGCACCGCCCTCTGGGGTCACCTGGGCATCGAATGGGACGTCTCCGGGGCCGATGCGGCCGCGCCTGAGGTGCGAGCGGCACTCCAGCAGTGGGTCGCCCTGCACCAGGAGCACCGGGACCTGCTGCACTCGGGGACCGTGGTCCGCTCGGACCTGCCGGAGCCTGGTCGGTTCCTCCACGGCATCGTCGCGCACGACGGATCCGAGGCCCTCTACGGCTTCGTGGCCACGGACTCCGTGGTCGACAACCCGGTGGGGCTCCTGCGCCTGCCGGGGCTCGACCCCGTGCGGACCTACCGGGTCGAGGGCCTGGGGCCGTTCCAGCCATCCGGGGCCGCGATGCGCGCGCCGACCGTGTGGTGGAGGGACGGTGTTGAACTCTCGGGTCAAGTGCTGGCGGCCCACGGCGTCCAGGCGCCCGGGCTCAACCCGGAGGAGATGCTGCTAATCCGCGTCCGCGCGGTGAACTGAGCAAGGAGACTGCCCACCCCCACACGAGCGAAATGGGCCCGAATCGCTCACCTAGGGGCCAAGGCGAGCGAAATGGGCCCATTTCGCTCGCGCAAGAGGGGTCGGGGGAGGCGCGTCAGCCGCGTGAACTGCGGTACACGTCGCCCGTGGACCAGTAGCCGGCGCTGTAGACACCGAGGGCATCCGTGCCCGGAAGATACTCCCAGTGCCACGGCTCCCACTTGGACGACTTCGCCCAACCGGGGTTGACCCATCCCCACGTGCGGCCGTTCTCCTCGAGCCACGACTTGGTGTAGCCGCTGGCATCGGAGCGGCACAGGTCGATCGCCAGCCCCCAGCCGTGGACGGACTTGCCCGGCGTGGCCGCGAGCCACCCCTGGGAGGCCTTGGTCGCGTACTGACCCGACAGCGTGCGGTACGAGTCCGACAGGCAGATGTCGCGCCCGAACTCCTGCTTGAAGCGGTGATTGAGCTCGGCGAAAGCCACCGCGGCGTCGTTGCGCAGCGTCTCGCCGCCGCCGATGCTGCACAGCGAGTCCTGCGTGAGGCGGCCGTTGCGCCCCTCCCAACCGACGGTCGGGTCGCAGCCCGGCAGGTACTGGCTGATGTCATACTGCGCTGCGGACGCGAGCGCGACCGCGCCATCGTAGGCATCAGGAAGAGGCAACTCAGAGGTCACCAGCTGCGGGCCGTCGCCCAAGAGGGCACGAGCGGTCGAGGGCGCCTCGCCAGCGACGACGCCGGGGACGGACTCTGCCGCACCGGCGTTGGGCGTGATGGTCCCGACCATGGGGTAGACCACCATGGCGAGGATGAATCCAGCGAGAACGCCTCCGCGGGTGAGGACCTTGCGGCGCCGGTGGGTGGAACGCACCTGGATCTCCTGCGTGCGCTCGATGCGACGGACCTTGCGCGAGCGGTGCCCCGGGACGGGCGCAAGCGCGTCGGCGTCCGTGCTCACACGAGCCTCCTGGGTCCATCGTTGCCATCGTCGCGCCGGAGGATTCTCCGGAACGTTGCGTGCGATTGTAACCAAACGGTAACGGTGCTGGCCAGCCGCAGACGAAACGATGTGTCCCACACCACATGACACGGTGCGAAAGTTTCGCGTTCAGCCCCCGGATTCGCGGGCCATCTCGTCGCGAACCTCGCCCACCAGCTCCTCGAGGATGTCCTCGAGGAACACCAGTCCCTCCGAGGTGCCGTCGCTCTCGACGCTCGCCAGATGGGCGCCCGAGCTGCGCATCAGCGCGAGGATCGTCTCGACGTCCTCGTCCCGGCCCACGACCGGCAGGTCGCGCACGCGCCAGTCCTGAATGGGCTCCTCCCTCTCGCCAGGGCGCGCGAAGAGCGCATCCTTGAGGTGGAGATAGCCCACGAAGCGCCCCTGCGCGGTCACGGGCAGGCGCGAGTAGCCCGACTCCGCGACCGCCTGCTCGAACTCGTCGACGCTCACTCCGTGCGCCACCGCCGTCACCTTCGCCGCCGGCACCATCACGTCCGCCGCCTTGTGGTCGGAGAACTCGATCGCCCCCGTGAGCAGACCCGTGGGATCCGACAGCGTGCCCTCCTGATTCGAACGCTCGACGATCGAGTGCACCTCGTCCGCGGTGAACGCGCTGGTGACCTCGTCGCGCGGCTCGACGCCGACCATCCGCAGCAGGCAGTTCGCGATCCAGTTCAGGGCGCCGACCACGGGTCGCAGCACGCGCGAGATCCACACCAGCGGCGGGCCGAAGACCAGGGCGGCGCGGTCGGGGCGGGAGACGGCCGCGTTCTTGGGCACCATCTCGCCCACCACCACGTGCAGACCCACCACGATCACCAGCGCCACCGCGACGGCCACCGCATGGGCCGCGCCCTCGGGGAGCCCCCACTCGTGGAATGGCCCTTCGAGGGCGTGCGCGATCGCGGGCTCGGCCACGACTCCCAGAGACACCGAGCACACGGTGATGCCCAACTGTGCGCACGCCAGCATCAGGGACACGTTCTCCATCGCCCACAGCACGGAGCGGGCGGCGCGGGACCCTTCCTCCGCGAGAGGCTCGATCGAGCTGCGACGCGCGGAGATGACGGCGAACTCGGCGCCGACGAAGAAGGCATTCGCGAGCAGCAGTCCGACGACCGCGGCGACCATCCCCAGGCTCATGACTCGTCACCGGCCTCGGACACGACCGGCGTGAGCCGCACGCGGTCGATGCGCCGCCCGTCCATCCGCTCGACGCGGATCAACGCGTCGTCGCACGCGACCTCGTCGCCCACCTCCGCGACGCGTCCGAGCCGCGCCATCACGAAGCCCGCGACCGTCTCGTACGCAGGCGACTCGGGCACGCACAGCGCGGTCGCTTCCTCCACCTCGTCGGGCCTCAGGTCGCCGGGCACCACCCACGCGCCCCCGGGCGTGCGGTGGGCCGCCACGCGGCGGCGATCGTGCTCGTCCGCGACCTCGCCCACCAGCTCCTCGACCACGTCCTCGAGCGTCACCAGCCCCGCCGTGCCCCCGTACTCGTCCACCACGACGGCGCATTGCGGCCCGGCCTCGCGCAGCTCGACCAGCAGCGGCCGCATGGACATCGTCTCGGGCACGGTGGGCGCTTCGACCATGAGCTCGGCGACAGGCGTGCTCTCGCGCTCGTGGAAGGGCACCGCGATCGCAGCACGCAGGTGCACCATGCCGAGGACGTCGTCGATCCCGTAGCCGAGCACCGGAAACCGCGAGTGACCGCTCGCCCGCGCCAGGGCCAGGACGTCCGCGGCGCTGGCGTCACGCGCGAGCGTCTGCATGCGGGTGCGGTCGGTCATGACGTCGATCGCGGTGAGGTCGTCGAGCTCGATGGTGTTCTTGAGGAGCAGAGCCGTCGACGGCGCGAGGGTGCCGGCCTCGGCGGAGCGCCGCACCAGCGCGGCGAGCTCCTGCGGCGACCGCCCTCCGGACAGCTCCTCGCGCGGCTCGATCCCCATGAGCCGCAGGATCCCGTTCGCACTGCGGTTGAGCAGGGAGATCAGCGGGCGCAGCGAAGCGGTGAACGCCAGCATCCACGGCGCGACCACGCGCGCAGTGCGACCGGGGTCCGCGAGCGCCGCGTTCTTGGGCACCAGTTCGCCCACGATCATCGAGAAGGCGTTCACGAGCACGAGCGACACGGCGCCCGCGATGCCGGCGACGGCTCCGCGCGCGAGAGGCGTGGTCGACAGCGGCACCTCCAGGAGCGAGACCAGCGCCGGCTGGGCGGTGTAGCCCAGCAGAACCGTCGTGAGCGTGATGCCCACCTGCGCGCCGGACAGCTGCGTCGACAGCCGCTTGAGCGCGCGCCGGACGCGACGGCCAGCCCGGTCGGAGTCGTCGACGTGCGCGGGGTCGAGCGCGACCAGGGAGAACTCCGCGGCGACGAAGACCGCAGTGCCGACGGTGAGCAGGACGCCGAGTCCCACCAGCAGCCACGCCGTGGTCATGACGTATGACTGTCAGAGTCCATAGTGAGGACCAGCATAGCCACGCCTGCGCGCGCGTCGAAGGTCCCGCTACCATCGGCACGGAGTCGAGCACCCCCGGAGGATCATGGAACCGCGATCGGTCGAGGTCGCGTCGTTGACGAAGCGCTACGGCGCCGTCACCGCCGTCGACGATCTCAGCTTCGAGGCGCGGCCGGGGCGCGTGACCGGGTTCCTGGGGCCCAACGGCGCCGGAAAGTCGACCACGCTGCGCATCCTGGTGGGCCTCGTCGCGGCGAACCATGGCTCGGCGACCATCGGCGGCG
>ENA-ORCV01000627-ORCV01000627.1-marine-metagenome-genome-assembly--contig:-NODE-627-length-19037-cov-2.856593_pt1 | contig 19037 bp, 16 predicted proteins | sample MGYA00237779_ERZ508509 | MGnify/ENA primary metagenome ERZ508509 (study PRJEB26180, sample SAMN06268772) | marine metagenome | isolation source: Bioluminescent Bay, La Paraguera, Puerto Rico | place... | reverse complement strand
TCTCGAGCTCGCCGAGCCGCAGTTGGAGGTCGGCCAGCCGGGCGGTCATCTCGGTGACCGTCTCCTGCACGTCGTAGGAGGATATGTGGGCCAGTTCCTGGCCCTCGCGTACCTTCTCGTAACGATCGACATCGAGGGTCTCGACGGCGGCGAGAAATTCGCTGGACAGATTGATGGATTCGGCGAGCACGATGCCCTTGCTCTGCAAATAGAGATGGGGCCCGAGAAACAGGTTGGCGAGCCAAAGGGCGCCGGCGCCGAGGAGGCCGAGATACAGGTACTGGGTCCAGCGCTGCCGCCGGCCGCGCACCTCGGTCTTCGTGCGGTCGATGCTCTCGCGGGCGCGCAGGCGGGTCATATGCCTCATGTGATGTCCACCTGGTCCATGACCCGGCGCGGCACGTACGGGTCTCGGTAGGAGCTGCGCAGAGCGATTTCGCCGAATACTGCGACCAGCCGGAGAAAGCGCATCAGAAATCCGCCGAGCAGCACGTAGACGGGCAGATAGGGAAGCAGGCCGATCTGGTTCGGCCGGGCCGACACGATCGTCGCCGCAAGCAGCGAGACCAGCCCGACGATCAGATAGATCGGGAAAATCGCAACCAGCAGGACCCAGGCGAAGGAGCCGAAGCTCCAGAACAGCCAGCCGAGATAGCCGACGAAGACGGCAGACAGACCGACGTCGAACAGCAGCGGGTCGAGGCTTCCCACGACGTCGCGCCAGGCGAACCCGATACGGAACGGATTGAAGACGCCGCGATGCTTGCGCGCCCACAGCGCGATGGCACCACGATCCCAACGCATGCGCTGGCTGAACAGGGCGGGCAGGTTGTCGGGCACGTCGGTCAGGCACCAGGCGTCGGCGGCAAACCGGATCCGCCAGCCGGCGCGGCGCAGCTTCAGTGTGAGATCGGCGTCCTCGCCGACCTCGACGTCATAGCCGCCGACCGACTCGAGCGCCTCGCGCCGGAACACGCCGAAGGCGCCCGAAACGATCGTCAGTGTGCCGAACGCGTCGCTCGCCTGCCGCCCCATGCCGATCGACAGCAGGTACTCGATCGCCTGGGCGCGGGTGGTCAGCGAGACATCGGCGTTGCGCAGGCCGATATTGCCGCCGACCGCGCCGACCGCCGGATCGTCGAAATAGGCCAGGATCTTCTCGATCGCGTCCCGGTCGAAGCTGCAGTCGGCGTCGACAATGGCGATGAACGGCGCCCGGCAGACCGATATGCCGAGATTGATGGCAGCGCTCTTGCCGCCGCGCACGTCGAGCGAGATCGCCTTGGCGATCACGCCTTCCTTTTCAAGCCGGCTCGCAACCGCGCGCATCAGATCCGTCGAACCGTCGTCGATGACGACGAGTTCGATCGACCCGGGTGCGGCATGCATCAGGGACTGTTCGCGCAGCGAGCGGACGCAGGCCTCGATCGCGTTTTCCTCGTTGTGACCGGCAATGACGACGCTGACCAGCGGGTGATCGTCGGCAACACGCGCCAGAGTCTGGCTCGGAACCGCGCGCCTGAAGCTCCGGCGCACATGCATCGCGCCGACGACGACGACGGTCAGGCCGTAGCGGGGCAGATCGAACAGCAGGAAGAACAGGAACATCGTCACTGCGTCGACCGTGTCGAGTTCGAACAGCAGGTCGAGGCCGGTCTGGATCTGGTCGGCAATCATGACGGAACCGGGGCGATGTCGGCCGTCATTGCAGGGCCTGGAGCGCCTGGAGCGCCTGCGGTCGGGAAATCACTTCGGCGTCCAGCGCGACGTTGCTGTCGATCGTGTCCCTGACGGCGGCCTTGAACCGGCTGAGCACCGCGCGCACGCCCGCTTCGTCGGTCTCGGGGAACAGCACGACGAAGCCGTTGCTGCCATAGGCGGTGAACAGGTCGGGATCGCGCAGGTCCTCGCCAAGCAGGTCGACGACGCGCCGGACGATCCGGTCGGCGGCGAGCGCCCCCTCGTCCCTGTTCAGGGTCTCGCGGTTCAGGATTTCGATCCGGGCGATCGTCAGCGGCCGCTGGTAGCGTTCGGCCACCTTGAGGCTCTCGCTCGCCAGCAGCGCGAATTCGCGGCGGGTGAGGCTTCGGTTGTGCGGCGAAATCAGGTCGTCGAGATCCGAACTCGGCAGTGCGCCCGCCATCAGCGCCGAGACCCCGTCGGGGGTGATGTCGTAGTGGTACCAGTCGACCTGGTCGGTGTGCTCGGCCTCGGAGACGGCCGCGCAGTCCATGCAGGCAAAGGACACGTCCGGGTTCTGGGTGGAGTCCGAGCAATCGCGGCAGACGACGATTTCGCCGGGCTTGGCATAGTCCACACCGTAGTGTTCGAGCTTGCGGCGACACTTCGGGCAGACCAGCGACCAGTTTTGTTCGAAGGCGGATTCGGGTGCGTGACAGCCGCAGGAAAAGTGATGGACCAGATCCTCGTCGTGCAGATTGCCGCTGCCGCAGTCCGGGCAGCTTTCATAAGCGTTGAGCCGGTGCGACCGGCAACGGCCGCAGGCATGCAGGCGCTGGAAGAAGCGGCGGCGCAAAAGGCCGCTGAGAACCAGGTCCTCCAGCATGCCGACAAGACCCGACACCGGTCCGAGCATCGGATACCAGACGGCCTCGGGCAGCGCAGGATTCCAGGCCGCCGCAAGCGGGGCGGCGCGGGTGTGCGCGAAGGCAAGCACCGTGAGCCTCGCAGCGTCGGGGCCGGATCCGAGATCGGGCAGGCGCGACAGTTCCCGGGTTATGTCGGAAAATCGCTCGGTCATTTCGGCCAGCGCCTGCGGATCGGCGCGTTCGGCGGCGAAATCCCGTCGGATCGTCTGATTTCCGGCGAAATCGGCGACCGGCGCAAGCCGCAGCCGCCGGTCGTCCAAGATCCGGTCCATCGTGTCAGGCTCGATCTTGTCGAACAGCGCAATGGCGTCGAAGCCGGCGGATTCGTCGGGGACACAGACCAGGTTACCGGGCAGGGAGGGTGGCACGGACTGGCCGGGGGTAAACAGGCGAAACGACATTCCGGCTAATCCGACTCAACACTACGCGTTACTGATGTACCAGCGACCGGGCACGATCTTTAGTTGCCTAATGGCTTCCCCATTAACTGACGGTTTGAGTAAAAAGATCGCTAACCGCGCGGAATTTGCAGTTTTCCGGTTGGGATGCACCGCGGAACCGGCAGCGATTCCGTTGGTCAGGCAGCTCAGGCCGCCGCCAGCAATCCGGATCCGGCGGCGCGCAGGCTGACGGCCTCGCCGATGTGGATGCGTCCGACCGAGTCGGCCCCGTCGAGATCGGCCAGCGTGCGGGCGACGCGCAGGACCCGGTGGAAGCCGCGTGCGGTGAGGCCGAGGGTTTCGGAGGCATCGCGCAGCAGCGCCAGACCGGCCGCATCGGGCCGGGCGATCTCCTCGAGCCGGCTCGCCGGGCAGGCCGCATTGGTGCGCACGGAATCCAGCCCCAGCGCGGCGTAGCGTGCGGCCTGCCTGTCGCGGGCCGACGCCACGCGGTCGGCGACCTCGGCGCTGCCTTCGGCCGGCGGCGGCAGGATCAGGTCGGCGGCGGTGACGGCAGGCACTTCCAGCCGGATATCGATCCGGTCAAGCAGCGGACCGGATATCCGCGCCTGGTAGTCGGCGGCGCAACGCGGCCCGCGCCGGCAGGAATGACCGGGCTCGCCGGCCATGCCGCAGCGGCACGGGTTCATCGCGGCGATCAGCTGAAAGCGGGAGGGATAGGTGACCCGGTGCATTGCCCGGGCAATGACCGTTTCGCCGGATTCCAACGGCTGGCGCAGGGAATCGAGCACCTGCGGGGTGAATTCCGGCAGTTCATCGAGAAACAGGACGCCATTGTGGGCAAGCGACACCTCGCCGGGCCGCGCCTTCGGGCCGCCGCCGACCATCGCCGCCATCGAGGCGGAATGATGCGGATCGCGAAACGGCCGCTCCACCGACAAATGCCCATTGGCCAGGACGCCGGCGATCGACTGGATCATCGAGACTTCGAGCAGCTCGGCCGGGCTCAGATCCGGCAGGATGCCCGGCAGCCGCTGGGCCAGCATCGACTTGCCGGCGCCGGGCGGTCCGATGAACAAGAGATTGTGGCCGCCGGCCGCGGCGATCTCGAGCGCCCGCTTGGCGTTTTCCTGGCCGCGGATCTCGTTGAGGTCGCGGTTCGGGCCGTCCAGCGCGCGAACCGCCGGCTGCGGCCGCGACAGAACCTGGGTTCCCTTGAAGTGATTGGCGATCTGGATCAGGTCGCCGGGGGCAAGCAGCGCCATGTCGGGGCTCGCCCAGGCGGCCTCCGCGCCGCTGCCGGCCGGACAGATCAGCCCGAGATCCATGCCGTTGGCGCCAATGGCGGCGGGGAGGACGCCGTTGACCGGCGTGATGCGTCCGTCGAGCGCGAGTTCGCCGAGCACGCACCATTCGGCAAGCGCATCCGCCGGCAGGGCACCGATCGCCGCCATCAGGCCAACGGCGATGGGCAGGTCGAAATGGCTGCCTTCCTTTGGGAGATCGGCGGGGGCGAGATTGACGGTGATGCGCTTGGGCGGCAGCGCCAGCCCGACCGCGGTCAACGCGGCGCGGACCCGTTCGCGGCTTTCCGCCACCGCCTTGTCGGGCAGGCCGACGATCGAGAACGCCGGCAGGCCGGGGGCGATCTGGACCTGGACGTCGACACGCCGGGCCTCGATGCCGACGAATGCGACCGTAGCGACCCGTGCGACCATGCCATGCCCTCCCGCGTTGTTCACGCCCGGGAAGGCTACAGCTTCAGATTGCGAAATGGTGATTATATCTTTGACACACCACGACCTAGGATCGTTAGGTGTGGACAAAGCGCGAACGTGCGACTCGCGACTCGAACCGGAATCGCCTATGGTGTGTCATCTGCGATCAACAACCGCCGGGAGAGAGTCATGGCATCGGAAGACCGCTGGAAAACCACCATGGATGCAGAGTTTAACCCAGGCTATTCAGCCACAAACATGCCTAATCCAGACGGGCGCACCGCGATTGCCGCCGAATACTCCGCTTATCAGTTGTTCAAGATTCGCACGGCGCTAGAAGGAATCAATGCGTCGTTGGCTTTGATTGCCAGCAAGAAATAACCTCCCACCAATGGGAGTGCGGCTTGTCCTGATTGGACATCATCTCGCCCCATAGTTGGAAGGCGGCCCAAAGTGGCATGCCGGCCCGCAACATGTCGTCTACGTCCGGCAATCCCGTCGCTTTGCTCATTTCGATTGCCTCTTCTGGTCGCCCTTCGGCGGCTTGGCTTTGCTGATCCGCCGGAGGGTCTCGTCAAATCGCTCCTCGGATTCATCGGCGCCTAATTTACGGGCGGCATCCTTGAATTTGTCTAGTTGACTTTTAGTCGGTTTCTGGTCTGACATCTGCACATGCACTTTGTTTATGTTGACGATTCTGGCGACAATACTACTGCTTGCTTTTCTGCGCTTATCATCCCAGCCGACCAATGGCGGGAATGCTTGGGCCGCCTACTGGATGTTCGGAAAACAATGCGGTCATCCGATGGCGTGCGCGTCAAGCACGAGATGCACGCAACCGATTGGGTCGGCGGAAAGGGCCGCATAGCGAGGTGGCCAATATCCAAGCAGCGCCGCGCTCAACTCTATGACTATTTTTTGTCTGGTATCGCTATGCTCCCAGGAGCCCAGCTAATAAATGCAGTTTCGCCAAAGGGCCGCGAGAGCATCATTTTTGAGCGAATGCTCAATCGTATCCAGGTGAATGTCAAAAAGTCCGGATCTCAGGCGGTGGTGTTCTGCGACGAGGGCAAAAGCTACGACAAAATTCGCCGGCGGCTGGGCATCTACAACTACATTCCGTCGCAAAGGGGTGGCTGGGGAGACGGGCAGCCGGCAAAGAACCTTCCAACTGATCGGATACTGGAAGACATCACCTACCGAGACTCAAAACAATCCGTCTTGATTCAAGCGGCAGATGCTTGCGCTTTTGCGCTTCTCCGCCACGAGCGTCATTTGGAATCGAAGAACGCGCTGGGGCTCCACCGATCCTTCTTTCTCCTTGACCCCATTATAGTGAAACAGGCGTTCGGGAGGGATCCTCACGGCATTATCCGCGACAATTAGAAAACCCCGCCGAAGCGGGGTTTTCATTTGCGGCCGCGCCGGTTGGCCACCTTCGCGACTCCTAGCGCAGCAACTGTTATGTAGCAGATTCCGCTACAAGAATCAAGGGTTATTTCGCCTGCGAAACATTTTTTTCCAGAGCGGAAGCGGCAGCTGGACAGGCTTTCGGTAGTGGTCCTTTTTCGCCTCAGTGAGGTTGCCTATAGGTCAGACGGCGACCTTTGAAGTTGGCCAGTGCGCGGGTAGCGCGTTCAGCGTCCTCAATGCCCATCGCGGTGCGGTTGCTGTAGCGGAAATCGAATTCCGCCAGATAGCGATGCAAGTGGTGTTCGGCACAGTGCTGATACACACCGCGCATGCCCCGCTTAAAGAGCGAGTAGAAGCCCTCAACGGTGTTCGTGTTGATGCCGCCGGGCTTGGCGTACTCGTCCTTCGTGTGCTCGACGTGGCCGTGGAAAGCAAACTCCTTGCCCACGCCGACGTAGTGACGGGCCTCGTCCGTCATCAGCGCGCTTTCCTTGGCGATATTGGCGCGGACAATCGGAACGATCCTCGCAACCGACGTGCTGTCGATATGGAACGAGCGAGCCGCGCCACCACGCTCGACAAGCGTCAAGACAGCGTTCTTGTGAGCCCGCGACGCGCGAAGCTTCGGCATCCCCTGCAGGCGACCAATAAACGTCTCGTCAGCCTCGACGACCTTGCCGCTACCACCGAGCGGGGTCAGATCCTTAGACCGCATCGCCTCGCGGATGCGATGGCACAAGAACCATGCCGTCTTGTACGTGACCTCAAGAATGCGGTGCAGCTGATGGGCGCTGATACCCTTCTTGGACGAGCACATAAGGTGGATCGCCTGCAGCCACTTATGCAGCGGCAAGTGGCTTTCCTCGAAAATCGAGCCTATCCGAACGGTGAACTGCTTCCGGCACTCGGCGCACTTGTACAGGCCGTGACGCTCTACGCCCTCCGGGTTCTTCTTGGACGGCTTCGAACGGACACCCTCAAGCTTGTAGTGCTTGTCCACGTTGCCGCAGTGCGGGCAAACAGGGCCTTCCGGCCAAAGAACGCTCTCTACGTGCTCGAAAGCAGCTGCTTCGTCGTAAAAGTAGGGCTTCGAAAGGACAGACATCGCTCAAACCTCAACTTGTTGATTCCAATGTAGGAATCTCAGCCGGGTTTGTCAACTATATAATCGCCTTGCGAAATTCAAGAACAATATGAGAACATTCAACCGTTATGCCTATATTCCGGTCACAGGCGCTCCGGATCAGCCGGTCTTCAGCCGGCCCTCCAGGTCCTCGAAGCGTCGCTTGAATTCGAGTTCGATGGCCTCGACATGGCCGAGCACGTTTTCAAGCGCCTCTTTCTTGGATTCGTCCTGGGCCTCTTCGGCCCATTGCGCGAACTCCTCGCGCAGGGTGAACAGGACGTCGATCGCGCCCGTGGTTTCCGCCAGCTGGTGTTCGAGACTCTTTTCGCCGTCGTCGGACATGGACACTCCCGTTTCGCTCGTTCTTTACGCCAAAATTCTTATCGTCAGCAGGATCGCGCCGCGGCCGACCGTCAGGACGGAGGCCGCAGCGCGGGTCGAACCTAAGGAGCCTCCCGCATGTGCGGGAGGCGGCACCTCACTTCGATTCCGGCAAGCTGCCGGCGGCGATCGCCGTCATGGTCAGGGCGATGCCGGCGAACAGCAGGTTGATGCCGACCAGAAGGCCGATCGCCCAGGCGGCGGTCCCCGGCCAACCGGCAAAGATCAGCACCGCCAGAATGATGTCGATGACGCCGGACGTGACCAGCCAGAACCAACTGCCGGCAGCCGCCTTGCGGAACTCGATCCCGGCGATGATCTGGAACACGCCTTCCACCAGGAACATGGCGATCAGCACCATGGTCAGGGTCAGCACGCCGGCCAGCGGATTGGCGACCAGAACGAAGCCGACAATGATGGCGAGGATGGCGATCAGGATCGACCACCAGAAGCCGGGCGCATCGCGCGACTGGAAGGTGGCGAACAGGCGGACGATGCCGCCGATGATGAACAGCCAGCCAACAAAGATCTCGACGGCGAGAGTGGCGATCTGCGGCGCCAGAATGGCGATCACGCCGAGGATCACCATGACGATGCCCTGGACGAGGAACAGGGTGCGGTGCGAACGGATCGCCTCGCGGGTCTGCGTGGCAATATCGCCCTGCGGCACTTCGCTAGTTGACGGTTCCATGGTTTTGGCCTCCCGGAATCAAACGATTCGCCAGCCTCTCACGGGCCGGGTCGGGCGTCTACCCGAGGGGAAGCTGGCTGGGGGCCGGGCGGGCAGTCTCAGGACAGGTGCATGTGCAGCGTCGTCGGGGCGCGGAATTCCCATCCGCGAAATTCCGGCGGGCGCGTCTCATCCAGCGCAATCGATTTCGTGTTCTCGAACAGAACCCTGAGCGCCATGGCGATCTGTGCGTTGGCGAACCACTTGCCGGCACAGAAATGCGGCCCGAAGCCGAAGGAGGCGTGGCTGCCCTCGTCGCGATGCAGGTCGAAACGGTCGGGATCGGAAAACCGGCTTTCATCGCGGCTCGCCGAGGCGACCACGGCGGCGATCGTCTGGCCCTTCGGCACGGTGGCACCGCCCAGTTCGGTGTCGCGGGTCGGCATGCGGATCTGGGTGCCGATCGGCGCCATCCAGCGGATGCCTTCCTGCACCGCCCTGGGCAGGACGCCGTCCATGTCGGCGCGCACCTCAGCCATCTGGTCGGGATGGCGCAAAAGGGCGATCAGCGTCGATCCGGCGCCGTGACCGGGCTCCTGCATGCCGCCGAGCAGCGTCACCAGGATCGACGGCAGGATGAATTCCCTGGGGCGCGTTTCGCCGTCCGGCATGCCGTGATGCATCATGTGGGCGATCGGCGAGCCGTCGGGCTGCTGTTCCAGCCGGTCGAGGATCGGCTGGAGCGTCGTCTCGATCTCCGAGCGGGTCGCAGCGCAGGTCGCCGCGCGCTCGGGATCGCGCTCGAAATTGATGGCGCCCTGGGCAAGCCCGTGGAACCAGCCGCGCAGGGTCGGCACGTCGGCGTCCTGGACACCGAAGGAGCGGGCAAGGCTCAGCACCGAGATCGGTTCGAAATAGTCCGCCATCAGCTCGGCCCGGCCGTCGGCCACGAGCGGTCCAATCAGCTCCTCGGCGACCGGGCGGACCAGCGCCTCGATGTAGCCCTCGACCTTGCGGGGCAGGTAGTGCGGCGCGATGCCGTCGCGCAGGGCTTTGTGGGTCTCGCCGTCGGCGTGGATAATCGCCGGCGTGCCGAAGGCGACGCAGACCGGGGCGTTGGGATCCTCGGCGGAGAACAGGTCGGGGTCCTTGGCGATCGCGTTGACGTCGTCCCAGCGCGTGGCCAGCCAGGAGTTGACGGCGGGCACGAAGGCGACCGGCGCCTCGCGCCTGAGCCGGGCGTAGATCGGATAGGGATCGGTTTCGAGCTGCTCGACCGTGATCTCGTCGACAAAGTTTGCCATCAGCGCCCTCCCGTACTCTGGCGCGCGTACCATGCGCGATCGAACGGGGAAGGTCACCCTGCGTGACCTATTTTTTGCGGTGCGCGGCTTTCGAGGTCTCGACGAAGGCGTCGACCGGCACCGCCGAGATCGCCTCGCCGACGGCGTCGAGTTCAAGCTGGTCGAGCTTCCTGAAGCGGATGCAGGCGGCGCCCATGTCGAGCTTCTTGCCGGCAGTCCGATAGGCGTCCTCGAAGCCCTCTTTCAGACCGGGAACGCAGTAGAGACCGCAGACATAAAGCGCCATGTGGTTCTTCTGGGAGGCTAGCGCGGCATACATCAGCGGTTTGCCGTTGTAGGTCCTGCCGCTGGTCTCCAGCGGGACCTCGTAGGAAATCATCCCCCAGTTCATGGCCTCGACATAGCCATCGGGGAGATTGTCCAGGATCACAGAACGCACAGCGCGAAGCGCGGCGGCGCGGTCGTCGGGAAGTCCGGCGAGATAGTCCTCGACACTCGTCGCATCGGAGCGCATGCGGTTTCCCGTTCCTATCCCGCCGGTGCGGTGGTCAATCCGCGATCCGCCGGTCGATACGGAGCGGTGCGGCGATCCGCCCGGCGCCGCCGCGTTCGGGCGGCGGTTTATCGGGCCAATGCGGATGCGCGGCCTCGCTGTCGACGGCGATTTGTGCGACGGCTGCGCGATCCCCGTGCCTGCCGGCGCCCAGTTCGTCGGCGATCAGGCGCGCGATCTGCGGGGCGGCGACGCTGGTCCCGTTCAGCGCGACGACCGACCCGCTGCGGGTCCCGGCCGCCAGGATGCCCTGGTGCACCTTCGAATCGTCGCTGACCGCCATGGCGTCCGGCCCGTCACGATGCGGCGTGCCGCCGGCCTGCATGGGCGCGACGGGGCCGCCGGCGGAGTAGCGGGACGGACGCGCCTCGCTGCGCATGTAGCCGCCGACAATCGACGCCTTGGCGCCGGTCGCAATCGCGCTGATCGATCCGGCCCGTTTGACGATGCTGCCGGGATCGTCGATTTCGATCTCGTGGCCGGTCTTGTCGAAGCGGCAATAGCCGGCATTGGCGAAATAGGACTGGCGGCCGCGCGTCGTGTAGCCGTGCGGCGTGTCGTCCCGCTGGATCCAGGCATCGACCGGCTGATCAGGGTTCAGGCCGCGGTTTCTGAGCTGGATCGTCCAGTCGCCGGACGGGGCGAGATGGGGCCGGGGGGCCGGATCGGCGGTCGGGCGGATCGAAACGACAAACCGTCCGCGACCGGCGGCATCGCCTGCCTCACCGCGCGTGTAGACCGCCTTGCAGACGACCGCGCCGCCGCGCTGCCATTCCCAGCCGGCCCCCTCGGTTTCGCCGAACCACGGGCTTTCCGGATTGCCGGGCGCGCCGGGGGGAACGATCCTGATTTCGAGCCGGCTGTCGTTGGACGGCGCCGCCGTGCGCGGCAGCCAGATTTCCATGAAGCTCGACGTCAGGTCGTCCGGCAACACGCGCCAGACCAGGCTTTCGGTCGATTTTTCGTCTTCGGGCGGCGACTGGTTTTCGAAGGCCACCTGCGCATGGCATCGCACGAGATGGCCGTTGCCCGACGGCAGCACGACCGAAACCCGATCGCCGGCATCCTCGCGGTCCGTCACGATCTCGTCGATCGCCGCCTCGAGGTCCGACGTGCCGTCATGGGGGCCGGCGCGCAGCCCGTAACTGAAATTGATCACGACGGGCAGCGCGTCGGCGCCTTCGGCCTGTGCGATCAGGCCGGCCCGGTCGAGGATGTAACTGAGGGCGTGGTGTACATAGGGGTCGAGTCGGGCACCGGACGTGTCGGCGGTCACCGCGGCGGGCAACTGCACGCAGACGATCGGGCGGGCATCGGCGCGTAGATCGCCTGCGTCGAAGCCGGCAGCGACATCCATGACGTGGGTACCGTGCGCGCTGCGGCGGGCATGTCCCTTGTGGCCGGCCACACCGAAGTCGGCGAGCCCGGTTTTGCGGTAGAACATGTCCTCGTCGAGATGGCCGGAGCGGGTGCAGGCGCCGATCAGGTCGTCGATATCGGCCTTGCGGAGTTCGCGCCCGAACGGCACCGGCGAATCTTCCGACACGGCGGTTCCGTCCTGGATCCAGGCATAGTCGACCCGGCTGCTTCCATCCGCCCGCCGGAACCGGTCGTGAGCGATGGCGATGCCGTCGTCGATGATGCCGACGACCACGGTGCCCGCGACCGTCTGACGCGCGTCCGGCGCGGTGCCGGGCACTTCTTCGCGGCCGAGCGCGGCCGCCGACATCGGCACGCCGAGCAGCGCGTTCGTCACCAGACCGGACAGATCCGGTTCGGTCGCAAGCAGCGAAAAGAACCTGTCGGTGACGATGGCGGAGACGTGGCTGGCTTCGCCGGCCTGGCGGGGCCTGTCGGAGAACAGGCTGGAGACGCGGACGATCGGAGGATGGTCGTCTTCGCCCCGCTTGTAGCGCTCGAACCGCTCGACGAGGTCGTCGACCGAAACGTCAGACCCAAGCCGTACCAGCGCCGTGTACAGCGGCACGCCGTTGCCGTTGCCGAACATGTAGGGCGAGCCCGCGCCGAGCGCCCAGTCCGAATACGGGTCCGGTCCGCTCGTCAGGCCGGCTTCGATCCATTCCGAAGTCATACCGGTTTCACTCCGGTCAACGGGTTGGGTCCAAATCCATCAGCGCGACCGGACGCGGTGCGGCCGGCTTGCGGCCGGGGCGCTTACCTCCATTCGGCAAGAGCCCGGCTCCAGAGGTCTGCGAGGATGTCGGAATGCACGTCCTGTCCGAACTTGCGGACCTTCGGATTGAGCGCATAGGCCGGTTCCTCGAACGTGTTTTCGGAAACGCCGTAAAGGGCATTCCAGTCGAAATCGGCATCGCCGGTGTCCGGGAAGGCGCTGCCGTCGAACCGCCACGAGCGGTAGGTGTCGCGCTTTTCGCAGCGGTCGGCGAAGTAGGACCCGAGCGTCAGGCCGAGCACGGCTCCGGCGACACTATCGACCGGGAAATGCACGCCGGCGACGGTGCGGTTGACGGCGATGCGCGAGGCCTGCCGCATGAGCTGGACCCCGGTCTTCGTCAGATCCTCGGGGAACGGGCCGCGGTCCGGATAGGGGTCCTCTTCCGCCACCGCGATCATCAGCCGCCAGATCACCGCCGCCACCGTAAAGGCCTCGGTGGCATGGCCGCTCGGCAGCGTGCCGTGTCCGGGCGTCTGGATGATCGGCTGGACCTGCGGCGAGAATTCGATCGGGCGCCGGCAGGCCAGCGCATGCTTGACGCGCATCTCGACGCTGACCGCGAGCCGCTGGGCAGCGGTGATCAGTTCGATCGTCCATTTGGTCCGGTCCGGACGCAGGAAGACGATCTGCCCAAAAAACTCGATCGCCGCGCCGATCTGGACCAGGATCTCCTGGGCCCGGTCAGCGCGAAGGTCGGCATATTCGTCAAGATAGCGAAGCTGCGACTTCAGCACGTCCTCGCTTGGCCGGGTCATGTTCACGAGCCGGCTGTAGCGGGTCGCGGGCCGGCCCGAATCGGCCTCGGCGCCAACCTTGAGATGCCAGATATCGATGCGGTCGGATCCAGGTGCCTGCGAGAACCCGATCCGGGATATGGTCTCGTAATCGATGATCTTGGCGCGCACGTCGGACGACCAGCGGCCGAGATTTTCGACGTCCCCGGCGGGATGATGGTCCGGCCGGGCGACCGGCGGCGACCAGGATCCGACGATCCCATCCCTGTTGGTGATCAGTGCCGAGGAAACCGCGGCGGAATCCCCGCCGATACCAGCGATCCCGGCAATTCCGGCAATGCCCGCCGCCGGGCTGATCCCGGCGATTCCCGCTATGCCGGCAATTCCGGCGATCCCAGCTTCCGGTCCGAGGCCGGCGTTCGCCTGCTCAGGTGTCAATCTGCTCATCGACGTCCTCGTTCGTAGTGGTCAGATATCCAAGTTGCTAGGCCGGCACGCCCAATTCGCGGAAGGCCTCGGCCCATTCCTGCCCGATCTGAAAGTCGGAACTCGGCGAGCGCTCCAGCCAGCCGCTGACCGTCAGCGTCGGCTCCCGGCTCATGAGTTCGGCGGTCGTCTCCCGCGCCTCGTCAGCCCGGCCGAGCTTCAACTGCGCGACGGCGATCGCCCGCAGCGTCGACGTGTGCGTCCGGTTGGCGCGCAACGAACGCTTCGCGTATTCCAGCGCCCGATCGTACTGATGGGCCGAGAGATACGCGGTGGCGGCCAGCGAATCGTAGAAATAGCGATGCGGATCGAGCGGCGACAGAAGCCCGGCGCGCTCGGTGTCGAGAACCGCCTGCCGGCCCTCGCCGCGAAAGGCGTGCAACGTCCCCTTGAGCAGCCAGGCCAGCGACTCGCTCGGATTGGTCTCGATCGCGAGTTCGTAGCGGTCCTGGGCAATGTCGAGCCGCTTGAGCAGGTTTGTGTGCACGATACCGTCGACGGCAAGCGCCAGCGCGCAATGGGGATCGGCATCGAGCGCCTGCGTGGTGCATTGAAGCGCGCGCCTGGCGTCGTGCTGGGGGTCCTCCGACCAGCCCTGCTGCACGCGCAGGACATGCCACTTGCCGAGCCAGGCCAGCGGCAGCGACTGGCGGGACGCGCGCTCGATCAGGGTTTCCAGCAGACGGTGGGCTTCCTCGAAATCGCGCAGCGACAGGTGGTGCATGAGGCCGATCGCACCCAGCAGCAACGTGTAGCTTTCGAGATTGGGCAGGGCCTGCGACTGCGCCCGCGACACCTCGCGCGACTCGATCGCCGCGCTGACGCCGGCCACGACATGATGGATCAGTTCGCGCTGGCCGCTGATCACCTCGTCGACGCGGCCGTCCAGCCTGTCGACCCAGATGACCTGGCCGGACTTCGCGTCGGCAAGCTCCAGATCGAGGCCGAAGTGGAGGTCGACGACCCTATAACTGCCGGACAGAACGTAGTTGGCGTTCAGATGGCCGCTGATCTCGGCGAGATTCATGCCGCGATCGCGCAGTGCCGTGGTCGACAGGCGCGAGATGACATTGAGCTCGTGCGACTGCGAGAGCGTCCGGATCAGTTCTTCCGCGACGATTTCGCCGAAGAAGTGGTGAACGCTGATGTTGGTCCGGTCGCTGAAAGGAACGATCGCGAGCGTCGGGCGCAGGTCACCCAGCGGCAGCGAAGGCATGACCGCGGGATGCGGCCCCGGAGGCCCGACCCGGTAGGCGCGCACCGGGTCCTTGATGTGCTTGAGGAAACACTCGCCGAGATCCTCTATCTCGGCGTCCAGGACCGGGGTGATCTCACCGCGAACCGCGGCGGAAACGACGATTTCGCCCGGCCCGGCCAGCGTCGCCAGACGGCTTGCCATGTTCACGCCGCGGCCAAAGACATCGTTCTTCTCCACGATGACGTCGCCGGCCTCGATCCCCATACGCAAAAGCAGCTGCTTTTCCGGGGAAATATCCCGGTTCTCGCGTTCGATCGCTTTCTGGATTGCAAAGGCGGCAGACATCGCCGAGCGCACTTCGCCGAACTCGAGCAGCATGCCGTCGCCGAGGCCCTTTACGAGATTCCCCGAGAAATCCGGCAGGATGTCATTGTCGACATGCTCGACGAACTGGAGCCAGCGCCGCACCACGCCATCCTGGTCCTCCTCGACCAGACGGACGGACTCGACGACGTCGACGATGACCACCGCACGCGCGGCGTGTTCGACGGGGCGGCCTACCTGATACGATGGAAGTGCCATGCATGGATCCGGCTACTGGCGTCACCGCGGCACCTGACCACAGTCAATACGTGCGGCGGTTGCCTGCTACGCCCTAGCGTAAGGGCATATTGGATAGACTCCAATGCAATGACAAGCAATCTGCAAAGCCGCGAAACTGCTCGGCAATCTCGTTTGCTGCTGGTTTAGCTAAATTTTGTCTATACCGGCGGCGGCGTAATATGCCGAATTCGACTGGGGCTAGGCTGCGGCGCGCTTGTCCTCGATGCGGTCCCAGACCATGCCGGCGGCGTTCGGGCCGCCGAGATTCTGCACCGCGCGAATGCCCGTCGGCGAGGTTACATTGATCTCGGTCAGGTTGCCGCCGATCACGTCGATACCGACAAGCAGGAAACCCCGCTCCTTGAGCGACGGGCCGATCCGCTCGCAGATCTCGCGCTCGCGGGGCGTCAGATCGGTGGCCCTGGCGGCGCCGCCGCGCACCATGTTCGAGCGCAGGTCGTCGGCGGCGGGAACGCGATTCACCGCGCCGGCGAACTCGCCGTCGACCAGCAGAATGCGCTTGTCGCCGTCCTTCACCTCCGGCAGGAACCGCTGCACCACCCAGGGCTCGCGGAACGTGACCGCGAACATGTCGTAGAGCGATCCGAAGTTGAGATCCTCGCGGGTCAGCCGGAACACCGCGCCGCCGCCGTGACCGTAGAGCGGTTTCATGACGATATCGCCGAACTCGGCGCGAAACGCCTCGATCTCGCCCCGGTCGCGGGTAATGAGCGTTGGCGGCATCAGGTCCGGAAAGGTGGTGACGAACAGCTTTTCCGGCGCGTTGCGCACATGCACGGGGTCGTTGACCACAAGGGTCTTCGGATGAATGTGCTCGAGCAGATGCGTCGCAGAGATGTAGTGCATGTCGAAAGGCGGATCCTGGCGCATCAGGATCGCGTCGAAACCGGTCAGCGCGCGCCGCTCGAACTCGCCGAGCGTGAAATGGTCGCCTTCCACATCGCGAACCTCGACCGGCGCCACTTGGGCGAAGACCTGACCGTCCCGCATCGCCATCGAATCCGGCGTATAGTAGGCCAGCCGGTGACCGCGCGCCTGGCCCTCCAGCATCAGCGCGAATGTCGTATCGCCCTTGATCGAGATCGATTCGATCGGGTCCATCTGCACGGCGACGTTCAGCGCCATCTGGCTCTCCTCACCCCTGCTCCTCGAAGGCGCCGACGATCCGGCGCGGCAGCGACCACGGCGCCCACAGGACCGCATCGAAGCGGATCGTGTATCGGCCATGTTCGGGGTTGTTCGCAAGCCACCAGCGCATGGCATCGACGATACGCCGGCGGTTTCGGGCCGTTATCGTCTCTGCGGCGGCAGCCGTGCTGTCCCGCAGCTTGACCTCCACGGCGACGAGGAGACGACCACGCCGGGCCAGCAGGTCGAGTTCGCCGACGGGCGTGCGCAGGCGGCGGGCGAGCGGCCGGAAGCCGAGGCAAAGATAAAGCAACGCCGTCGCCGTCTCGGCGAGCCTGCCGGCGGTCTCGGCGCGGCGGCGGTCGGACGCCGACCGGGTCATTCGTTGTCGTCCGTCTTGACGTTCTGATCGAGCGCCCTGCGATAGAGGTCGCTGCGTTTCAGACCGGTTTCGGCGGCCAAGAGGGCGGCTGCCCGTTTGACGCCGACTTCGCCGACCAGGCGGGCAAGCCGCGCGTCAATGTCCTCATCCGACATGCGTTCGGCCTCGCCGGGCCCGATCACCAGGACGATCTCGCCCTTCGGCGGGCCGTCTTCGGCAATTCGAGCCGCCAGGACGTCGAGCGGCGCGCGCAGGACGGTCTCGTAGCGCTTGGTCAGCTCGCGGGCGAGTGCCGCCCGGCGCGGTCCGAGGCCCGTGGCGAGATCGGCAAGCGCGGCCGCGACCCGATGCGGCGCCTCGTAGAGCACGATCGTGCCGTCGATACGCGACAGCTCGGCGATCCTGGCCCGCCGCGCGCCGGATTTGGCAGGCAGAAACCCTTCAAACCAGAACCGGTCCGACGGCAGGCCAGCGACGACCAGGCCGGCCAGCAGGGCGGACGCGCCTGGCACGGGAAAGACCGGATGGCCCTCCTCGACGGCGGCGGAGACAAGGCGGAACCCGGGATCGGAAACGAGCGGCGTGCCGGCGTCGGTAACCAGCGCGACGATTTCGCCGGCGGCGAGCCGGGCCATCAGTTCGGGGCGCCGCGCCTCCGCATTGTGCTCATGATAGGACATGAGCCGGGTCGTCAGGCCGTAGCGGCTCATCAGCTTGCGGGTGACCCTTGTATCCTCGCAGGCGACGACATTGGCGCGGGCGAGGATCCTGAGCGCGCGCAGGGACATGTCGGCAAGGTTGCCGATCGGCGTGGCGACCACGTACAGCCCAGGCGGGTCCGCCGGTGCGTTGGCGATGGCGGCCGTCACGGAGGCGGGGTCAACGCGCGGCTTCGAAGCTGTCGAATCGCCTGTTCGATCGTTTGGGCCGGTCATCCGGTCACCTGCTGCCCCTTCGCCAGGCCCGATCGCCGGGCCGTTCAGCCCTATCACCTAGACCACCGCGGGCGGCTTCGGTAGTTCGCGCTTTGAATTCGCACGCTTGACCACTACGATTAACGAAGTGTTTGGTATTTTCAGAATCCGGACCGGCTGACGTGGCCGGGGGCCGGAACGGCGGTCGCCGGGCGCGACCGCGGGGGAACGACCGAGGGGACTTGCTTACCGTGTTTGCGTATCTGAATCGGGCCGGCGAACGCATCAGGCGTCTCGCCGGAGGTCTGGCCGTTGCCGCGACGGCGATGATTGCGTCTGCCTGCAGTTCGGGACTGGACACCGGACAGGGATTCGGTCCGGACACACCGCCATCCGATGCGATCGGCACCGGATCGATCAAGATCGCGCTGCTTTTACCGCTTACGGCGTCCGGAAATGCGGGATCGACCGCGAAAGCGCTGCAGAACGCCGCCGAACTGGCATTGTCGGAAATCCCGTCGGCGGATATCCAACTCGTGCCGCTGGATACGAGGGGAACGCCGGAAGGTGCCCGCACCGCCGCGCAGACGGCGGTGGCCAGCGACGCCAAGCTGATCATCGGACCGATTTTCGCCGCCGAAGTCAGCGCTGTCGCGCCGATCACCAAGGCCGCGCAAGTTCCGGTACTGGCCTTCTCGACGGATGCCAACGTCGCCTCGTCGGGCGTCTACCTTCTGAGTTTCCTGCCCGAAACCGACATCAACCGCGTCGTGACCTATGCCGCCCAGCAGGGCCAGCGCTCCTTCGCGGCGCTGCTGCCGCAGAACGCCTACGGTTCGGTCGTCGAGGCCGCACTCCAGCAGTCGGCCGCAGCGCGCGGCGGCCGGGTGGTGACGATCGCCCGCTATACGCCTGACGCGGAAGGCATGAAGGCGGCGGTGGCGCAGCTTGCACCCGTCGCTTCGGGCACCGACCCGCAGATCGACGCGCTGCTGATGCCGGAGGGACCGGCGGTTCTGCCGACCCTGACCGCAGAACTGGCCAACGCCCGGATCGATCCGCGGCGCGTGCAGTATCTGGGCTCCGGCCAGTGGAACGAACCGTCGGTATGGCGGCTCGGCGGCCTGACGCGCGGCGTGTTTCCCGGACCGGATCCGGCCGGATGGCAGGCGTTCGTGTCGAAATACAGGGGCCGCTAC